>JGI20151J14362_10001464_pt1 | contig 17090 bp, 17 predicted proteins | sample COG_01_FD_14362 | JGI IMG/M metagenome (IMG submission 14362)
GAGGGATTCGAACCCTCGATACGGGATAAACCGTATACTCCCTTAGCAGGGGAGCGCCTTCAGCCGCTCGGCCACCTCTCCAATATATTCAACACAGCAAAACACCCTTCAAAATTGGGTGATTTCCCAAAACAATATGCTATTTTTGACCTAAGATTTTTAGGTCGTCAAGGATACCCTTGCCGGGATTCCCGGTAAAGACTAGTTAAAAAAACCTTCTAACTAATATTATATTTCTAATGCTTATTCATCACCGGTTTTCTCATCCTGTATCCGATCATAAATTTCTTCACGGTGTACGGCAACATCCTTCGGCGCATTAACACCAATACGTACTTGATTACCTCGGATACCTAAAACCGTAACGTTTACTTCATCCCCAATCATCAACGACTCACCTACACGTCGAGTTAATATCAACATCTCAATTCTCCTTTATCTTCCGTAATCATCATATTTCCATCATCTTATAAGTAAAGCCCCTAAACGTAATCAGCGCTTCTCTAGCCTAATGATAGTGTTCCATCATTAGGCTAATCGGGTACTAATCGTTAGCGTCTACTATACTTCCTTTATCCAGCCCGAAAGCTGTATGTAAGGTACGAACTCCAAGTTCTAAGTATTTTTCGGCCACAACTACAGAAACCTTAATTTCTGATGTAGAAATCATTTGTATATTTATTCCTTCGTCTGCCAATGCCTTGAACATGGTATTGGCTATCCCAGCATGTGAGCGCATACCTACACCCACCGCAGAAATCTTTACAATGGTATTATCACCCGAAACGTCCTTGGCATCGATAGATTTTGCGGTTTTCTGTAAAATCTCGAATGCTTTGTCATAGTCAATGCGGTTGACAGTGAATGTGAAGTCTGTGCTGTTATCCAGACCGACATTTTGCACAATCATATCGACTTCAATATTAGCATCAGCAATCGGCCCGAGTATCTTAGAAGCAATTCCAGGCATGTCTGGAACACCTACAATCGTCAACTTTGCTTCATCGCGATTGTGAGCAATACCTGATATCAATGCCGCTTCCATATTTTCATCCTCATCGGTTATTAACGTGCCTGGACCATCTTCAAAGCTGGAAAGGACGCGTAAATTAACATTATATTTTCTGGCAAATTCAACGGAACGTATTTGTAATACCTTGGAACCGAGACTGGCCATTTCCAACATCTCTTCGTAAGTAATCAAGGGGAGCCGTTGTGCATTCTGGACTATTCGTGGATCTGCTGTATAGACACCATCAACATCAGTATAGATTCGGCATTCATCTGCTTCTAAAGCAGCTGCCATCGCTACTGCCGTTGTATCAGAGCCACCCCGGCCCAATGTCGTAATGTTGCCATCTTCATCAATGCCCTGAAAGCCAGCTACAACAACGATTTTACCTTCATTTAGTTTCTTATGGACACGAGCAGCCTCAATATCGACAATCCTCGCCTTATTATGTTCGTTGTCTGTACGAATATGAACTTGGCCGCCAGTATACGACACTGCAGGATAGCCTTTTTCTTCCAGCGCCATACTTAGTAAAGCGATGGTAACTTGTTCGCCTGTCGACAATAAAACATCCAGTTCTCGTGGCGTAGGAGTATGTGATAACGCTTTTGCAAGCGATAATAGACGATCGGTCTCACCGCTCATAGCGGACAAAACTACTACGACTTGGTTACCCTGTTTTTTTGTTTCGATTACTCTGTCGGCAACTGCTTGAATTCGTTCAATTGTGCCAACGGATGTACCGCCATATTTTTGGACTATTAATGCCATATCGCTGATTGTGGTAAAAGGCGACGAATTCTAGCTGAACTGAGCAATATAAGGAATAGACATCAAGTGGAAATTTGACTGCGTATCCAGTCTGGGACATTTTTTAGTGCATCTTCCAAACTTGATGGGTCGTTTCCGCCTGCCTGAGCCATATCCGGTCGGCCACCTCCTTTCCCACCAACTTGCTGTGCGACATGGTTGACCAAGTCACCCGCCTTGATTCGGTCAGTGGCGTCTTGAGTTACTCCAGCAACCAAACTCACTTTTGAATCGTTCACTGTCGCTAGTATAACTGCTGCCGTGCCGAGCTTATTTTTCAATTGGTCGACTGTATCGCGTAGGGTTTTTGGATCGATACCTTCGAGAGATTTTGCAATGACTTTAATCCCTTCTATAATCTCTGCATCGCTGGCCATATCCGAGCCTGCACTACTGGCCATCTTACCTTTAAGTTGTTCCAGTTCTTTTTCCAGTTTACGGGTTTTCTCGATTTGAGCAGAAAGCTTCGAGTCGACTGACTCTATATCTGTTTTAAGGATCTCGGCTATTCTTTGTAATTTAACTTCCGCATTTTCAATCCAGTTTAACGCACCAACACCCGTTACGGCTTCTATCCGACGAACACCTGATGCCGTTCCAGACTCCGAGACTATTTTGAAAAAACCGATATCTCCCGCACGTTCAACGTGTGTGCCGCCACAGAGTTCGCATGAAAAATCACCACCTATATTTAATACCCTAACCGTATCTTCATACTTTTCACCAAATAAAGACATGGCTCCAGACGCCTTGGCTTTATCCAATGACATAACCTGGACTTCAGTCGCTTCATTCTTTAATACTTGAGAATTTACCAATCTTTCAATCTCTTGAATCTGTTGTTTTGTTAAGGGCTCGTTATGTGAAAAATCAAAACGTAATCTGTCATCAGCAACCAACGATCCTTTTTGTACGACATGGTCGCCTAATAGGTTACGTAATGCGGTATGTAATAGGTGCGTCGCCGAATGATTACGCATGATGTCGATACGTCGCTTTTGATCAACAGATGCACGCACAACATCACCCACTTTTAATGTGCCTGTACGCAGTACACCAAGGTGTATATGTGATTGGCCTTGTTTCTTTGTATCTTCTATTTCAAAAAAAACATCATCGGTAAAGAGTTCGCCCTTATCGCCCACTTGACCACCTGACTGAGCATAGAATGGTGTTTCTAATAATATAACGCCGCCAATATCACCTTGTTTTAAAGACTTTACATTACGACCATCCTGATAAAGCGCAATGATAGTCGTCTTTTGCCGTAAGCGTTCGTAACCCGTAAATGCACTGACTAAGCTATCATCGGTATCTACCGAAACACCGACATCAAACTTACTGGCAGCACGCGCACGTTTACGTTGTTCAGCCATGGCCTTATTAAAGCCATCCATATCGACTTTTAGGTTCCGTTCACGCGCTATATCTGCGGTGAGATCAACTGGGAATCCATAAGTATCATATAAGCGGAAAACATCTTCTCCCTGGATCACATCACCATCCATTTTACTGATAACGTCATCCAGTACTTTTAGGCCTTGTTCAAGAGTCTCGGCAAAACGGTCTTCTTCAGCAAGCAATGTTCTTTCAATATTTGCTTTTGATTGTTCTAACTCAGGATAGGCTTTGCCCATAACTTGATTGAGCACATCAACCAGCTTATAAAAAAACGGCTCACTAAAACCTAGTTTATTACCATGCCGAATTGCACGACGAATGATTCTGCGTAAGACATATCCTCGTCCTTCATTTGAAGGTATAACACCATCAGTAATTAAGAATGAACAGGAACGAATATGATCCGCAACCACTTGGCTTGATATGGCATCAAGATTGTTTTTACCTGACAGCTCCTTTATTGCCTGAATAATTTTTCCAAATAATTCAATCTCATAATTATTATGCACATCCTGCATCACAGCAGTAATACGTTCCAACCCCATACCAGTATCAACAGAGGGATGTGGAATAGGCTTTAGATTACCACTTGTATCACGATCAAATTGTGTGAATACGAGATTCCATATTTCGATATAACGGTCCAGATCTGAACCTTCTGAACCTGGGGGACCACCAGGGATATCTTCACCATGGTCATAGAATATTTCACTACAAGGGCCACAAGGGCCTGTATCACCCATGGACCAAAAATTATCGGCTGCGCCACAGCGACTAAAGCGCTCTGGTGAAACACCAATTTCTTTTAACCAAATATCGGCCGCTTCATCATCGTCTTCAAAAACGGTTATCCATAATTTAGATTCTGGTATTTTTAATTCTTCAGTTAAATACTCCCAGGCATAAGCAATCGCTTCACGCTTAAAGTAATCACCAAAACTAAAATTACCTAGCATTTCAAAAAAGGTGTGATGGCGTGCGGTGTAACCAACATTTTCTAGGTCATTATGTTTACCACCCGCGCGTACACAACGTTGCGAAGATGTCGCCCGTTTATAATCACGTTTTTCTCTACCAAGAAAGACATCCTTGAATTGCACCATGCCCGCATTAGTGAATAATAAAGTAGGATCATTTGATGGTACCAAAGAGCTACTCGAGACTACTTCATGATCTTTCGATTTAAAGAAATCTAGGAATGATTGGCGAATATCGTTGCTGGTTTTCATTATTTTAAAAGTTGGCTTATCTGTTCACTACTGAAACCGCGACTATATAGGAATCGAGATTGTTTTGCCTTAGTTTGATAATCCCTAGGGACACTTTCACCGTATTTTTTTACCCTGACTTCTTCTGCCAACGTCATCCAGTCTATCGATTCTGATTCAAGGCATTGTTCGATCAAAACGGGCTCAACACCGCGTTGCCGTAATTCCTGAATAATCTTATTCGGTCCCTGCCCTTTGTTAAGACTATGATGCACAAAACTCTCGGCAAATCGTTCATCACTCTGGAGACCTTCACCGCTCAGGGTATTCAACAGATCTTCGATCAAACCCTCATCTGTGCAACGCCGTGCGAGTTTATTTGCCAATTCCTTGCGGCTATGTTCCCGCCTAGCCAGAAAGTCACATGCCCGCTGCAGGACTTCCTGGCGTTCTGTACTCAGACTGCTGCTCCTTCTTTCTCGGCCTCTTCTTCTTGGGCACCATCAACTTCAGTAACATCTTCTGGTGTTAGTTTAGGCAGTAATTGTTCCCTTATATTTGCTTCAATTTCTTCTGCAATCTTTGGGTTTTCTTTTAAGAAGTTACGCACGTTTTCCTTCCCTTGGCCAATGCGATCATCCTTGTAGCTGTACCATGCACCGGCTTTATCGATAAGCTCAAGTTTCACGCCTAAGTCAATCACTTCACCTAAACGAGAAATCCCTTCATTATACAAAATTTCAAACTCTGCTTGTTTAAAGGGTGGCGCTATCTTATTTTTCACGACCTTCACACGAGTTTCATTACCGATGACTTCATCACCTCTTTTAATCGCGCCTATTCTTCTGATATCTAAACGCACCGAGGCATAAAACTTTAATGCATTACCACCCGTGGTTGTTTCCGGGCTACCGAACATGACACCAATCTTCATGCGGATTTGGTTAATAAAAATAACACAACAATTCGCGCGTTTGATATTACCCGTCAGCTTTCTTAAAGCTTGCGACATTAAACGGGCGGCAAGGCCCATGTGTGAATCACCCATCTCACCTTCTATTTCTGCCTTTGGTACTAATGCAGCAACGGAATCGATTACGACCAATTCAACAGCACCACTACGAACTAACATGTCACAAATCTCTAATGCCTGCTCACCGGTATCAGGTTGCGATACGAGTAATTCATCAATATTCACCCCAAGCTTCTCAGCATAAACGGGGTCAAGGGCATGCTCTGCATCGATAAAGGCACAGGTCTTACCCTGCTTTTGTGCTTCGGCAATCGCTGACAAAGTTAGCGTAGTTTTACCAGAAGACTCAGGTCCATAAATTTCGACGACACGCCCATAAGGTAATCCACCAGCGCCGAGCGCGACATCTAGGCCTATTGAACCGGTGCTCACCGTGGGCACTGCTGCCACAGCTTGGTCACCCATTTTCATAACAGAACCTTTGCCAAATTGTTTTTCAATTTGGCCTAACGCCATCGATAGTGCTCTCTTCTTATCTTCTTCAATCTTTTCTGCGCTTGCCATGTTAATTCTCCATGTTTGCTTTATTCGAAATACCTAAGCCATTCCCCCGAACAGCCCTCATGGAAAGAACTATAGTTAATACATTTTTTAATGTCAATACTTTTTACTACCTGTGTATTTTTTACTATATAATATATTTTATTAGCTAGTGGTCATATTTTGTATAATCCGTGACATTAAACCTATTTTTATAATAACAATGCTAAACGATATCAAATGGGCGACGCGCCAACGCTTGCAATACATAGAGCTTATGGCCTATTACACGGGTGTTGTCACTCGTAGTGAGGTGGCCAAAGCCTTCGGTATCTCCGATGCTGCCGCGACTAAGGATCTGAAGCTGTATAGCGAGATAGCCCCTGAAAACCTGACTTATAAGCACACTGTATTTGGATTTGTGCCAACACTCTCATTTAAAGAGGTTTTTGCGGATCTTTCACCGGCAATCGTTTTACCCATGATAGAAGCTAATCTGACTGTTGTTGGCGGCCCTAGCCAAGATAGCGCTGTATTCGGTATCCCTGTTGATGGCCTCGTCCTACCCAATCGATTACCTGACAAGGCCGTGCTGGCACAGGTAACACGTGCCATACATAACAAGAAAAAGCTAAATGTTAGTTACCATTCACTTTCACAAAGAACCTCTGATGAAAGCCGTATTATCGAGCCTCATTCTCTAGTCAACACCGGTTTTCGCTGGCATGTCCGTGCTTACAATGAGGATACCTTTGATTTCAGAGACTTCGTCTTATCACGCTTTGAAGATGCAGAGTGCAGGGATGAACAGGCTGAATCCAGTGCTCAATATGATGATGACTGGGTTGAGATCATCACAATGAAATTGACTCCCCACCCGAAACTGGAAGATAGAAATCGAGCAAGCCTACTAATCGATTACGGCAGTGATAATGACATTATCGAGATTAAAATCCGCCGCGCCTTGATTGGCTATTTACTACAACAACTGTCTGTTGATACGACGCAAGACCACTCATTAAATCCGAATAAATATCAGTTGATTGTATTGAATCGTGACGAAATAGAGCCTTTTGCTGGTTGGGCGTTTAATTAAACTAAAAAAGTATTTCCGGCTTTTACTATGATGCTTTTTTTAATAAATCAATTAAACCTTGTATTGCTAATAAACAAGACTGTTCTCTGACCTTTAATCGATCACCATCAAAACGAATTCGCGTTGTTGTTCCTTCATTGCCTCGCTTGTACCATCCCAAGCACACTGTGCCGACAGGTTTATCCTCTGAGCCACCGTCCGGACCTGCTACACCAGTAATCGATACGCTGTAATCTGCCCGACTATTTTCGACGGCGCCTATCGCCATGGCGCTTGCTGTTTCTTCACTGACTGCGCCAAACTTTTGAATCGTATCAAACGGCACGTCTAACATTTCTTGCTTGGCTTCATTGGAGTAGGTAATAAAGCCACGTTCAAACCAGGCAGAACTCCCTGGTATGCACGTCAGAATTTCAGCAAGTCCTCCACCTGTACACGATTCAGCTGTGGCTAGCTTGGTTGATGTTTTTAAAAACAGTTCCGCGAGTTGTTCTGCTTGTAGTGTTGCTACATCACTCATGATGGCTTTAATCTTTTCTCTTTAAAGAATGTCTGAATTAATGCACGGCACTCATCTTCCATTATGCTTTTGTCTATTTCAACCTTGTGATTTAATTCTTCTGTTTGAAGTAGGTTAAAGATGCTGCCACACGCGCCTGTTTTTGGATCTGCAACAGCGAAAATAAGTTTAGAAAGTCGTGCATGGACAATAGCACCCGCGCACATTGCACAAGGTTCGAGTGTGACATACATCGTTGCGCCAGGTAGACGATAGTTGCCGACATTGTTGCCTGCGTTACGTAACGCTATTATTTCAGCATGCGCTGTGGGGTCATGAAATGATATCGGTTGATTCCAACCTTCTCCAATAATTTTATCTTCATGAACGATAACTGCGCCAACAGGAACCTCATCATATTCTTTCGCTTTATGCGCTAATTCAAAAGCACGCTGCATCCATTTAACATTATGATCCATGGATGCTAATGAATTGTTATTCCCACTCGATAGTAGCCGGCGGTTTTCCTGAAATATCATAGGTTACGCGCGAAATGCCATCGACTTCATTGATAATACGATTGGAAACATGTCCGAGAAAGTCGTACGGCAGATGTGCCCAATGTGCTGTCATAAAATCTACGGTTACAACAGCACGTAATGAAACAACATAATCATATTTACGCGCATCACCCATGACACCGACAGACTTAACAGGAAGGAACACTGTAAAGGCCTGGCTCACTTCATCGTATAAATTATTCGCACGAAGTTCTTCGATAAAGATATTGTCTGCAAGGCGCAGTAGATCTGCATATTCTTTTTTAACTTCACCTAAAATTCTCACACCTAAACCTGGCCCAGGGAACGGATGACGATAAACCATTTCTTTTGGTAAGCCGAGCTGCACTCCCAAGCGTCTAACTTCATCTTTGAAGAGTTCACGTAAGGGCTCGACCAATTCCATCTTCATCGTGTCGGGCAGACCACCAACATTATGATGTGATTTTATAACATGCGCCTTACCGCTCTTGGCGCCGGCAGACTCGATCACGTCAGGATAAATTGTACCCTGCGCCAACCATTTCATATCATCGAAATCATTTGAATGCTCTTCAAAGATTTTGATGAATTCACCACCAATGATCTTACGTTTAACTTCCGGGTCTTCAACACCACTTAGTTCATCGAGAAAACGTTGCTCGGCATCGACCCGAATAACTTTGATACCCATATGTTCGGCGAAGGTTTCCATAACTTGATCACCTTCGTTCAACCGCAACAAACCATTATCAACGAATACACAAGTCAATTGATCACCAATCGCTTCATGTAATAGTGCGGCAACAACTGAAGAATCAACACCGCCGGATAAGGCTAATAACACTTGATCATTGCCAACCTGTTCTTTAACTCTTGCTATACCGTCTTCAACAATATTTTCTGTTGTCCAAAGTGAATGGCATCCAGCGACTTTATGTAGAAATCGTTGCAAGATAGCCTGTCCTTGGGTCGTATGTGTTACTTCCGGGTGAAACTGTAAGCCATAAAAGTTTCGCGTCTCATCAGCGATACCGGCGATGGGCGCGTTTTCGGTAGAGGCAATCACTTTGAACCCTTCCGGTAATGTTTCAACGCGATCGCCGTGGCTCATCCACACGTTTAAAAGTCCATGACCTTCGTCATTGACTTCATCTTGTATATCTTTCAATAAATTTGAATGACCACGTGCTCTAATTTGCGCATAACCGAATTCACGTAGGTTGGAATTAGCCACTTTGCCACCAAGCTGTTCTGCCATGGTTTGCATACCATAACAAATACCTAATACGGGTAACCCCATATTGAATACCAGTTCGGGGGCTCTGACACCATTTAGCTCAGTAACCGTTTCCGGTCCACCTGAAAGTATGATGGCATTAGGTTTGAAATCTTTTATTGCCTGCTCTTCCATATCAAAGGCATGGATCTCACTATAGACACCCGCTTCGCGGACACGTCTGGCAATAAGTTGAGTGTATTGCGATCCAAAATCCAGGATCAAGATACGTTCGGAATGTATATCAGTTGTCATCAATTTATTTTAAATTTAAATTCGAGTTTAAAAGTTCTTAAATGAGTGCAAGACAAGGCAAAAAGTGGCGAGGAAGCGAATGACTGCATGGACGCAGGAGATAGAGCGACGCATGGAGCCAAAGCCGAGCACACATAATAGTAAGTGAGCATTTCGAGCTGCTTTTTAACGCAGTATTGTGCCATATGAGCGCTTTCAAATATTAAACGCGATAGTTTGGTGGTTCTTTAGTAATAGTTACATCATGCACATGACTTTCTTTGTAACCCGCATTGGTTATACGTGTAAATTTTGCTTTTTCGCGCATCTCTTTCAACGTAGAGCAGCCGGTATAACCCATTGCTGCACGAATGCCTCCGGTCATTTGGTGGATAATAGCGGCTAGTGGACCTTTATAAGGAACCCGCCCTTCAATGCCTTCTGGCACCAATTTTTCAATTTCATCATTCTCCTGAAAATAGCGATCCGAAGAACCATGTTGTTGCGACATGGCACCCAATGAGCCCATACCACGATACGATTTATAGGAGCGTCCTTGATAAAGCTCAACTTCACCCGGTGCTTCCTCGGTACCCGCGAACATGCCACCCATCATCGTACTATGCGCACCCGCAGCTAATGCCTTGGCAATATCGCCTGAAAAACGAATACCACCATCTGATATAAGCGGCACACCTTTACTCTTCAACGCCTTCGCAATATTGAAGACTGCAGATATCTGCGGCATACCAACACCACTAACTACTCTCGTGGTACAGATCGAGCCAGGGCCTATTCCTACTTTCACAGCGTCGGCACCAGCATCGACTAGAGCAAGTGCTGCCTCAGCTGTAGCAATATTACCGCCAATGACTTGAGTGTCTTTGAAATTCTGCTTTACCCACTTGACCATATCCAAAACACCTTTGGAATGCCCATGTGCAGTATCGACCACAATGACATCTACACGTGACTTAACAAGTTGCTCTACTCGTTGCATTGACGCTTCTCCGACACCGACAGCTGCACCAACACGTAAACGCTCGGAAGAATCAATACAGGCATTGGGATACTCAGATGCCTTTTGCATATCTTTAACGGTGATTAAGCCCGCAAGTTGAAACTTATCGTTTACTACCAGAACTTTTTCTATTCGGTGCTTATGTAATAAAGCTCGAACTTCTTCCTTGGTAGCATTTTCTTGAACTGTTACAAGGTCTTCCTTACGCGTCATAATATTACGCACAGGATCATCTGTTTTAATTTCAAAACGCAGATCACGACTGGTCACGATACCAACTAGCTCTTCCCCATCGACGACAGGGACACCTGAAATGTTTTTTTCACGGGTTAAATCGATAACTTCCTGAATACTGGTATAAGGCCCGACTGTTAATGGTTCCTTAATAACACCACTCTCATATTTTTTAACCCGTCTTACATTCTTGGACTGCAGTTCAGGACTCATATTCTTATGAATAATGCCAATGCCGCCTTCCTGAGCCAAAGCTATAGCGAGTCCTGATTCAGTCACAGTATCCATAGCAGCAGATACAATAGGGACGTTTAGGGTTATTTCCCTTGTTAACAGGGTTTGTAATGAGACTTCACGCGGTAAGACTTCAGAATAATCTGGTACGAGTAAAACATCATCAAAGGTAAGCGCTTCTTCAGCAATAATCATGACGGGTCCATTTGTTGGATTTGAAATAACCGACAATTATAGTCTCTACTCGCTCAACGGCAAACTCTCTTCTGCTTTGTTTCGCTATTCTTTTCGCTTAACATAAATAATATGTCCCCAATCAATAGCAAATCACCCGATCCAAACGATATTTACACGATAAGTCGTTTAAATCGTGAAGTCCGCAGAGTTCTGGAAGATGTGTTTCCGACGATCTGGATACAAGGCGAGATTTCAAATCTAGCTAAACCAGCATCAGGCCATCTTTACTTCACCTTAAAAGACAATACAGCCCAAGTAAGATGTGCCATGTTCAAAAACCGTCAATCTGGCCTACGATTTGATCCTGAAAATGGCATGCAAGTCATGGCTCGAGCCAATATCGGACTTTATGAAGGTCGCGGCGAATACCAGCTCATCATCGAGTCACTAGAACCCGCTGGCGCTGGTGCGCTACAGATCGCTTTCGAAGCATTAAAACAGAAGTTATCTACTGAAGGTCTATTTGCTGAAGAAAACAAAAAGTCACTACCGCAATATCCAAAAACTATAGGCATTATCACCTCAGCTACAGGAGCCGCCGTTCAAGATATCCTGAGTATCCTCAAACGTAGATACCCTTACGGCAAGGTGATTATTTACCCAGTTGCTGTACAGGGTGAAGGTGCGGCAATAAAGATAGCTAATGCTATTAAACTTGCTGACCAACGAAAGGAATGTGATGTGTTAATCCTATCGCGCGGAGGTGGCTCCTTAGAAGATCTGTGGTCATTTAATGAAGAAGTTGTCGCACGTGCATTATTTGATACTGCAACACCCATTGTCAGTGGCGTAGGTCATGAAATTGATTTTACCATTGCCGACTTTGTTGCTGACCATAGGGCGCCAACACCCTCAGCTGCCGCTGAGCTAGTCAGCCCTGATATGATAGAAACGGTTACAAAACTGAAGCAACAAGAAGAACAATTGATTCATCATCAAAAGCAAATTATTCATAATCTCCGTCGCCATGTTGAATTGTTATCGGTGCAAGTACCGCACCCTAAACAACGTCTAATAGAGCTAATGCAACGAACGGATGAATACTCAATGCGAATCAGACATCAAATTGAGAGTGAGCTATCAAATAAAAAGATAAGCCTTTCTACATGGTTACATAAAATCAGTGAATTAAACCCTGTACATAAAGTTTCCCAACAGCTCGAAAAGGTAAAGCATATACAATCCCAACTTGAGCAATCGATAAAACAAATTCTTGATAAATCAAATAGCGACATTTCTAGATTGAGTCATATGTTGAACACTATTAGTCCTATCTCAACATTAGATCGAGGCTATGCCATTGTCACGGATACCAAAACAAATTCAATTGTTACAGGTGTTAATAATCTAAATGCCGGAGATCAACTTCGAATTAGATTATCTGCAGCTGAAATTGATTCGACTATAGATGAGATCCATGAAAACTAAATTTATTTTATTAGTACTCTCGGTTTATCTGTCATCGATTTCTGTTATTAATGCATTAGAACTTCCTGCTGAGTCTGCCGTCCCCGGTGGCATTGCTATTATCTCAATTCATACGGAAGAAAAACCAGAGGCTTATTTAAATGATCAAAGGGTTATGGTTGTTGGTTCAAGCGATAATTGGAAAGCCATTGTTGGCATTCCCCTCACTGAAAAAACTGGCTCACAGGTACTAACTGTCAAAAACAATGATCTTAAAACAAATTATCAATTTGAAATTCTCAATAAAGAATATGAAACACAATATCTCACCATCAAGAATAAAAGAAAAGTAAATCCGAATAAGCAGGACATGTCTCGCATAGTTGCAGAAAAAGAAATCATCTCGAAAGCAAAATCACATTGGCGTGATAGTGATAATATAACGCTACAATTCATTAAACCAACAGAAGGACCTTATAGTAGCCCATTTGGCTTAAAACGTTTTTTTAATAAGCAACCAAGAAAACCACATAGCGGTTTAGATATCGCAGCGCCAAAAGGAACGCCCATTGCTGCACCAGCTAATGGTATCGTAATAAATACGGGCAATTATTTTTTTAATGGCAATACTGTCTTTATAGACCATGGCCAAGGACTGATTACTATGTATTGTCATATGAACCACATAGATATTAAAGAAGGATCTCAAGTAAAAACCGGTGACATTATTGGCAAAGTCGGATTAACTGGCCGTGTAACCGGAGCACATTTACATTGGAGTGTAATTTTAAATAATACTACGGTTGATCCGTTATTATTTTTAGCAAAATAATAGTACGCAGGAACTAATACCTGAGCTTGTACCAAACTATTCCAATATACTCGTGTAAAGCTAAATATGTATTTTCCAGTGCCGAAGCTGCAGGGATGTAATTTGACCAAGAAGCTATCCAAGTCGCATTAGGCGTAAATATTGTAGGTGCTGGCGTGACCTTCATCCCTTGCTTCTCAAACATCAATACAGCTCGAGGCATATGCCAAGCATGGGTTACTAGGTAGATATTTTCAATCTCATTTTCTCTTAATAATGCGGCAGAATAAACCGCATTTTCAGCAGTATTTCTTGCCTTATCCTCTATCCATTTCACATCTACATTGAAACTATTGTTTAGTGTATATGCCATCACCGCAGCTTCAGAGTCATGCCCTATTTCACCATTACCTCCTGTAACAAGAATGGGTAAGCCGGTCTGTTCATGCAAAAAAGTACCGTAGTGATTTCGTTGTAATGCTCTAGCACCGTCAATATCTTTACCATACTCTTTAGCATTAAAACGATTCCCTGCACCAAGAATAACAATCGCCTGTTCGTTATTAATTATTATAGGTAGTTTAAGGGCAGGATATTTTTCTAGGTTGTTAAGTAAGAATTCTGAAAATGGAACCAAACAAAACAACACTAAAGATAATGAACCAAAATATAGAAAAAACCGAGAAAAAAACTTAGTCCGATTAACTAAAGACATCCCAATTAAAATCAATATAAAGTTTATCGTTGGAGGCAAAACAACAGCTTTAATAAAAACGACGATCGAGAAATACATATATAAATTAACCAGTAATAGATTCACCTGATGCCTGTAAATCGGCATGGTAGGAAGATCGTACCATTGGCGCGCTAGCAACATTATCAAAACCTAAACCTTCTGCAAATTGTCGCAGTTCTTCAAATTCTTCAGGATGCACATAGCGCTCTACGGGCAAATGAAAACGACTCGGTTGTAGGTATTGTCCGATTGTTATCATATTACAATCATGATTTCTTAAATCTTTTAAGACTTGTCTTACCTCATCTATTGTTTCTCCTAGACCTAACATTAGTCCAGACTTAGCCGGGACTGAATCATTTTGCTGTTTGAATTTTTTAATCAATTCTAATGATGCTGAATAGTCTGCGCCTGGCCTAACTTTAGTATATAAAGCGGGTACTGATTCAAGATTGTGATTAAACACATCTGGCGGTGCTGCCTTTAGTATATCAAGTGCAATATCAATCTTGGAGCGAAAGTCTGGCACCAGTATTTCAATTTTTGTATCTGGAGACTCTACCCTTATCTCATTAATGCAATTCACAAAATGACCCGCGCCACGATCCAATAGATCATCCCTGTCGACTGAGGTAATAACCACGTACTTTAGTTGCATCAGTTTTATAGCGTTTGCGAGATTTTTAGGTTCTTCTGCATCAAGTCCTTTTGGTTTGCCGTGTGCAACATCACAGAATGGGCAACGACGAGTACAAATATCACCCATTATCATAAAAGTCGCTGTGCCTTGCCCAAAGCATTCACCAATATTAGGACACGATGCTTCTTCACAAACAGTATGTAATTTATGTTTGCGTATCAATGATTTCAAATCTAATACTTTTTTATCTGTAGGCGCCTTAGCTTTAATCCAAACAGGTTTTCTTTCTAGCTTACCCTCTACAGGTATAATCTTTACTGGGTTTTTGTTGGTCTTTAGCTTGCCGCGCTTATCGCGCTCTGGCTGTTTATGAATATTATCTTGATACATTAATTCTTCCTTTGGTTCACTTATGCAACATCTGACAAGACACCTGATAATTTATCCAGGTTATTAATCAAATGGTGAGAAAGCCTCTGCTTTACATCTGCAAAGGCAATATCTGTCTTATGTTTTACTAGTTGTGTACAAACCAAGCCCTCATACCCGCAAGGGTTGATACCTTCAAAAGGTTTTAGATCCATATCTATATTTAATGAGAGCCCATGATAAGTAGTTCCTTTTTTTATGCGAACACCTAAGGCCGCAATTTTTTCACCGTGGACATACACCCCCGGTGAACCTGATATTCGTTCAGCATTAATTTCATAATCACATAAACAATCGATAATTGATTTTTCGATCAATGAAACAAACTTCTTAATGGAATAAGAACGTTGTTTAATATCTATCAATAGGTACGCTATTAATTGTCCAGGTCCATGATATGTGACCTGTCCACCACGATCCGTCTTAACCACTGGAATATTAGTTGTATTCAACAAATGCTCTGTTTTGCCAGCAAGCCCTAATGTATAGATCGGCGGGTGTTCAAGTAACCATATTTCATCGTCGGTATCAGAATCACGTCGCTCATTAAATTCACGCATGCGATCATAGATTGCCATGTATTCCTGCATACCAAGATCTTTTATTAGTATGGTCATAAGGCCATCAGCACCTTTTCATGGGCAGTCAGTTCAAGGTAGATATTATCGAGTTGCTGTCGACTCTCTGCTTCCACAGTAACTGTAATTGAGATGTATTTCCCTTCCTGACTAACACGGCTTTTTATAGCGCCTTCCGTCAAATCAGGGACATATTTTCTTACAATCTCGACAATCAGAATGTCAAAACCTTCTTCGGCCATCCCCATTGCTTTGATGGGAAACTGACAGGGAAATGACATAATGCTATCTTCATCAGGCTCTTGCATAAGATTTTGCTTTTGTTCAATATTTCGAGGAAAGATTAACATATTTTCATTTATCTGAATGATACTAAAAGGATGATGCTAAAACACGATCAAACTCTAGCTGATCTACGATCAATCAATGCCTCAAATGGCAGATTAAGCTGGATCGGCATCAGACCTAAACACCAGCAAGGTATGATCATGCCAGAAAAGGCTATCTTATTGGAAAATAAAGGTATTGAGGGTGATCATATTGCCAAAGGCTCTAGTAGGAAACGTCAGGTTACACTCATCCAGGAAGAACACCTACCGATCGTAAGTAAATTAGTAAATAGTAATACTGTATATCCTCAGTTATTACGACGAAACCTCGTTGTAGGAGGAATTAATTTACTGGCTCTCAAAAGTGAGCGATTTTCCATCGGAGAATGCGTTCTGGAAGGAACAGGTCTTTGCCATCCTTGTTCACGTATGGAAGAAGCATTAGGAACAGGAGGTTATAATGCCATGCGCGGACATGGTGGAATTACAGCTATCGTGATTCGTGGTGGTACTATCGCTTTACATGACAGTGTCGTCTTATTGACGGAATAACGGATGGGCGTTTAAATTCAACAATTGATTGTAATTTTAATACATGCCCCCAACTATTAACTATAATAGAATTATCAGCCATTGGAGAGAAGTATGGATATTAAAGAAAATGCCAAGAACGTAGATGTTTGGACCCGTGGTCTATTTATACTAATTTATGGTGTTATATTTTATTTCCTATTTTTCCTGATTTGGTTAGTGGTTATTTTTCAATTTCTTATGAAATTGATCACAACAGAATTGAATGAGCAATTACTCGACTTTAGTGATTCCTTAACTAAATATGTGAGC
>JGI20151J14362_10001468_pt1 | contig 17047 bp, 18 predicted proteins | sample COG_01_FD_14362 | JGI IMG/M metagenome (IMG submission 14362)
GTTAAATATATGAAAATAAGTAATTTAGAAGAACTCAACACACCTTGCCTAATATTAGATAAAACTCTTTTAGAAAAAAATTGTAGTTTAGCTAGAAAAAAGTGTGCTGAGTTAAAAACTATTTTAAGACCGCACGTTAAAACACCAAAAAGCATTGAAGTTGCAAAAATAGCACTTGATAATCAAGTTGGACCAATAACAGTGTCTACTTTAGATGAAGCTGAATATTTTGCCTCTGCGGGTTTTAAAGATATACTTTATGCTGTTTGTATAATCCCAAAAAAGCTAGCAAGGTTAGAATTTCTTCAGAAAAAATATGATTGTGTAATTCGCATAGTTGTTGATTCAATTTTAGTAGCTGAGGCAATAGTAGATTACAGTAATTTTCATAGCACAAAATTTGAAATCCTTATTGAGATTGACTGTGGCGAAGGAAGAAGTGGTTTATATGTCGAAGATAAAAAAATTGTAGAAATATCTAAAATTTTCAGTGAGTGTAATAAAACAAATCTTATGGGTGTTCTTACACATGCAGGTCATAGTTATTCAACTGACAACAAAACAGAAATTTTATCAATTGCAAATAAAGAACGAGAAGATGCTCTTGCTGCAGTAAAACATTTTTCAACTTTTAATAATAACAACCCTATTATAAGCATAGGTTCTTCACCAACCATGTTGTTTGCGTCTCATCTGAACAACATATCTGAAGTAAGAGCAGGAATATATATGTTTTGGGATCTAGCCCAAGCGTCCAGAGGAATTTGTAAAATCGAGGATATAGCAGTTACAGTTCTAGCTAGCGTAATTGGTCATAATTACCAAAAGAAAAAAATTATTATTGATGCTGGAGCCTTAGCTTTGTCAAAAGATATAAGCGCTAATAGATTTATGCCTGAGGTAGGATATGGATTCGTTTGTGATTCTAATTCAGGAAAATATCTAGGTTTGAACATATCCGAAATTCATCAAGAACATGGAGCAATTGATATTAGCAATCCTGATTGGTTTGATAATTTACCTATTGGAAGTTTGGTAAGAGTTTTACCAAACCATTCGTGTTTAACCTGTGCTGGTCATAGTAGTTATAATATTTTAGAAAACAATATGATTATTGATAATTGGAAAAGAACTAATGGCTGGTAAATTCTTCACTTTTGTATAAAAGTTTTAATTAAAATTAATTAAAATNTTGAGAAGTAAAATATGTCAATTTGGGGAAGTTTATTAGGNGGTGTTATTGGTTTTTCTTTTGGAGGTCCATTTGGAGCCTTGTTAGGATCATTCCTAGGTGGAAAAATTTCTGGGTTAAATTCTTCTAAGACAATTGGGAATCAGCAAAGCTCTCAAGAAGTCTTTGCATTATCACTTATAATCCTCTCTGCAAAGTTAAGCAAAGCTGATGGACATGTTAGTAAAGAAGAGTTAATTGCTGTTAAGGATAAACTTCAAATTCCAGACAGTGAAATTGATCAAGTAGCTAAAATTTTTAACAAAGCCAAAGACGAAAGTACAGGTTATGAGCCATACGCAAAACAAATTGCAGAAATTTTCAGAAATAATATAAATGTCTTAGAAGAGGTTATAAATATTTTATTTTATATAGCTGAGGCCGATGGAAATGTAAGTAATGATGAAGAAACAATGATAGCCAATATTGCTTATATTTTTGGCCTAAGCCAGAAACAATATCAAAGTATAAAAGAGTCTAGAAAGACATCAGATAAGCTAAACCCTTATATTGTTTTAGAAAGTCAGCCCACAGACGACCTCAAGACTATTAGAAAAAACTATATAAAATTATCCAAGGAACATCATCCAGACTTATTAATCAGTAAAGGAGTTCCAGTTGAAGTGATCAATGAAAGTAAAAATAAAATGAGATCGATAAACGCTGCTTGGGATCAAGTGCAAAAACTTAAAAGCAATTAGTTTTTAATCTCTTTAACACCATTTAAATCAAATTCATTGTTAAAAAAACTTTGCATATCGTTATTATACCACTTTTCATAATCCCACGGTTCACTATGTAACAAATTTTTGTCAGGTATATAAATTTGTGAATCATAAAGTTTCCCAGCAACATTTATTTTCACATATTGTCTAAAATAATTAATTCCTTCAAACTTATCTAATTTGTTCAGCTCATTTAATGAAATATTAGATATCAGAAGGCCTTGAACAACATCCTCTTCATTATTTGTAAATTTAATAAGTGGATAGTTAGCGTCTTTTACTTGAAAAACTTTATAGTGAGTTAAGAAACCATTAGTTGTTTCGTGATACTTTATATTTTCTCCAAGGACGGCTCTTCTGACTTCAGAAGCTTTCAATGTTCCATAAAAAAATAAAGAATATTGAATTTTATGTTTAGAAAGTGCTTCTTTAATTTTCTTCTCATAAGAAAAACAGTTATTATTTTTGTTATATTTTTTGAAATATTCGTCGGCTTTACCGTCTATTTCGTGATTTAAATACTCAACACAACTTTTTACATAATTATTGATGAGTGTTGAAATATCGTGATTGTAATTTCTTACATCAAATAAATTGGTGATATAAATTAAATGCTTTAATTCATCTATATTAAAATCCCTAAGAATAAAACTTAACTGTAAATACGTATCTTCAAACCTAAAATCATGTGGAAACTCTTCGTTCCATATATCTGTGTCTAGGTTCCAATTTTGTTTTAGGTTTTCTTTTAAAATATTTAACTTTAAAACTTTGACATCGTCGTTAATGTTTAATTTTTCTGTCATACGAGCCTAAATTTTTATAAAATTGTTTACAAATATATAATCATTTTTAACATAATAAATCACAAAGTATAAACCTTTAATGAATAGGTAAATAAATGTTAATTAAAAATCTTGGAACCACTCTAGGAGTTGAAATTATTGGTTTTAATCTTAAAAAAAATATTGATAAAAATATTATTGGCCAAGTTTCAGATCTTTTATCTCAGTTTTCGGTAGTAGTAATTAGAGATCAAAACATTACCAATGAGCAGCATATTAACTTTAGTGAATACTTTGGTGATTTAGAGGTGACAAAAGCAGGAACCAATGGTGCAGGTTCTAAATTAATAATTCTGCAAAACTTTGATGAAGATGGAAATATTGTGCCTCCTACTGATAGACAAAGATTAAATAATTTAGCAAATCAAGAATGGCATAGTGATAGCTCTTTTAAAAAAATACCTTCAAAGCTTTCAATCCTTTCGGCTAAAATGATACCTGCAAAAGGTGGTAATACTGAATTTTTGTCTATGAGAGCTGTATATAATGCTTTGCCTAAAAAATTAAAATCTAATATTGAAGATAAAGTTTGTTGGCATGATTATTCTTATGGAAGATCAAAAATAGATGCTAACCTAGTTACAGCTGATGAAAAAAAAGCGCTCCCTCCAGTAAAACAGAAACTAGTATTAAATAATAAAAAATATGGAAAGTCTTTATATATAGGTGCGCATTGTAGTAAAATAGACGGTATGAATGATGATGAAAGTCAAAATCTCTTAGATGAAATTTACGAGTATATTGATAATGAAAGCCATGTTTACTCTCACATTTGGAAACCGTATGATTTAATAATGTGGGATAACAGAGCTGTTTTGCATAGAGCAACTCCAATAAAAGGAAAAGTAGAAAAAAGGTTAATGGTAAGAACAACTATAGCTGGAGAAGCATCAACTCTAATTTAATTAATAATGGAAAATTATAATGGAAGAATTCGATTATATAATTGTTGGATCTGGTTCATCTGGCTCAGTAATTACAAATAGGTTGTCAGAAATAAATAACATTAAAATATGTGTTTTAGAAGCAGGTGGGAACCAACCAGCATCCATATATAAAAATGCCAGCTGGTTTTATCAAAACTATAAATGATAAAAGGTTTAATTGGTGTTTTAAAACTGAAGCCAATGAAAATGTAAATAATAGAGAAATTTTATTTCCTAGAGGCAAAGGCCTGGGAGGTTCAAGCTCTATTAATGGTCACCTCTATGTAAGAGGACAACCAGAAGATTATAATCAGTGGGCTCAATTGGGAAATACAGGTTGGGGATATGACGATATACTTCCTTATTTTAAAAAGTCTGAGTTTAAAGAAAATGGAGATGAAAATATAGAGGGAAAAATGGCCCATTATTTGTTTCTGATATTGTTGAAAAACATCCTTTATGTGAAGAATTTATTGAAAGCTCTAAAGAGATAGGGGTTTCAATTCAAGAAGATTATAATGCCGGCAATCAAGAAGGTATTTTTTATTATCAACGTACTATTAAAAATGGAACAAGGTTTAGTGCATATGATGCTTTTTTAAAACCAACAATCAAAAGAAAAAATGTAAAAGTTACTACCAATACAATTGTTTTAAAAATTATATTTAAAGAGAAAAAGGCAATTGGATTGCTCTGTGAAAAGAATAAAAAACAATTTAAAATCTTTGCCAACAAAGAAATTATTTTATGTGCAGGAGCAATTGGTACACCTCATTTGCTTCAGGTATCAGGTGTTGGAAACTCAAATTTTTTAAAAAATATTGGTATACCAATAATTCATGAAAATAAAAATGTTGGTGAAGGACTCCAAGATCATTATGCAGTTAGAGTTTCAAATAGTATTAATCTACCTATTACTTTAAACGAAAAAGCACGCGGTTATAAGTTATTTTTAGAAATAATGAAATGGTTTGTCTTGAAAAAAGGTTTAATCTCTTACAGCCCAGCCCATGTAGGTGCTTTTTTAAAGTCTTCACCAGAGATAGATTTACCTGATCTCCAATTTGTGTTTACTCCTGCTTCTTACACAGAAGGCATGATAGGTAAACTTCAGAACATTCCTGGGATTACTTGCGGTGTTTGGCAATCAAGGCCTCAAAGTAGGGGGTATGTAGAGCTTTATCTAGTCATATTAAAGACGCCCCTTTGATACAGCCAAACTATTTAAAAGAGACAATAGATCAAGATGTTTTAATCCAAGGTGTAAAGATTTGCAGAGATCTTTTAAAAACTTCAAAAATGAAAAAAATTTCCATTAAAGAAACTCTTCCTGGAGAAAATATTAAGACTGACAGTGAAATATTAAATTTTATCAAAAATAATGGAGCAACAGTTTATCATGCAATTGGAAGTTGTAGAATGGGAATTGATAAAGATGCTGTGGTAGATGCAAATTTAAAGCTAAATGGAGTTGAAAATTTAAGAGTTGCTGACGCTTCTATTATGCCAACAATGCCCTCAGGCAACACAAACGCAGCTACTTTGATGATTGCAGAAAAAGCATCTGATTTAATCAAAAAAGACATGTAGGTTTTTTATTTTTTTAGATGACGTGAAATAGCTCTCATTTCATTATCAATAATATTTAATTCAGATAAACTATGTAGTGTGTTGTCAAAATACTCTCTACAGCTTCCTAAAAAGCCGTTTGCTTTCGCAATCATTTTTCCTTTAATTTTGACGTCCTTCTTTCCAAAAAAATTTTTATGTTTTTTATCAACAGTAAAAGCTAGTGACAATACTATCTTGCCATTAGCTAATTTAGTTTTTAATAATTTAGGTCTATAAGCACCTGTGACCATTTCTCTTTGAAACAAAATATCTATGTTTTTAATTGCATTTGATTTCTTTAACTTAAATGCCATACCTTGACACGATCCTCCTTTATCTAAACCCAACATCAAACCTGGGTTGTCAAAAGAGCCTCTACCTAAATAAGTTTTCATACAAAAACTTCTGTGAAAACCATATATTTTTGCTAAGAATTGACCTTCATATTCAACTGTTGGGTTCCACAATAAAGAACCATAAGCAAATACATAAAGATCATTACCAATGCCTTTATCAGGTATAATTTTTCTTCGCTCGTTAACAAGCTCTTCCTTGGTAAGAACTTTATCACTTCCACTAATACTTCTAATTTTTTCACCTAAGCGGCCTTGAGTAATATTATCTCGAGTTAGTTTGATTGCACCATCATTTATTTTTTTTGTAGTAGACATCAGACAATATTTTTAGAGGTAATTACTCTGTGAGGATAAGGTATTTCTATGCCGGCTTCATCTAGCGCAGGTTTTATTTTTTTCATTAAATCAGTATACAGTGCATACCAATCTTTTGTATGAGAGTATAGTCTCAGCCTTACCACAATCGAACTATCATCATATTTCATTACTAAGAACTGAGGTTCTTTAGGTTTGTTTATAACTCTTTTATCCTCAGCTAATTTCAACAAGACCTCAGAAGCTAGCTCTAAGTTGGTATCATAATGAATACCTATATCAACATCAATTCGCCTGGTTTCATAGTGTGAGTGATTTGTAATTGTGCTATTCCAAATACTTGAATTTGGAATAGATACATAAACGTTATCAAAAGTATCAATAATAGTTGTAAACAGACCAACCTCTCTAATCGTTCCTGATACGCCTCCAGTTTCAACCCAATCACCGGTAGTAAAAGGTCTCAGCAACAATAACATTACTCCAGCTGCCACATTAGACAATGTTCCCTGCAAGGCTAAGCCAATAGCTAAGCCTGCGGCACCAAGAACTGCAATAATTGAGGTTGTTTGAACCCCAAACTGTCCTAAAACAGCTATAAGAGTTATTATGATTATACCATATCGTATGATATTACCGATTATTGGAACAATTAAAGGGTCTATTTTATTAAACAAACCTAAGTTTTTACGTGCAACTTTACTAAGTTTACCTGCAAAATAAAAACCTAATATCAGTATTATAGTAGCTCCTAAAACCTGTCCGGTATAAGCCACAAATATTTGAATAACATTATTAATCAGATTTGAAATAATTTCTAAATTAATGTTTATGTTGTTACCCAAGAAATAAATCTCCATTACTTTTTTTATGTAGTTACTTTATTTTTAAGATATTATTTCACACAATTATAATTTATATAACATATAATATATTTTAAATATTACTAAATTATTTTTTAATCAGCTTGAGTTAAAATTCTTAATAGGGTTATAAGTTTTTAATGAAAATTATTAAATGGAAACACGGTGATCAACCAACTGTAATTGATAAAAAAATTGCAATTGCTATTGGTAACTTTGATGGTGTTCATAAGGGACATGTTAGATTATTAGAAGCTGCTAAAGTAAAAGCCCATGAAAATGATTTAGCGTTTGGAGTGGTTACTTTTGATCCTCATCCAAGGGATTTTTTTAACTTTAATAACTCTTCCTTCAAACTTTTAGATAGGCAAGAAAAAGAATATCAACTAGCGAAAATTGGAGTTGAATATTTAATTATAATAGAGTTTAGTGAAGCATTAAAAAATTGCACGCCAAATGAATTTCTTTCAGACATCCTGTATCAACAGCTTAACGTGGTAAAGATGTTTGCAGGAGCTAATTTTAGATTTGGAAAAAACAGAGAAGGCACTATTCAAAACTCTAAAGAATTTTCTCAAGCAATAGGCTTAGAGATTATAACTGTAGATTTAGAACAAACTAAATCATTGGATGGTAAAGACAAAACTGTTATCAGCTCTCAATCTATAAGAGGTCTTATTTCTAATGGAGAATTAGAAACTGCAAATACATTATTGGGTAGAAACTGGTGCGTTACCGGCATTGTTAAAAAAGGAAAGCAACAGGGAAGAGAATTAGGTTTTCCAACAGCAAATCTTGATATGGGTTATTTTTTAAAGCCACCTTTTGGTGTTTATGTAACAAAGTTAAAAATTATTGACCACAAAACAAATAAAACAATAAATGATTGGTTGCCATCTATTTCAAATATAGGTAAAAGACCTACTGTTTCAGGCGATGATATTAACATAGAAACTCATGTTATTGATTTTCAAAATCATGGTGTTGATATTAATCTTTATAATAAAAGGATTAAGGTAGAGCTTCTAAAATTTTTAAGACCAGAGATAAAGTTTAGCTCTTTATTGGAGCTAAAAAAACAAATTGGGATTGATACACAAAAAGCAAAAAAATTTCATAGTTTAAAATAATTTACATATCAAGTTAATAGGATGTAAAATAATACTTTATAAAAATCAAAAAAATTAGGTTTTTATTATCAATAAAGAGAAAAAAATGACTGATTATAAAGATACCGTTTACTTACCAAAAACAGACTTTTCTATGCGAGCAGGCTTGCCTGCAAAAGAGCCTCAAATATTAAAAGTATGGGAAGATATTGGTTTATACAAAAAATTAAGGGAACAAAGAAAAAATTCAGAGCCGTTTATACTGCATGACGGACCTCCATATGCAAATGGTAACTTACACATAGGGCATGCATTAAATAAAATTATTAAAGATGTAATTAATCGGTCTCAATCTATGCTGGGTAAAAATGCTAATTACGTACCTGGCTGGGATTGTCATGGGTTGCCAATTGAATGGAAGATAGAAGAAAACTACAGAAAAAAGAAAAAGAGTAAAGACGATATCCCTGTTGTTGAGTTTAGAAAAGAGTGTAGAGACTTTGCAAAAAAATGGATGGATATTCAATCAGAAGAGTTCCAGAGATTAGGTGTGTATGGGGATTGGGAGGCACCTTATTCTACTATGAAATATGAGTCTGAAGCTCGTATAATGTCTGAAATTGGTAAATTTCTTATGAATGGTGGTTTATATAGAGGTGTTAAGCCAGTTATGTGGTCACCGGTTGAAAAAACAGCACTTGCTGAGGCTGAAATAGAATATCATGATCACATTAGTACAACTATATTTGCTAGATTTCCTATTTTAAAATCACCAAATAATAATTTAACTGGCCATGAAATTATAATCTGGACAACTACTCCATGGACAATGCCAGGCAATCGCGCTGTTGCTTATGGTAAAGATATAGAATATTCATTATTAGATATTTCAGATGTTGAAGAAAGTTCTTTAGCAAAGAGAGGTGACAAAATTTTAATAGCTTCTGATTTGTTAGAAGAAGTCATAAAAGAATTGTTGATATCTGATTATAAAGTTTCAAATAAATTAAAGGGTGATGACTTAAAAGGATCTATTCTCGGTCATCCATTAAATAAGTTTGGTTATGATCATGAGGTCCTATTATTAGAAGCTGATTTTGTTACAACTGATCAAGGTACTGGCTTTGTTCATATTGCTCCAGGACATGGTTCCGACGATTTTGAGTTGGGTAAAAAAAATAATCTACCAATACCTGAAACTGTTTCAGACAATGGTATATTAGACGATAAGTTACCTCTTTTAGGTGGTCTTCGAGTTTTGAAAGATAATGAAAAAATTGCGGATATAATGTCAGAGCATGGTGCNTTAATTGGGAGAGGGACTTTAAAACATTCTTATCCTCANAGTTGGCGATCAAAGGCACCGCTTGTTTTTAGAACAACTCCACANTGGTTCATATCCATGAANACAAATGATCTAAGAGATACTGCNCTCAAGGCGTTNTCTGAAACTACCTTCTACCCTTCACAAGGAGAAAATCGACTTACCAAAATGATTGAAGATAGGCCGGATTGGTGTATATCAAGGCAAAGGGCATGGGGTGTGCCTCTAGCTATTTTTGTAAATAAAAAAACACAAGAACCTTTGAGGGATCAAGACGTTGTTGATAAAATTGTAGAAGCATTTAAAGTTGAAGGTGCGGATGCATGGTTTCAAAAGCCATCATCCTATTTTCTAGGTTCAAAATATAATCCTGACGATTATGAAGCTGTAATGGATATTGCTGATGTTTGGTTTGACTCAGGTTCTACTCACGCTTTTGTTTTAGAAGATAGAGACGATTTATTTTGGCCAGCTTCTCTGTACTTAGAAGGCACTGATCAGCATAGAGGTTGGTTTCATTCTTCTTTGTTAGAAAGCTGTGGAACAAGAGGAAGAGCTCCATATGATGCTGTGTTAACACATGGTTTTGTTTTAGATCAACAGGGTCGTAAAATGTCAAAATCCCTTGGAAACATTACAGCACCTCAAAAGGTGATTAATGAGTTTGGAGCTGATATTTTACGTTTATGGGTTGTTGGTTCTGATTATTATGATGATTTAAGAATTGGTAAAGAAATCCTTGTAAGGCATGCTGATCATTATAGAAGGTTAAGGAATACATTGAGGTATCTCTTAGGTGCCCTTAACGGATTTGAGAGAAATGAAGAAATAGATTTTAATGAAATGCCTGAGTTAGAACAATGGGTATTGCATAGAGTTTCTGAATTAAGTAACAAAATTCTAGAAAATACGAAAAATTTTAATCTCCATGATATTTATACAGATATTCATAATTTTTGTACTATTGATTTATCTGCGTTTTATTTTGATATACGTAAAGACACTTTATATTGCGATGAATTAAATGGTAAAAATAGACGTGCATGTAGAACTGTTATGGATATTTTATTTAAATCTTTAACAACTTGGTTGGCACCAATTATTTGTTTTACAGCTGAAGAAGCATGGCAAAACAGGTACAAAGATCCTGAAAATTCTGTACATCTTCAAACCTATTTTAAGTCAAACATAAATTGGCATAATGAAATGTTAGGAAATAAATGGTCTGAAATTAGAGAATTTAGATCAGTTGTTACAACTGCAATAGAAGAAAAAAGGAAAGAAGGTTTGTTAGGTTCAAGCTTACAGGCAAAGGTAATTATCGGCGCTAATGAAAATGTACATGAAAAACTAAAAGACATTGACTTACCTGAACTTTTTATCTGTTCTGATGTAGAAGTAAATTTGAATAATCAATTAGAAAACAACTCTATGAATGTAGAAGTTGAACTTGCTTCTGGTGGAAAATGTTTGAGATGTTGGAAAGTTGTTAAAGAAGTGAAAGATGAAGTTGAAATTTGCAACAGATGTTCGATTGTGGTTAAGCGTTAATTTAATGAAAAAAAACTTTGGAATATTTAATCTAACATTAATTTTGATTATATTTGTTGTGTTAGATTATCTTACAAAATCATGGGCAATAGAAAACTTATTTATTGAATATAAGTCAATTAAATTAACATCATTTTTATCGTTTACACCAGTTTGGAATAGTGGAATCTCGTTTGGGTTTTTACAAGATTTAGGACAAATTGGTAGGTATGGGCTAACAATTTTTGCGCTTTCGGTCAGTGTTTGGTTAATACTCTCTTCTTTTAAGTTACCTAGATATTCATCTCTTGGCTTCATATTGATAGCTAGTGGAGCAATAGGTAACGCTATTGACCGAATAATCTATGGTAAAGTTGTTGACTTTATTGATTTTTATATTGAAGATTTACACTGGCCAGCGTTCAATCTTGCTGATACAGTAATATTCATTGGTGCAGGTTTATTTCTCTTTAATCAATTTTTTACTTCTGAGAGTTCTTATTATGAAAAGTAAATTTTTTAAAATGTCATTTTGTTTTTTGCCTTTAATAATGTCAATTTCAAGTTGTTCTGATTTTAGAAAAGCTGTTGGAAAAGAAAAAGTAATACCAGATGAATTTTTAGTTTCAACCACACCCTCTCTTTTAGTGCCACCTGGATATAATATTGANCCTGAAGTTTTTAAAAATAAAAACGCANTAGTGAAAGAAAATTTTAGTTTAAGTGAAAAGATAAAAATTAATGATACAAATAATATCTCAAGTTTTAAAGAGTTATTTATTTCAAAAGACATTCCAAAAGATATTAGAAAAATTGTTGATGAAGAAACATTAGGTGTTTCCTTAAGTGAAAGAAGGGGAATTGATATTTTGTTTGGTAATGTTCCTAAGACTGGAACGGTTTTGAATGGGAAAAAAGAAGCATTAAGACTTAGAAACAATAAGTTATCAGGAGAAAAACCAAATTCAAGCCCTACTCCGGCTCTTGATATAAATTCTGGAAAACCAATAGTTATTAAATGATAAAGACTTTAAATGGAAATCAGAAAACTTCCGGATAACCTTATTAATCAAATTGCGGCGGGTGAAGTTGTTGAAAGGCCGTCATCGGCACTTAAAGAGTTAATTGAAAATGCCATTGACGCTAAATCAACTCAAATAAACATTTTAATTGAAGATGGTGGTAAAAATTTAATATCAGTATCTGACAATGGAATTGGAATAGAAAAAAAATATGTCCCTTTGGCAGTTGAAAGACATGCCACATCAAAGTTACCTAAAAATGATCTAATCAAGATAGATTATCTAGGTTTTAGGGGAGAGGCTCTTCCTTCAATTGCTGCAGTAAGTGAGCTAAATATTCAAACAAGATCTATAAAATCTGATGAGGCTTGGTCTTTAGATGTGATTGCAGGAACTGTTAAAGAAATTTATCCTTCTTCTAGACAATCAGGGACTATTATATCTGTAAAAAAACTTTTTTATGCAACACCTGCTCGATTGAAATTTTTGAAATCTTCTCAAGTTGAAAGCGGTTATTGTAATCAAATGATATTAAAGCAAGCTTTGGCAAATCCAAAGATTGGCTTTAAATTTCAAGCAAATGGTAAAGAATTATTAAATATTAAACCAGAACTCAATTCCGATGACTTATTTTTGAATAGAATAACAAATATTATGGGTCAGAGTTTTACAGAGGAAGCTATAAAAATAAATAATGTCAAACCTATTAAAGAAGAAAAATTTGCAAAGATACATGGTTTAATTAGTCTGCCCACTATGAACAAATCAAATCATAATCAGCAATATTTATTTGTAAACGGGCGGTGTATTCAAGATAGAAATTTATCAGGTGCGATAAGAGCTGCTTACCGTGATACACTTCCAAAAGGTAGATTTCCTCTTTTCTGTCTATTTATAGAGGTTCCCAGTGAGTTTATAGATGTAAATGTTCATCCAGGTAAAACAGAGGTTAGATTTCAAGATAATGCTTTGATAAGAAGTTTGTTAGTTGGATCAATTAGCCGTGAATTAAATGCTAGCTTTAGTCGAACTACAGGTGATATTTCCAATGAGGCAATAACTCGGTTTGAGACATACAAAAACATAAACATAGAAAACTATGTTAATGAAACTCAAACATTCTTTGAAAATAATAAACTTTCTCCATCAATAAGATCTATCAAAAGTATCAATGAAGAAAATCCAACACCGCCAAATGATCAACAAGATGACTTTCCTTTGGGCGTTGCTCTCGCGCAATTCAATAAAAACTATATAATTTCAAGAAATTCAAATGGTATTGTGATAGTAGATCAGCATGCAGCTCATGAGAGGCTGGTATTAGAAAAAATGAAGTCTGCACGAGTAAATAAATCTATTGAAAAGCAAATTTTATTACTTCCAGAAGTAATAAATCTTCAGCCAATACCATTAGCTTTAATCATAGAAAATATAGATTTATTATCAGAAATAGGTTTTGTTATTGAACCTTTCGGTGCAGGTATGGTTATAGTTAGAGAAATTCCGGCGCTAATTGGGCACGCAGATATAAAACAAATTATTATTGATTTAGGGGATGATTTATCTTCCGCTGGTCTGCCATCGTCCTATCTTGCCAAAGTTGACTTGATATTAGGAAATATTGCTTGCCACAGGTCTGTTCGGTCAGGACGAGTTTTAAATGAAACTGAAATGAATAATTTACTAAGAGAAATGGAAATAACTCCTAATTCAGGTCAATGTAATCATGGTAGGCCTACTTCTATAAGTCTTTCATTAAAAGATATTGAAAAGTTATTCAATAGAACCTGATCTAATTAATCTTAAGATCGTTAATTTAGATTTACCGTATGCTTTAGTATCAAATACTTCATATCCTTCTACTTGAAAACTTTCTTTTTTACTACTTTCAGCAAAAATATAGCTGTCATTATTAATTAAGTTTAATTCTTTTAAGCCAATTAAACACTCTTCAATAATCGATGAATTATAAGGAGGATCTATAAAAATTATATTAAATATAGTCTTATTTTTTTAAGTGCCTTTACTGCATCATCCTTTATTAAATTAATTTGAATTTCATTTTGATTTTTTATCTTTAATTTTGAAATATTTTTTTCAATTACGTGAATTGCCTTTGGGTCTTTTTCAATGAAATATACAAGTTCAGTACCTCTTGATATTGCCTCAATTCCTAGTGCTCCAGTTCCACTGCAAATATCAAGAACTTTAGATGTGCTTAAATTCAGATTGTATTTATGAGATTCTAAGATTGAAAATAGAGATTCTTTTAATCTATCAGATGTAGGTCTAGTATTTGAGTCAAGTGGGGGGTAAAGTTTTAACCCTCTAAATTTTCCACTTATTATTCTCATAGTCTTTTATATTTTTTTTTGTTTTGTTTTTTTTAGTTTTGATAACCCTAATTGGTCGTTCAACACTCTACTTTTTATTTCTTCTAGTTCACCAGCAGACAAATTTTTAAGATTAAAAGGGCCAAAAGAAATTCTTATTAGACGGTTAACATTATAGCCAAGATAGTTCATAACCTTTCTTACTTCTCTATTTTTACCTTCTCGAAAACTTAAAGTAAGCCAGGCGTTACTTCCTTGCTGTCTATCTAATGTGGCATCTATTCTGCCGTATTTAATCCCGTCAACCGTTATCCCATTTTTCAGAGGCTCTAAATCTTTTGCCAACACATAACCGTGAACTCTAACTCTGTATTTGCGTAACCAACCAGTTAAAGGTAACTCTAGCTTTCTTGCCAAGTCACCATCATTAGTAAGTAATAAAAGTCCTTCTGAATCCATGTCTAAACGACCNACTGAAATTAGTCGAGTGTCTATTTTACTTTTTAGATCTTCAAAGATTGTTAATCTGCCCTCAGGATCATTATTAGTAACTAAATAACCTCTTTGTTTGTGATACAGCCATAATTTTGTAATNGTCTNAGATGGTAAGGGCTGACCATTTACTTCAATGATATCTTTTGAAGTTACATTAACTCCACATTCAGTTATAACTTTGTGATTAAGTTTAACTTGTCCATTTACAATCCATCGTTCAGCCTCTCTTCTAGAACAAAGTCCAGCCCTAGCAATTACCTTGGCTATTCTTTCTGAATTAGTCCTTAAAATTTCTGGCACTGGATTTTCTTTATTTTGTTCAGAAAATTCAGAATTATTTTTTTTAAAAGATGTTTTCATAGTTTTGTATTATAGCTTTTAATAATTATTAGCAATATTTCTAAGGAGTAAGGGTTAAATTAATGTCTTATCAAATTGATTATATGAGAATTGCTATAGAAGAAGCTATGAAAGCTAAAAATAAACAAGAGGTTCCAGTTGGTGCTGTAATAGTTGACGATAAGGGAGAGGTAGTTGCAAAGGCACATAATTTAGTAGAACTTAATAATAACTCAACTTGTCATGCTGAAAAAATAGTAATTGAAAAAGTCCTTCACATCACAGGAAATAGATTTTTAAATACTTACGATCTTTGGGTAACGTTAGAGCCATGTATAATGTGCGCAGGTATTATAAAACAAACTAGAATAAGAAGATTATATTTTGGTGCAGAGGATAAAAAAGGAGGTGCCATAGAAAATGGCCCTCAAGTTCTTAAAAAAGATGAAGCTAATGGGTCTATAGAAATTTATTCTGGTTTTTTACAAGATAAATCGGAACTATTATTGAAAGATTTTTTTAATAAGTTAAGATCTAATTAAAGTTTACCAATATCCTTTCTGTAAAACCCTTTTTCCCAATTTATATCTTCAATGGTTTTATAAGCTTTATCTCTACATTCTTTTACGTTTTGCCCAATAGCAGTAACTGATAAAACTCTACCGCCATTAGATATGAGTTTTTTTTCATTATTTTCAGAGGTTCCAGAATGAAAGATTGATATATTTGTCTCTTGATCATATTTATTGAGTAGCGGTAATTCACTACCTTTTTTAAAATCTCCTGGATAACCTTGGCTGGCTAGTACAACTGTAATTGCAGTATTGTCAAACAGATCAATTTTCATACCGTTGAGTTTTTTGTCGACTGTATTTTTAACAATCTTGACTAAATCTGTTTCTAGTCTAGGAAGAACAACTTGAGTTTCAGGGTCTCCAAACCTACAATTAAACTCAATGACTTTAGGTCCATCTTTGGTAAGCATTATGCCTGCGTATAAAATACCTTCATAAACAATGCCATCTGACTTCATTCCATTAATGGTTGGGATTATAATTTTATTAAAAATCTCTTGATTTAAACTGTCATTCAGTGCAGGTGCGGGAGATATAGCGCCCATTCCTCCCGTATTTGGCCCTTGATCATTATCATATGCTCTTTTATGATCTTGAGCTGTACCTAAGATTATTGCAGTATCCCCGTCAGATACTGCAAATATACTTGCCTCAATACCTGTTATTCTTTCTTCAATTAAAATAGATTTACCAGCATCTCCAAACTTATTATTTTCTAACATTTGAGTAGATGCGTTTATAGCCTCTTCTACTGTATCACAAACAACAACTCCTTTGCCTGCAGCAAGACCATCTGCTTTTACAACACAGTATCCATTCAATAGCTCTATTTGGTCTTTTGCAGTTTTTATATCATTACAATATATAAAATCAGGTTGTGGAATATTATTCCTTTTACAGAAATTTCTAGAAAAGGTTTTGGATCCTTCTAATTGAGCTGCTTTAGCAGATGGACCAAAAGCTTTAATTCCTATTTCAGACAACTTATCTTTTAATCCGAGAACTAGAGGTATTTCGGGTCCAATAAAAACGAGGTCTATATTGTTATCTTTAGCCAGTTTGCATTGTCCTTCTATATCATCCACTGATATGGGATAACATTCTGCAAATTTTTTAATACCTGGGTTTCCAGGTGCCACAATAAGATTTTTTGTTAATGGAGATTTAGATAAGTAATGAGCTATCGCATGTTCTCTGCCACCACCACCAACTACTAAAATATTCATAAAATTATATACTCCAAAATGCTTTAGATTTTTNACAATATGCCATAGTATCAATTTATGACAAATATAAATTTTAATGATTTTTAATGGAAAATAATTCAAATAATCCAGTTTATTCTGTTGGTGAATTTTCTCATGTAATTAAAAAATTAGTTGAAACTAATTTTAGTTATATACGGATTAGAGGTGAAATTTCACGCCCTTCATTTCCAGGTTCTGGTC
>JGI20151J14362_10001471_pt1 | contig 17033 bp, 16 predicted proteins | sample COG_01_FD_14362 | JGI IMG/M metagenome (IMG submission 14362)
CAGTTTTTAAATCAGATCCATTTGCCTGAGATGCAAGGACTAAACATGACCTGACTGCCTTACCATCCATTTCAATGGTACAAGCACCGCAAGCACCCTGCTCACATCCTAAATGAGTACCTGTAAAGCCTTGTGATCTTAAATAATCTGCCAAATGCTGTCTTGAAGGTACGTTTACGTTATTAAATTTTTCACCATTTACTGTAAAAGATATATTTGATGTATTGTTAGCAGTCATTTATGCCTCCAACTTGTTTAAAACTTTTTTAATTAAGATTGTTGCTAAATGAAGTTTCATTTCTGAACTACTATTTAAATCACCTGCAAAATCAATTTCAGAACTTAAAGAATTTTTTAAATTTGAATAATCATAGCCGTTTTCTAAATATAACTTTGCAGTTTTATCTGCGGAGTCTGGTTTGTCACCAGTAGCGAAATACACAAGGCTCAAATCATTCACCTTACTACCTGTTTTATTAACATTGGCTATTAAACCAGCCATTGCATAATCGCCATGACGTCTACAAACTTCGTCAAAAAGAATAGCTTGCTCCTGTTTTAATAAAGGTAAAGGATATTTAATCCCAATAACAATTTCATCTTGATTAATGGCAGTTTCAAAAAGACCTAAATAAAAGTCTTTAGCATGAATAGATCTATCACCATTTTGACCTGAAACTATTATTTCAGCATTTGTTGCAACGGCTAAAGCAGGCAATTCTGCTGCTGGATCACCATAAGCTATACTGCCACCATGAGTGCCCTTATTCCTAATTGCTGGATGAGCAACCATTTTCAAAATATCAATTAAACAAGGCATTCGTTTTAAAACAAGTTCATTTTTCATTACATGTGAATGCGTTGCCAAAGCACCTATAAATAAATAATCACCATCAATTTTAATGTCATCCAATCCACTAATTTTAGAAATATCAATTAAACAACTAGGACTAGATAATCTCATATTAAGCGCAGGCAAAAGTGATTGCCCTCCTGCTAAAATGACAGCTTCTTCGTCTTTAGCCTTAATGTTTATAGCATCTTGTATATTTGTAGCTTCATGATAAGAAAAATCAGCTGCTTTCATTGATATAATCCCCCTTAAGAAAACAATCTAAGAACTTCATAAGTTAATCATTATTTATAAACGGTATCAATATTTTTTAAATCATATTTAATGATTTTATATATATAATTAAATCATTTCATATTTATATCTAATGTTTTATTCTAATCATTATTTTTTATTATTTGGGAGCTTAAAATGAGTGATAACGTCGTACACATGAAACTTGATGGATCATCTAAAAGTCATTCAAGAACAGATATAATTACCAGAGATGTTGAGAGTGTAATTGATGAACCAATTGCAAGAGGGGGCACAAATCTAGGGATGTCTCCAACTGAAACACTCGTATCATCTTTAATTGGATGCACTAATGTTATCACTCATAGAATAATGGAAAAAATGGGATTTAAAATAGACAGCCTGAACATTAAATCTAAAACCATGTTTAATAGGGATGGTGTAGGATTAATCCAAGAAGTAGAAGTACCTTTTCCTGAAATTAATCTTGATATAGACATTTCAACAGATGCTTCTGAAAATGATTTAATAGAAGTTCAAAAACAATTAGCAATGTATTGTCCTATTGCTAAAGTTATCAGAAACTCTGGAACTAAAATTAATGAAAACTGGACAAAAATTAATTAGGATAAATTTATGAACCGAAGAGATAGATTATATCATCAACCTTTTATAAATAGACCTAAATTAACTTTAAAAAATAATAAAAAAATTATTTTATGGGTTATTGTTAATTTAGAGGTTTGGGACCCTGAATTACCGCAACCTAGAAATATTTTACCTCCCCCCATGGGTGTGCCGATGCTACCTGACCTTCCTAATTGGTCATGGCATGAATATGGTATGAGGGTTGGTTTTTGGAGATTGTTGAACACTCTTAAAAAAAGAAATATTTGTTCAACTTTAGCTTTAAACGCCACAGTGATTGACCATTATCCAGAAACTGTTGAGGCAGCCATACAAGAGAATTGGGAGCCTATGGGACATGGATATATTCAAAGGCCTATGCATAAAGTTGACAATGAGTATGTAGATATAAAATCAGCAATTGAAAAAATACAAGAATTTACTAAAGAACAGGTTATTGGTTGGGAAAGCCCAGGATTAACTGAGACAAGTGATACCTTAGATATTTTATCTGATCACGGTATTAAGTACGTTGCTAATTGGCCTGTAGATGACCTTCCAGAAGATTTGAGAGTAAAAAGTGGTAAGAGAATGATAACGCTTCCCTACCCTGTTGAGATTAATGATGTTGTGATGACATCTGTGCAAGTTCATAAATCAGACGAGATTTTTAGTAGAGGAAAACTACAATTTGATAGATTATATCAAGAAACTAATGATAACGTTAAAATAATGGCTATAAGCGTTCACCCATACCTTACTGGTGTACCTCATAGGATATTGTTTTTTGAAAAACTTCTTGATTATATTCTAGAGCATGAAGACGTGGAAATCATGACAGGTAGAGATATTCATGACTGGTATACTCATCAAGTCAAAAAATAAAAACCTGTCTAAAAGAATAACTTATAATAAAGCCTTCCTATATTTTCTCTTATATAAAGTGATGTTTTACCAAATGCTTCTACTTTTGGAAGAAAACTAATAATTGTTAGATTTTGAATGGAAGACTTAAAATCAACTGGGTAAGGCATCACATCAAAACCTTGTTTTTCAAATAAATATTTTGATCTTTGCATATGAAATGCTGAAGTCACCAATGTAATAGAAGAGTTATTTGGAACTATTTTAGTGACGGCAATGCTCTCTTCATACGTATTTTTTACTTTTTCTGTCACTAATATAACTCCAGGAACACCCAGAGAAATTGCCTTATCTTTAAGAACATAGCCCTCGGGTAACCCATTATCACTCCACGGCAATTGACCAGCAGTAAAAATTAATTTATCAGATTTATAATTTTTAATTAAATCAATACCTGCGAAAAATCGGTCAGGGTCATTAAATTCATAAGTTGAATATTTTTTGTTACCTGCTTGATGCAACCCACCACTAAGTACAACAATAGCATCATTTTCTTTAATAGAAGACATAGGTATTGGTTGGTATGGATACTCTAGCTTTTTCATAAGATAATTTCCAACCATGGGGTTTGAAGAAACTAATAAAACTAGGAATGCAAGAAATACAAAAACTCTTTTTTTTGAAAACAGCGAAATTATTAAAAATAATAAAATTATTCCTAATGGAGAAATAAAAAAAGGCAAAATTTTATGTAAATATATCAATATATCAATCACTTACAGTAATTAATCAAACTATTATTGTAATTACACTAGTTTAAATAATTTTATTTGTAAATAAGCCATAACCACCATCCCTTACTGTTCTTATTGGATCTATGTTTTCTGTCGAAGCTGTTTTCAATGCTTTCCTAAGCCTGCTCATGTGAACATCAACAGTTCTTTCTTCAACATAGACACCATGCCCCCATACTAAATCTAACAGCTTGCCTCTAGAAAATATATGACCTGGCCTTTCCATTAATAATGTAAGCAATTTAAATTCTTTAGGCCCTAATTTCACTTCTTTATCAAAATAAGTAACCTCCATCTCACCAAGTGACAATGTTAGATTATTATGCTGAAGAATATCATTTACAAGAGCAGGTCTAGAACGTCTTAGTAGAGCTTTTACCCTTGATAAAAGTTCTTTTGGAGAGAATGGTTTCGAAATATAATCATCTGCACCAGTATCTAAGCCAAGTGATTTATCAGAGTCCTCACTTCTAGCGCTTAAAATAATAATAGGAAGCAGTTTGGTTTCTGATCTGGACCTTAAGGTTCGACAAACATCGATTCCAGACATTTTTGGCATCATCCAATCCAAAATTATTAAATCAGGAGAATGATTTTCGATTAATTCAAGAGCCTCTAAACCATTTGAAGCTTTGATTATAGAAAAGCCAGCATTTCTTAAATTATAATCCATTAACTCTAATTGATTTGGCTCATCATCAGCAATTAAAATAGTTATATCCATAATAAATCAAATCCTTTAATTTGGTATTTTTAAACTAGTTTTATCAGCTTTTGGCCTAAGATCAGACAAGGCACGTCCATTTACCAAAAAATAAATTTGTTCAGCAACATCAGTAATATAATCTGCAACACGTTCAATGTTTTTGGCTATAAAAAGAAGATGAGCACCGGTTGGGGCAAAGTTTTTCTTTCTTTGCATATGAGATATAATTTCTAAATAATATTCTGTATGCATTTTATCTATTTTGATGTCTGAATTTCTTATTTTAACAGCTAATTTATCATCTTCATTAATGTAAGCATCCAAAACGTCTTCAAACATCGTTTGTGTTTTTTGTCCCATCTTACCAATGTTTACACCAGGTAAATCGGTATATTTAAGCTCAATTAATAATTTTGTTCTATTAGATATATTTCTTGAATAATCACCAATTCTTTCAAAAATAGTTGCAATTTTCAAAGCAACAATGACTCTCCTTAAGTCAGCTGCCTGTGGTGCTCTAAGAGCAATAATTTCAAATCCATACTTTTGGACCTTATCATCTAAATCATCCAAAATTTTGTCATTACTAATAACTGTTTTTATCTCATCTAAATTTTGGGTGCCAAAATTATTTATACAACTTTCAAATTGATCAAGAGCTGTATTTCCAAGTTTTAATAAATTGTCATTTAATTTGTTGAGATCTTTATCAAAAGATGAAGAAATATGTGTATTTTCCATTTATAAACCTATCCTATTTTACCTGATATGTATGCTTCCGTTTGGTGGTGTTGAGGTCTTGTAAATATATCTTTAGTTCTTCCAACTTCTATTAATTTTCCAAGATGAAAATAAGCAGTTTTTTTTGAAACTCTTGCAGCTTGTTGCATAGAGTGAGTTACAATCACTATTGAGTAATCATTACCAAGTTCGTGAATTAACTCCTCAATTTTTGCTGTTGCTATAGGATCAAGTGCCGAACAAGGTTCATCCATCAAAATTACCTCTGGACTGACTGCAATTGCTCTAGCAATACATAACCTTTGTTGCTGACCACCTGACAATCCAGTACCAGGACTGTCAAGTCTATCAATAACCTCCTCCCATAACCCAGCTCTTTTAAGAGACTCTTCGACAATTCCATCTAAATGCTCTTTGTTTTCGGATAACCCGTGTATTCTTGGACCATAAGCAACATTATCGTAAATAGATTTAGGAAAAGGGTTAGGTTTCTGGAAAACCATTCCAATACGTGCTCTTAGAGGGACAACATCAATTTTTTTATCATAAATGTTTTCGTCATCAATAGTTATTTCTCCCTTAACAGCGCAAGAATCTATTGTATCGTTCATTCTGTTAAAACATCTCAAAAAAGTTGATTTTCCGCACCCTGAAGGACCTATAAATGAAATTACTTCTTTATTGCCAATATCAATTGTAACGTTGTCTATTGCTTTATTATCACCATAAAAAACACTAACATTTCTAGCTTTTAGACGAGGGTTTTGGGAAAACACGTCACCTACTGTTAAATCTAGAGTTTTTAAGTCGTTATTAATAAGCATCGATTATCTCCATTACCATCGTCTTTCTAATTTTTTTCTTAAATAAACAGCTAATGCATTCATACTTATTAGAAAGCCTAATAAAACTATTATCGCTGCGCTTGTTTTTTGAATAAACATTCTTTCAGCAAAATCCGCCCACATGAATATTTGAACTGGTAAGACTGTACCAGGATCTAATACGCTATTAGGAACATCTACAATAAAAGCAACCATACCAATCATTAACAAAGGAGCTGTTTCACCTAATGCTTGGGCCATGCCTATAATTGTACCAGTTAACATTCCAGGCATTGCTAGAGGAATAACGTGATGAAAAATGACCTGAATCTTAGAAGCTCCTATCCCATAAGCTGCATCTCTTACCGAAGGCGGGACCGCCCTTATAGCTGCCCTAGACGAAATAATTATTGTTGGTAAGGTCATTAAGGCTAACACCATACCACCCACTAAAGGGATAGATCTAGGCATACCAAATATACTTATGAAAATTGCTAATCCCATAATACCAAAAACGACTGATGGAACTGCAGCTAGATTATTAATATTTACTTCTATAAACTCAGTAATTCGATTTTTTTTAGCAATCTCTTCTAAATAGACTGCGGTTGCCACACCTAAAGGAAAAGCAATTAACAAACAAACAGATAAAGTTAACATTGATCCAATAAAGGCGCCTTTAATACCAGCCATTTCGGCGTTACCTGAAGCACTACCACCTAAAATATAATCACTAAATTCGTATGAAATTCTTCCTTCTTCGTTTAATTTATCTATAAATTGGATTGCTTTATCACTAATTCTTCTCTCATTTTCTGGTGTTTCTCTTTTTAAATAGCCACGCAAAAAACTATCGACATCATCATCCAAAGCAAACTTAACGCTTGTTGTTGTTCCGAATAAAGAAGGATTATTTTTTACCATCTTTGCAATTCTTACATCTTTACCAGAGGAAACTATTTTTTTTGCAAGTTTTTTTTCTTTTCTACCTTTGGGTTGAATAATTGAGTATAGAGATTCGTTTACAATTATGCTGGCTTCACCATCAAATAACGAATTATCTGAAAGGTCACCTTTGGGGTCAATTCTTTCTCTGTCAAATTTAATATCTAGAGTAACATAGTACTGAAAAAAACCAGGGTAACCCTTTGTAAAGATTGAATAAAACAAAGTTAACAAAAAACATACAGCTACACCTATGGCAATTCTTCCAAATAATTTTAGCCGATTATCTCTAGACCGTCTTTTTACAATAGATTTTTTAACTATATCTAATGCATCTGATGGAGAAATAATTTTGTTATTCATATTGCTCTCTATATTTTTTTACAATGTGCAAAGCATAAAAATTCATTGCCAGTGTTATAATTATAAGCGTTAAAGCTAAGGCAAATGCTGATAAAGTCTTAGCAGACTCAAATTCCTGATCACCTACCAATATTGTAACAATTTGAGATGTAACAGTAGTAACAGCTTCCAAGGGATTAGCTGTAAGGTTGGCTGCCAATCCTGCAGCCATCACAACAATCATAGTTTCACCTACTGCTCTTGAAACAGCAAGAATAATACTAGCAACAACACCAGGCAAAGCAGCCGGCAATACAATTTTCATTACGGTTTCATTTTTTGTTGATCCTAAGCCATACCCTGCATCACGAAGTGATTGAGGAACAGCATTTATAACGTCATCTGATAAAGATGAAATAAAAGGGATTATCATAATTCCCATTACTAATCCTGCAGCCAAGGCTGACTCTGAGGCAACATTAAGACCAAAGATTGAACCTGAAGACCTTAAAAAAGGCGCAACAGTTAAAGCAGCAAAAAAACCATAAACAACAGTTGGTATACCAGCTAAAATTTCTAAAAGTGGTTTAAAAAACGCTCTTTCTTTACTTGTAGCATATTCGGACAAATAAATAGCACTAAACAAACCAACAGGCACAGATACACACAAAGCAATTATTGATATTAGAAAAGTACCAGCAAATAAAGGTATTGCTCCATATTGTGATAAACCTTCTTGTCCTGAACCAGCTCTATCTGCACCTTCAAATTGTGGGTTCCAAATAGTACCAAACAAAAACTCATCGTAAGGAATTAAAGCAAAAAACCTAATCGATTCAAAAACAACAGAGAAAATAATTGCAATTGTAGTTAATATTGCAATCATAGAGCTTACTGCTAAAATTGAAGTAACTATTTTTTCAACAGCGTTACGAGAACGAAACTCATACTGAATTTTTTTTAAACTAAAGAAACCAAATATAAAAATTGTTATTGTACAAACAGCCACTGTAATAGTATTTGACTTTAATACCCAAGATTTCCAAATCGCAGCTGCATTTGCAACCCACTCTGGCGGTGTTCCAAATATTAAACCTTCAACAGAATTATTTATCTGAGCTAACACAATCGTAAAATTGTAATCTTTAGAATTAACAACTTCATCCGGAATATATTTTTTTATTAATTCGGCAAACAATAAATCATCACAGATAGTAATAGCAAAAAAAATACCCAAAGTTGGTATCAATGATGACAATAAGGAATAAAGACCGTAATAATGTATCAATGAGTGAAGTTTTTTTTTATTAGTATATGCTACCTTTTTTGCTTGATTCTTTCCAAGAAAAAAGAAAACAAAAGAGATTAATAATATACCAACAAGTATATAAAAACTGAACAAATTAATCCCCAAAATTAAAAGGCTAGCAATTATGCCAGCCTTTAAAAGTTAAAATTTTATTTCAAATCAGCAGCTTTTAAAACTGGTAGATTTGTCATAGCTAACTTAAATTTATCTCTTTCTGATTTTGGCATTGGTATCATGCCAGCATCAGATAACGCTCCATCATTACTCCAATGCTTTGTCCATTCAGCCATATATTCTTTTACACCAGGCACAACACCAATATGTTGATGTTTCACGTAGTAATATAATGCTCTTGAGACTGAATAGTTGTTTCCAGCTATATTTTCGAATGTTGGAGCTGTTTTACTTATAACTGCACCCTGTAAGGTGTCTGAATTTTGATCTAAGTATGAAAAACCAAAAATACCGTATGCTAATGTATCTTCATTTAACTTTTGAACTATAAGATTGTCTTGTTCACCAGCTTCAATAAATGCGCCGTCCGTTCTCATTGCACGGCATTTCTTTGCTTTCATACCAGCAGCTTTTAAAGCAGCTTTAGCATCAGCATCTTTTTTACAATAACCTTTTTCATTAACCATTTCAGCAAATGATGCTCTTGTTCCAGATGTTGTTGGGGGTCCGTAAACTCTAATCTCAACGTTGGGTAATGATGGATTAACATCACTCCATTTTTTATAAGGGTTATCTACTAATTTACCTTTAATAGCTACCTTTGCTGTTAAAGCTTTTCCTAAATCAGATTTGGAAATATTTAAAACTTTACCTTTTTTTGAATTAGCAACGACAATACCGTCATAACCAACTTTAATTTCAGTTAACTTAACACCATTTTTTTCACAGTATTCTAGTTCTTTAACTTTCATTCTAGAAGAAGCATTACCTATGTCGATAAATTTTGTACCTACACCGTCACAAACTCCTTTTTTACCAACGGAAGATCCACCTGATTCTACCACTGGAGTTTTAAAGTTTGGATTTTTACCAAGTTGTTCTGCGATGATTCTAGCAAATGGTAAAACTGTTGAAGACCCTGCAATACTTATTGAATCTCTAGCTTGAGCAACAGTTGTTAGCACTAAACTAGAAATAACACTCGTCAAAATAATCATTTTTTTCATTTTTAACTCCGAATAAAGGTTTAATTGAATAACCCTTATTTGAACCTTTTATATGAAAGAAATATTTCAGAAATATTACATTTTTTTTAAAAGTTTAATTAAAAAGAAATTGTACTTATTAAATAATAAATAGAACCCGCAATAGTTGCAGACGCAGGTACAGTTATTATCCAAGCTGCCCCTATAGAATATGCAAAATTTCTCCTAACTAATTTTCTTTTAGTTCTTGAAGTTGAAGAAGACTTCCTTTCTGGATTTTCTCTAAACTCTCTTAAAAAACCAATCCCAAAAATAGCGCCTATGGCAATATGAGTAGAGCTAACTGGTAAACCTAAGGTTGTAGCAATTAACACTGTAATTGCAGAAGACAGGGCAACGCAATAAGCTCTTGGGGCATTTAATCTAGTTATTTTTTGACCTACTGTATTTATTAATTTAGGACCAAATAATAACAACCCTAAAGCAATACCTATTGCTCCAATAACCATCACCCATAATGGGATAGACACTTTTGCAGCTATTCCTTCATTAGGTGTAAATGTACTAACTATTGCAGCAAGTGGACCAACAGCATTAGCTACATCGTTGGCACCATGAGCAAAACATAATAGCGCAACACCAAATAAAAGAGGTAAGTGAAATAATTTATAAATATCTTCTTTCTTATTTTCCAAAGTTTTAACTTTGTTCTTTATGTAAGGTTTAGAAAGTAAATAGGCCAAAACCATGAACATAAAAGTATATAAATAGACTTCATTGGTGTTGAATTTATATATTTTTTTAAGGCCTTTCAGAGCCATATAAGCTGTAAAAGCACCTGCCATAAGCGAAATCAGAATGGGAACCCATTTAGAAGCCGCTTCTTTTTTATCTTTTACATTTAAAATTTTAACAATTATTAAGTATAGTAAAAGTGCAGCTACCAACCCTCCAAAAACAGGAGAAATAACCCAACTTGCTGCAATCGCAGCCATTGTTCCCCAATTGACGATCGAAGCTCCTGCAACAGTAAGACCTGCACCAAGAATACCTCCTACAATAGAATGGGTTGTTGAAACAGGAGAATTAAAAAAAGTAGCCAAATTAATCCAAAGAGCAGCGGCTAGTAACGCACTCAACATCAAATATCTAAATTGTGTTGTATTTATAAATTCACCTGGAGATATAATACCTTTTGAGACAGTGCTGACAACATCACCTCCAGCTAACAAAGCACCAGAGCTCTCACAAACAGCCGCAATTATAACAGCTGTCCCAACTGATATTACTTTTCCACCAACAGCTGGGCCCATATTATTTGCAACGTCATTTGCACCAATATTCAGCGCCATATATCCGCCAATCATTGCAGCCGCAACTAAAATAAAAGTTTGTTCACTTCCTAAGGATATATATTGCTCAACTGCTACAGCTACTAAAATTAAAAAAATTGCTGATATACCTAATAATATCAGGAGTTTTTTTTGTTCAATTAATTTGCCTTGGGAATAAGCTAACCGTCTTAAATCATTAACATATCTGTAATCTGTCTTATCAGTTTTATTTGTCATTAAAGACTCCCAATTATTTATTAATGAAACAAATAATTAATAAATATTACAGTTTTATTACATTTTTATTTTATTATTGGAAAAGTGATTGAAAAATTAGTTTCTTCATTAGGAGTGCTATTTATAGATAATTGTGCTCTATGCTTGATAAGAATATGCTTTACAATTGCTAAGCCAAGACCAGTCCCACCTATTTTCCTTGATCTTGCTTTATCAACACGAAAAAATCTCTCAGTTAATCTGTCTATATATTTATTAGGTATTCCTTCTCCCCTATTAATAACACTGACTTTAATTTCTTTATTTTTTTCCTGCTCAATCCTCACTATGACATTAGTATTATCAAAACCATATTTGATGGCATTTTCTAAAAGATTTACGAATACTTGATTGATTTCATCAATATCTCCGCTGATAAAACAATTTTTATGAGGATCACTTCTTAAATCCTCAATTAATATTTTGTTGTCTTCTTTTAAACTTTTTTCATTAATAGATGAAATAATATGTTTTATTGGGTCTATAAGTGAAATAGTTGTGTTAGGTGTAATATGTTCTTCTGTCTCCACTTTTGACAATGACAAAATGTCATCGATTAATCTATTCATACGCTTTGCTTCTTCATCCATAATTTTTAGAAACTTATTGCGGTCTTTTTCATCATTAACTGAACCAGATAATAAAGTCTCAATAAAGCCAACTAAGCTTGTCAAAGGCGATCTCAGCTCATGACTTACATTTGCGACAAAGTCACGTCTTACTTTTTCTAAGTTTCTTTGAAGTGTCATATCTAGCAAAAGAATAGCATACAAATTTTCTTCAATTTTTGTTGCTTTAATAATAAGAGATCTTTTTAAGATATCATTTGTTTGGAAATGAAACTCATCACTTAAACTTCCACTTGAATGGCTTTCTTCTAAATTTTTAAATTCAAATATATTAATAAAATCATTAATATTTTTATTTTTTAATTTCTGATTAAGAAATTGCTGTGCCATAGAATTTGATGAAATAATGAAACCTAGACTATCACAGAGAATTAAGCCATCATCCAAAAGTTGGCTTAAATTTTTTATATTTGATGGTATAATTTTGTTGCTCATCTTAATAATTTCTTAAAGCGTAATAAATCTGTAATGAATAAACTTTAAATAAGTTTACATTAAATTATCACATCATTAAATAGATATAATATGTAAAAATTTTTGAGGTTTAAAATGGTCAATTTAGCAATCAACGGTGTAGGTAGAATTGGTAAACTTGTCCTGAAACTTTTAATTTCTAAAAATTTTAAGATTAAGTATTTAAATGAGTTAAATGGAGACAGTGCCTCTTTACTACACAGTCTAGAATTTGATAGCATTCATGGAAAATGGGATTGTAACTTTCAAGCAGACAAAAACTTTGTTAAAATTAACAATGAAACAATTAAAACAAGTTTTTCAAATGACATTGATAACCTTGATCTAGAAAAGATTGACATACTAATTGATTGTACTGGAGCAAATAAAAAAACTTCTATACTACAAAAATATTTTAACAAAGGTGTGAAAAAAGTAATAGTTTCCGCACCAATCAATGATAATGACATTGTCAATATTGCGTATGGTGTAAACCATAATATATATAAACCAGAAAAACATAATATAATAACAGCAGCAAGCTGCACTACAAATTGCATAGCACCTGTAATTAAAGTTTTACATGAGAAAATTGGTATAAATCACGGTTCTATAACAACAATTCATAATTTAACAAATAGCCAGACCTTAGTCGACATACCCCACAAAGACCTTAGAAGAGGCAGATCTGCAATTAATAATTTAATACCCACGACTACTGGATCAGCAAAAGCTATTTCATTAATTTACCCTGAGTTAAAAGGAAGATTAAATGGCCATGCTGTTAGAGTTCCTATCTTAAATAGCTCTCTAACTGATTGCGTTTTCGAGATGAAATCATCAACCAATATAGAACAAATTAATAGTCTATTTAAATCAGCCAGTGAAAATGAACTAAAAGGTATTTTAGGGTATGAAGAACGTCCATTAGTTTCTTCTGATTTTGTTAATGATCCCAGAAGCAGTATTGTTGATAGCTTGTCTACAATGGTGGTAAATGAAACACAAGTTAAAGTCTATGCATGGTATGATAATGAATGGGGATACGCAAATAGACTGGTCGACATAGTTGGCATGGTAGCAAAAAATATTTAATAATGATTAACCTTGAAAATAATCAAATTTCTTTTGTTTTAATCACTCTTGCCTATTGGTTTTTTATGCTTACGGATGGNGCATTAAGAATGATAGTGCTTCTCCATTTTCATATTTTAGGGTTTACGCCATTACAATTAGCATATTTGTTTCTGTTGTATGAATTTTTAGGCATGATTACCAATCTTACAGCCGGTTGGATAGCAAAAAGATTTGGGCTTAATAAAACATTATTTGCAGGGATAATTCTTCAAATTTTATCTTTGTTGATTTTATCTCAAGTTAACCAAAGTTGGAACATACCCTATTTAGTTACTTTTGTAATGTTTACACAAGGATTGTCAGGCATAGCTAAAGATTTGACTAAAATGAGCGCTAAAAGCTCAGTTAAATTATTATCGCCAGATCAAAACTCAAAATTATTCAAATGGGTTTCTTTATTAACGGGCTCAAAAAACGCTATTAAAGGACTTGGTTTTTTATTTGGCGCCCTTCTCTTGTCTTACACAAGCTTTTACATCTCGTTAGTTATAATGGCCATATTACTCTCTACAATATTTATTATAGTATTATTAAGCCTTAATACTGATATTGGCTCCATTAATAAAAAATCGAAGTTTACAGATATTTTTTCAAAAAATAAAAATATCAATTACCTCAGCCTAGGAAGAGTTTTCCTCTTTGGTTCTAGGGATACATGGTTTGTTGTTGGTTTACCAATTTTTTTATATTCAGCACTATCTGATGGGTCATTAGAAGGTAATAAAAAGGCTTTTTTTATAATTGGATCATTTATGGCTGCATGGACTATTTTTTATGGATTTGTTCAAACTATTACGCCAAAAATTTTAATGAAAGATAAATTATTTAGTACACAAACCAAAATCTGGGCAGGTTTGTTATGTTTAATACCTATTCTTTTAATAGCGCTTAATTACTATTTAAAAGAATATAGTGTTTATAATGTTATGTTTCTTCTCTTTATATTTGGGTTTGTTTTTGCAATAAACTCTTCTATTCATTCTTTTTTAATTCTTCAATATACTGATAAAGAAAGAGTGTCTCTCGACGTAGGCTTTTACTATATGTCTAATGCGTTTGGCAGATTAACAGGAACATTATTATCAGGATTATGTTTTGAACTAGGTGGGTTTACACTATGCCTCTTAGTCGCAGCAATTTTACTATTTATAAATAGACTTTCTATGGAAAAACTAGATTTGAAAAACATTAAAACTTAATTAAAACTCTCAACTTTTTCATTTTGCTTCGATAAGCTGGATTGATAAATAGCCTCTAAAACCGAAATATTTTGAAATTTTTCAACGTCAGTGAAAAGATATTCTCTTTTACCATTAATACTATCAATGAAATTATGAATATTTGCAGAAACTGTATCCGTCCATTCAAAGTTTTCTTCTTCGACTGTGCCATCATTCATGACTATTTTCATAGAAGAAGGTCCTGGTGTATCTGGGTGAGAGCTATCAACCAACTCGACCCAGCCATTTTCTCCCCAAATAGTAACTCTTTGGTAATGAGTGGTTTTTAATATTGCCGTAATTTGAGTACTTAGACCGGAATAATGTTGAAGACTTGCCGTAACAACATCACCAGTTTTAAAATCTAATACTCGTTTAGCAGTTGTTGCAAAAACTCTGTCTACAGGGCCAAATAACCAAATCATTAAATCAGTTAAATGAACACCCATACCAGTCATACCAGCAGCAGGAGCAAACTTAGGATCAGCTCTCCAATTATCAGAGGGCAAACCTGCTAGCTTATCATGACTAAAATGTCCCTCTGCGTACATTATACTTCCTAACTTATTAGAAGTTACAATGTCCTTTAACCTCATCCACCCTTTTTCAAATCTCCTTTCATGACCAACACCAAGGATCAATCCACTCTCATTACAAGAATCTATCATTTTTTTGACTTCAATTGATTTCAATGACAATGGTTTTTCACAAAAAACATGAATTCCAAGTTTTGAAGCCTTTATAGTTTGTTCCATATGAAAGGAATTGGGAGTACAAAGAATGATGGCGTCAAATTTACCCAAACTTAACGCTTCATCAAAGTCTTTATAAATTTCAAGATTATGATTTTTGGCTATTTTTTGTGACTCTTGATCTGGGAAAGGATCAATTAAACTAACAATCTCCAACTTATTAGAAAGAGATAATCTTTCAATCATCACTTTGCCCCACCAACCAAGGCCAGCTATTGATAACTTAATAGTCAAAACAAAACTTGATTAAGGTGAAGGAATTAATTGATCATTTTGTGGAACAAGCCAACCTTTTTGGACAGCTGGCCTATCAGCCATTTCTTTATACCATCTTGCAACATTAGGAAACTCGTTTAAATCTATTTCTTGCCAATCAAATCTGGCAGTCCAAGGCCATATTGATATATCAGCGATGCTATATTCATTACCTGAAATATATTGATGTTGACCAAGACGCTTGTCCATTACACCATACAGCCTTCTGGCCTCTTTTGAGTACCTTTCTTCCGCGTAAGCAGACTTTCCTTTGTTGTATTTAACAAAGTGATGGACTTGTCCAAACATCGGCCCTACGCCACCCATTTGCCACATAAGCCATTCAATAGTCCTGTAATATTCATCTGAGTTAGACTTATTAATTAATTTTCCACTCTTCTCGGCTAAATACATAAGAATAGCACCTGACTCAAAGAGTGAATAATTATTATTATCTTTATCAACTATTGCTGGAATTCTGTTATTTGGAGAGACTTTTAAGAAATGGGGTTGGAATTGCTCATCCTTTGCAATATTTATTGAATGAACGTTATAATCCATCCCTATTTCTTCGAGCATTATAGAGACTTTTCTTCCATTAGGTGTATGCCAAGTATATAAATCTATCATTTTTTTGTCCTTATTATTTAAAGAGTGATTACAATTCCGCCTTTAGTTTTTCTACCTTCTAGTAAATTGTGTGCATCTACAATTTTTTCTAATGGCATTCTATCATGAATAGCTACATTCAATCTGCCATCAGCAATCCTACTGTAAAGCTGATAAGAAGCATCATTGTACTCGTCTCTATTAGCAATATAAGTAAATAAAGTTGGTCGTGTTACAAACAATGATCCTTTAGCTGATAAAAGACCTAAATTAAAATCAACTATAGGTCCTGAAGCTTGACCAAAAAGAGCCCATAAACCACGAGGTTTAAGACAATCCATTGAGCCAGGAAAAACTGATTTTGCTACACTGTCATAAACAACATCACATTTTTGATTGTTAGTAATACTCATAACTTCAGCAACAAAGTCTTTGTCATTATAGTCAATCACGTGATGATATCCCGCTTTTTTTGCAGCTTCAGCTTTTTCAGGGCCTCCTACAGTTCCAATCATAGTAGCACCAATTTCACTACCCCATTGCCCCATTAATTGACCTACGCCACCTGCAGCTGCGTGAACTAAAGCTGTCATGCCACTCTCTAACTTAAATGTTAAATGAAGCAAGTAATGGGTTGTAAGACCCTTTAAGGTACTAGCGACAACATCATGATCATTTACCTTAACTTTTAACTCAACTGCATGAGCAGCATTTATCAGTGCATACTCAGCATAGGCCCCAACAGGTGTTACATAAGAAACCTTGTCACCTTCTTTTAAAAAGTTAACGCCATCTCCAACGGAATAAACATGGCCCACCCCTTCTGATCCAGGTACTTTAATCTTCTCTTGGTTAGGCCATGGATATAAACCACTTCTGAAATATGTGTCTAAGTAATTTAAACCAATTGCATCATTTTTAACTACTATTTGGCCAGGACCTGGTGTTGGTATATCAGCTTCTATAAGC
>JGI20151J14362_10001486_pt1 | contig 16954 bp, 21 predicted proteins | sample COG_01_FD_14362 | JGI IMG/M metagenome (IMG submission 14362)
GGATTAAAATGGGAAAAACACTTTTTGAAAAAATTTGGGAATCGCATATTGTTGTTGAAAAACAAAATGAACCTGCTTTGATTTACATTGATAGACATCTTGTTCATGAAGTAACTTCTCCTCAAGCATTTGATGGGTTACGTATGAACGATAGAAAAGTTAGAAGACCTGATTTGACAATTGCAACAATGGATCATAATGTTCCAACCAGTGATCGTTCTTTACCTATATTGGACCAAACTTCTGCAGTTCAAATCAAAACACTTGAGAATAATTGTAAGGATTTTGGGATTAAATTATTTGACATTAACAGCCCAAATCAGGGAATTGTACATGTAATTGGACCTCAATTAGGCATAACTTTACCTGGTTCTACCATTGTTTGTGGTGATAGTCATACTTCTACACATGGTGCTTTTGGTGCATTAGCATTGGGAATTGGTACAAGTGAAGTGGAGCATGTTTTGGCATCTCAAACTTTGTGGCTAGAAAAACCAAAAACATTTGAAGTTAGAGTTGAGGGAAAAAGAAAGAACCCTCATGCAGTAACTGCAAAAGATATCATTTTATCAATTATCAAAAATATTGGAACTGCTGGTGGAACTGGAACTGTAATTGAGTATCGTGGTGAAGGAATTACTGATCTTTCTATGGAGCAACGAATGACTATTTGTAATATGTCTATTGAAGGAGGAGCTCGAGCAGGATTGATTGCACCTGATCAAAAAACTTTTGATTACTTACGAAACAGAGAATATACTCCACAAAATTATGATTCTCTTGTAGATGATTGGAAAGTAAATCTTCAAACTGATTCTGATGCTACTTTTGATAAAACATTTGTTTTAGACATTAATGATATTGCACCACAAGTAAGTTGGGGAACAAATCCTGGAATGACTTGTGATGTTAATGAATCCATTCCATCACCTGATGAATTTTCAAATGGTGATGCTAATCAAAAGAAAGGTGCTGAAAAAGCTCTTGAGTATATGGCACTTGAATCTGGAACTTTAATTGAGGATATTGAAATTGATAGAGTGTTTATCGGTTCTTGTACTAATGCAAGACTAGAGGATCTTATTGAAGCATCAAAAGTGATTCAAGGACAAAAAGTTGCATCTAATGTTAGTGCAATGGTCGTTCCAGGTTCTCAAATGGTAAAAAAACAAGCTGAAGAGTTGGGGCTCCACAAAATTTTCATTGATGCAAATTTTGAATGGAGAGAGGCTGGTTGCAGTATGTGTTTAGGAATGAATCCTGATATTTTATCTCCTGGTGAAAGATGCGCTAGTACATCAAATAGAAATTTTGAAGGTAGACAAGGCAATGGTGGTAGAACTCATTTGGTAAGCCCAGTTATGGCAGCTGCAGCCGCTATTAATGGACATTTTGTTGATGTAAGGAAATTGGATTTGAATTAACATGGAACCTTTTCAAAATGTAAAAAGCATTGTAACTCCTCTTGATAAAGTCAATGTAGACACTGATCAAATTATTCCAAAACAATTTTTAAAATTAGTTCAAAAGTCTGGATTTGGTAAATTCTTATTTTTTAATTGGCGATACGATGAAAATGAAAATTTGAAATCTGATTTTGTTTTAAATAATTCTAAATATGATGACTCAAAAATTTTAGTAGCAGGAGATAATTTTGGCTGCGGTTCTAGTAGAGAACATGCTGTTTGGGCTTTAGATGATTATGGTTTTTCTGTAATAATTTCATCTTCTTTTGCTGATATCTTTTTTAGTAATTGTTTCAAAAATGGAATTCTTCCTATTACATTAGATTCCGCAATAGTGGAGAAACTTCAACATGAGACTGGCCAAATTGAAGTAGATTTAGAAAATCAAGTAATTAAAACGTCTTCTGAAAATATCTCTTTTGAAATCAATTCTCACAAGAAAAAAATTCTCTTGGAGGGATTAGATGACATTGCACAAACTCTTGAGCATGAGGAAAAAATATCTCAATTTGAAGAGAACTCTACAGTCCCATCTGTTTTATGATTTTCGTTACTAATTTCTCGTTTCTCTCTAAAATCATTGGTGATTCTGCATCAATCCATTCTCTTTGTTCTATATCGTGAGCGCTAATTTTACCTTCTTTTGATAATTCTTGTAAAATATCAAATGATAAATTTACTTGTTTTTTCTTTTTCTTTTTAATTCTCTCAATGATTTCTTTTCCTAACATGTAGATTCCTAAGCATTCTGATAACTGTAATTTCATCATTGGTTTTTCTTTAAATTCTGTAATTAATCCATCATCTACTACTGCAAAACCTGTCTCTTCTTTTCTCTTTGTTCTTGTTGCAATGCATGCCAAACTATTTTTTTCTTTGAATGTTTTTCTCATTTTTGTAATGTCTAAGGCACATAGATTATCTACAAACCACAAGAGAAATTCTGATTCATTTTTTAACTCCTTTTGAATATGGAGTAAATCTCCACCTGTTCCACTTTGTGAGTCTTGAATAAATTTTATATTTTTTTGATCTCCATAATAATTTTTGATTTGACCTCCTAAACCCGTATAATCTGAAATGATAATAATTTCCTTAATGAATTTGAATGATTTTAGATATCTGACAACATAATCAATCAGAGGTTTTCCATTAATTGGTGTCATTGCTTTTGGAAAATATTCTGTGTATGGTTTTCCGCGGGTGCCTTTACCACCAGCTAAAATTACAGCTTTCACAGTCTAACGGTATGATTTCTGTTTTCTTCTTCTTGCACCAGGTCCGCCAAATTTCTTTGGTTCTTTTTGTCTGGCATCTCCACTAACTAGATATTTATCAAAATCGGTGATTCTTTTTCTGAGGTCTTCTCTAGTTGATTTTGGGAAAGGATGATCTTTAGGCTCTTTTTTGGATTTTGTCCAGCCTACTAATGCTCTGGTAATTGCAGTTGCAATTGCACTTGCTTGTCCCATAAAACCTCCGCCTCTAACTCTTACAGAAATATCAATTTTATCTCTCAAATCTCCTGTAATTTCAAGTGGTGCTAAAATGACTTCACGGGCTGTTTCTTGTGGAATCATTTCTACTGGAACGTTGTTGATTCTAACTTTACCGACACCTTTTGTAATGTATACGTGAGCACTGGCTGTTTTTCTAGTTGCAAAATAAATTTCAGTTTTTGGAATCATCTTATTCTGTCCATCCTATTACTCTACATATTTCTGCTAATGTCGTATAATTAGAAGCTGCTCTTTTGATTAATGCTTTTTCAAATTGTGTTTTCTCTAATGGTTTTGTATCGTTCGGTGCACCGATGTATGTTCTTAATCTTTGGAATGCTAATTTACCTGATGGTTTTCTATCAAATGGTAACATTTGACGAATCATTTTTGCAATAATTGTATCTGGTCTTCTATAGTGTACAGGTCCGTGTTTGTAATTGATAATACTGTTAATTTCTAAAAATTCTCTATATTCTTGAATTTGATTTGATCTTGTTCCACTCATCATAATTTTTTCACAATTGATTACTGTAACTCTTTGACCTTGTAATAGCAATTTAGCGACATTTGATGCTAATCTGCCTGCAATGTGATTTGTTGCATCAACGACAATTGGTCTATCTGTTCTAATGACAACTTCTTGTTTGGAAGTGTTTGAATTTCTTCCAGCAGGTCTGTTTAATCTTCCATTAGCCAAGTAGTACTACTCCTTTACCTGTTGGATTTTGTTTGATTAAATCTGCATGTGAGATTAATTTTCCACCATTTTCTAAAACTTTGGCTGCTGCAGAATTTGAAATTGAAAATGAACATAATGTGATTTTGTGTGAAATATTTCCTGTTCCTAAAACTTTACCTGGAAAAACTACTGTATCGTTATCTTTGGTTAATTGACTAATTCTATTGAGGTTGATGTCTCTTCTAGCAATAGATGGTTTTAGAGCATATTCTGCTAATTTACCCCAAATTGGAGCGTCATTTTTGGTTGATGCTTTCTTAAGATCGCTAGCCATACGAATTACAACTTGATTAGTCATGTGAATAATCCGGCTTAAAACCCAAATATAATGTCTATGCTTCTACTATTCTTCGATATTGTTGATCATATCTTTGAATTCAACAACTCTTCGACTAACTTCTTGTACTCCTTCTAGAACAATTTGTTCTGGATTTAGTGCTCCTGTAGACTCAACGGTGAGTATTTTCTCATCATCTTTGTCAGTATCTGTGAGCATAGCAACGTTAGAAGCATTCCACTTTGCATGTTCTGTACCACGTCCTAGTCTTGCATAACATTCGACTTTGATTTTTTGACCTGGGGCTAATTGAACAATTGGAACTTTTTCAGATACTGGCTTAATACTCTCATCTTCAGAAGATAATTCTCCTGATAATACAGTTCTAGTTTCTTCAGATGTTCCTGAATCTAACACTAGTAGGATTTTATCTGATTCATTATATTTACTCAAATCTGTTTTTAATGGAATCAAACCCAATCTGTGAGCTAAACCCTCATCAGGTAATACAGATGTGTTTTCAATAATATCTACTGTATCAATTGCAAAAACTGGAACTCCGTTTAAACAAACACGTCTTAAAGCATTTGCATATTGTAATGGAACACCTTTTAGCTTTATGGCTATCTTTTCAGAATCTTTTGTAATAACGTCTAATGATGACAAATCTTGATGAAAATCGTCAAAGTGCACATAAAAATCTAGCTAGCTTTACGTATAGATAAATACCAAATTGTAATAGTACTAGGATATGGCTGATGTCACTGTAGTTAGATACTCTTTTGAAGGTGAAAAATTTGAAATATTGGTAAAGCCAGATCCTGCTTTAGATTACAAATTAGGTAAGAAAAAGGACATTTCTTCGGTTTTAGTTTCTGAAGAAATCTATACTGATTCTGGAAAAGGAACAAAGCCCTCTACTGAAAAATTACTTGCTGCATTCAAAACTGAAGATAAAACTGAGATTGCTCAAATTATGTTTGAGAAAGGAGATCTAAATCTTACTACTGATCAGAGACGTAAAATGGTGGATCAGAAAAGAAAACAAATTGTTGAATATATTGCTAAAACTTTTGTTGATCCAAAAACTCACTTACCTCATCCTCCACTACGAATTGAACAAGCAATGAAAGATGGTCGTGTATCAATTGAGCCTCAAAAAAGTGTCGAAGAACAGGTTAAAGATATTGTTGAAAAATTACGTTCAATCATTGCATTAAAATCTGAAAATCTCCAATTGGAGATCACTATTCCTGCACAATATGCCTCTCAATCTTATTCTGTTTTGAAATCTGTCGGTTCGCTAAAAAAAGAAGAATGGCAAAATAATGGTTCACTAAAAGCAATACTTGAAATACCCGCAGCAGCAAGGCCAAACGTGATTGACAGATTAGGTTCTATTACCAAGGGCTCTGCCACTGTAGAGGTAATGAAATAATGGCAGATAAGAGAAAATATGTTATTCCTGGTGATGTAATTACTAGTGGACCTTTTAGACCTGAACAAAATGTAGTTTTAGAAGGAAATAACATAATTGCCACATCTGTTGGTATATCTGAAATTTATGAAGATTCTGTTAAAGTCATTCCTTTAACTGGAAAATATATTCCTAAAATCAATGATCTTGTAATTGGTAAAGTTATTTCTCATACATCCCTATCTTGGGAATTAGATGTAAATTCTTGCTATGTTGGATTTTTACCTGCTCAGGATGTTTTTGGAAGAGACTTTTCAACTCATGCTGATGAACTTTCAAGTAAATTAAAAACTGGTGATTTGGTAGCTGCAAGAATTGCAAATTTTGACAGAACTAGAGATCCTCTTATTACAATATCTGATAGAGATTTAGGTAAAATTGATGATGGAATTTTAGTAAAAATTTCTCCAAGTAAAGTTCCACGTTTGATTGGCAAAAAAGGAAGTATGATACAAATGATTGAAATGGGAACTAATGCTGCCATCACAATTGGCCAAAATGGTTGGGTTGTTATTTCCTGTGAGACTGAAGAAGGGCTCTCAAAAGCTAAAAAGGCAGTTGAAATGGTTAATGAAAAAGCACATATTGCTAATTTAACTGATTTAATTAAAGAAATGTTAGATGGAAAGGATGAATCATAATGGGTGGACGAGATGCAACCATGGTCTTATTGGACGAAAATGGCATTCGCTGTGATGGACGTAAAATAGACGAACCACGTAGAATTATGATTAAAGCTGGCGGATTAAAAAACGCTGATGGCTCTGCTTACATTGAATTTGGCGATAACAAAATTTTAGTTGGTGTATTTGGACCAAGAGATGTTCATCCAAAACACATGTCAAATACTGACACTGGAATTTTAAGAGTTAGATATCATATGGAACCATTTTCAGTTGGTGAAAGAAAAAGACCAGCACCTTCAAGAAGAGAAATTGAAATATCTAAAGTAATCAAAGAAGCATTAGAACCTGCAGTAATGTTGGAGAAATTCCCAAGAACTGCAGTTGATGTATTTATTGAAGTTTTACAGGCTGATGGTGGAACTAGATGTGCTGCCCTTACCGCAGCATCTGTTGCATTAGCTGATGCTGGTATCCCAATGAGAGATATGGTTGCAGCAATTGCTTCAGGTAAAGTAGCAGATACAATTATTCTTGATGTTAACAATGAAGAGGATCAAGCAGGTCAAGCCGATATGCCAATTGGATATATGCCAAGTATGAAAAAAATTACTTTATTACAATTAGATGGTGTCTTAACTCCAGAAGAATACAAAAAATGTGTAGATGTTGGAGTTAAAGGATGTGAGGTTGTTTATGAACTTCAAAAGAAAGCACTACATGACAAGTACTTTGGAAACAGGGGAGATTAGATATGACAAGCGTTTCAGTTATTGATGAACTAAAAAGAGCACAAATTCTAGAATTATTAGAACAAGGAAAAAGAGTTGATGGAAGAGCACTAGATGAACCAAGAAAAATATGCATTGAAATTGACGCAATTCCTAAAGCAAACGGTTCTGCAAGAGTTTATCTTGGTGATACTCAAGTTTTGTGTGGTGTAAAAATCCAACCAGACAAACCTTTCCCAGATGTAGGTGACAAAGGTATGTTTATGTGCACTGCTGAATTATTGCCTCTTTCACATCCTACTGTTGAAACCGGACCTCCACAAGCACCTGTCATTGAATTGGCAAGAGTTGTTGATAGNGGAATTCGAGAAAGTCATATGGTTGATGTTTCTGATTTAGTAATTGAAAAGGACAAATCTGTAGTTGGTGTATTTGCAGATGTTGTGGCAATTGATTATGATGGAAATCTTTTTGATGCATGCTCTTATGCTGCAACTGCTGCTTTACTTACATCAAAAACTCCAACATGGGAGATGGTTGATGACCAACCTACAGTTGTTGAGGGTGCAGACAAACCGTTACCTATAACCACAATTCCTGTATCTGTAACCATGGGAAAAATTGGAAATTACATTGTTGTTGATCCTAATGGCGATGAATGGGAAAGTATGGATTCAAGAATTACTATAACTACAGATTCTGATGGAAATATTGTTGCACTTCAAAAAGGTGGCAGCGATGGATTTACACAAGAAGAAATCAATCAATGTGGCGATTTATCAATTAAAGTAGGCGCAAAAATAAGGGAACAATTAAAATCATCAAAACAGGAGGGTCAATAATATGGCAAAAGCAAAGAAATCACTTAAAGGCTTAGGTGCACGTTACGGAATTAAACTTAGAAAACAATACACAAAAGTTCATCTTCAATTAAAACAAAAAAGAAGTTGTCCTGAATGTGGTTCCCAAACATTTGGCAGAGATGCTGTTGGAATTTGGTCTTGTAAGAAATGTAACTATAAAGTTGCTGGAACTGCATATGACATTAAACTATAGTGCAAAAATCACTGTAGATGCTAAAGATAAAAACAATGCAATTTTTGATTCTGTAAACACAGATAATGAGTTTTATCCTGAAAATCCTGTTAAAACTAAAATTAAATTAGATAAAAAATTAGTAATTTCTGCTGAAACTGATCAAATTGCACATCTTAGAGCAAATCTAAATTCAACACTCAGATTAATTCAAGCTAGCTACGATACAATTGAATCGGTAAAGATATAATCAGATCAATTTCACAAATATTCATGTCATCTCCACAAATGCCCCCATGGCTTCAAGAACAAATTGGAAAATTACAACAATCTCAACAAAATTTACAATCCATAATGACTCAAAGACAACACCTTGAAATGGAAAAAGCAGAAACTGAAAAAGCTGTTGATGAATTAAAGAAAGTTGCTGATGGTGATTCTGTCTTTAAACAAGCTGGAACTGTATTAATTAAATCTGATAAAAAAACACTATTAGATGAATTAGAAGAAAAAATAGAATTAGCAAAAACTAGATCAACTGTTCTTGAAAAACAAGAAGTTCGTGTAAAAGAAACTCTCAAAGAACAAGAAGCAAAAATCACTGAAATGATGAAAAGTGGTAATGCTCCTCCACCTCCGGCAGCAGATGACAACCCTAGAAAATAATTTTAGTCTATTTCAAATAAGATATTAACAATTCATTATAACTGATATTTGTGAAATTAGAAAATCTTCGAATAATTGTTGATGAACGAGAAACCAAAAGTGGAATTCCAAAATTACTCAAAGCAATTGGCATGAATGTGGAAATGAAAACACTTCCAATTGGTGATTATATTGTTGCACCTGAAACTATTGTTGAAAGAAAAAGTATCAAGGATTTGATGGCCTCTGTTTTTGATGGAAGATTATATGACCAATGCAGTAGACTCAAAGAGCATTTTGCAAATCCTATAGTTTTACTAGAAGGAAATGTTGATGAAATTGAAGAAATTACTGACAATCCCTTGGTTTTCTATGGTGCTATTTCTCGTGTAGTTTTGGAATTTAAAATTCCTATAATCCCTACCCCCAGTGCATCTCATACTGCAAAATTATTAGTTTCAATGTGTTCTAAAAAAGATGGGCCAACAGGTCCTTACTTGAAAAAAATTAAAAAATCATCGAATTTAGAAACTCAGCAATTATCCACACTTTGTAGTTTGCCTGGAATTGGTGAAAAATTTGCAGTTCGAATGCTTGAAAAATTTGGTACTCCATCAAAAGTTTTTAGCGCAACTACTTCTGAATTGGCCAAAGTTGAGGGATTGGGTGAAGCTCGTGCAAAAAAAATCAAAAACATGTTGACAACTAAAAATAAACTTCAAAAGGAAAGTTCCCAAAAGACATTGACATAACTATTACTGTCATTTTGTTTCATCGATTTTTATAGGATATGATTTTAGAATTTCTATGGACAATCGTGTCAATGTTGCAGTTGTAGTTGGTGTAATCTTTGTTTTAGCTTTTGCTGTAACTTTAACTCAAAGCGATAAACAAGTTGAATCTCAAGTAATTGGAGATGATATTCCTGAAGAATTAATTTATGAGTGGTTGAAAAAATATGATCCTTCTGAACAAACCATATCTGTTTCTGGTAGCGCAACTGTCTCTTCAAATCCTGATTCATTAGTAATTGTACTTGGAGTCGAATCTGAAGCCAAAACTGCTAATGATTCCTTATCTCAAAATTCTGACTCTCTGAATTCTGTAATTTCTGCATTAACTAATTCTGGAATTTCTGAAGATGAGATTCAAACATCAAATTTTTCAATTTATCCAATATATGATAGCATAAAAGATCTTAGTGGAAACTGGAAACAAATTCTAAATGGATATCGTGTGTCAAATATTTTATTAATTCAAACTGACAAAATCAATTCTGCTGGAGACATTATTGATGCAGCAGTTTCTTCAGGAGCTAATCGTGTTGACAACATTTCATTTCAATTATCTGATGATAAATTACAAAAAATTAGTGATGACTTGATTTCAGATGCTATTAATGATGCAACCCAAAAAGCAGAAAAAGCACTAGTTCCGTTAAAACAAAAAATTGTTGGAGTAAAATCTGTAGTTATTCATGATAATGTAGTTCCATACTATGACAGTCCAATGCGTGCATCTTTTGATGGTTTTGCTGAATCATCAATGAAATCTGCACCAATCATGTCTGGTGATGAAGAAATTACTACAAATGTCAGTGTTGTATTTTATATTTCGCAGCAATAATTATTCTGAAAAAATTATTTGATTAATTTTCTTTTCAATGCTGTTCCGCAATTTGAGCATTCTTTTCCCCCTTTGAAACTAGTTTTACAACCCGGACAATAATGAATCCATTTTCCAACATCTTTAATTCCCTTTGTCATAATTGGTGCAATGTTTAATCCCATGTTTTTTGCAACATTTGAAATCGCAAAGTCATCTGTGATGATTTGTCCTTTTGTTTCAATTCCTAATGCAATAATAGAAACATCTTGTTTTGATAATTGAGGAAAATCTCCTGTTTCTTTTGCTGCTTTAATTGCAGCCTGAGTTGATTGTTTGTCAGGCTCCCTAATTTTCAGTCGATTTGTTTCGAGAAGAGTTCCTAAAACATCCTGATTTTTTTTGATATGTTGAATTTCATCATAAACTAGAGATGTTGTGTAGCAATCTTCAGATGATCTAAATGGAACTCCTGCATAAAATGCACTAGCATCTAAAATTCTAAAATCCAAGTTTGCTCATTTGTCTTAAACCTCTTTTTTTCAATCTAATGAAAACTGCTGGGCTTTTGTATTTTTTAATAATTATTGATTCTTCATATCCTGCAGATTTTACAACTTGTGCATCTATTGCAATATTGCAATCGTGTGAAGAAATAATTTCAATTTTTTCATCAGGTACAACTAATGATGCTAATCTGTATACTGGTGCAACTGGTGTGATGATCAAGACATCTAAACTTTCGTGTAATATTGGACCTCCTAATGAAAATGAATGACCTGTTGAACCACTAGGTGTTGCAATAATCACTCCGTCCATCTTTTGTTTTACTGTATCATTTTGAAATTTAATTTCAATTTCTGCAGTTTTAGTCAAGTTTGCTCTGCTAATGTAAATTTCATTTAGTGCTGGTGGAAATTCTACTCCGCCACATACTGCAGTAACTCTAGTTCTTTTATCTAAAAAGAAGTTGTCATTTAAAATTTCATTTAATGCCTCATCAATCTCGTCAATTGTAATTTCTGCTAAAATTCCTCTATTTCCACCAACATTGATTGTTAGGATTGGTGTCTCATTTTCTAAATTTCGAAAAACACGAAGTGTTGTTCCATCTCCTCCTAATGTTACTACGAGATCTAACTTTACATTCTGAATTTCTTCTAGTTCTTCCATCTGTTTTGCTCCTTCAACACTAACTGGTGAAATTGTATACACGGTTGCTTTTTTTGCTAATAATTTTTTAGCAACATCTACTGCAGCTTTTTCTGAATCTTTGTTTCCTACTTTACTTACAACGGCAACATTTTCTAGTTTCAAGTAAGTTCCTTTGAATTGTATTTACATAAAAATGATATTTTTACGCACAATTGTAAAAACAATTAAGTATGAATGTGGATTCATGAAATTATGAGCTACGCACATCCTGAAGTATTAGTTGACACTGAATGGTTATCACAAAACCCTCCAAATGAAAATAGAAAATTAGTTGAAGTTGATTATGATCCTGTAAACGGATATCAAAAAGGTCACATTGAAGGTGCAAGTCTCATATGGTGGAAACGTGATATCAATGACCCTGTGACTCGTGACATAATTAGCAAAAAAGAATTTGAAGCATTAATGTCTAAAAATGGAATCACTGCTGACACTGAAGTTATTCTTTATGGCGATTTCAATAATTGGTTTGCAGCTTTTGTTTTTTGGGTTTTCAAAATTTATGGACATGAAAATCTAAAGATAATGAATGGCGGTAGAAAAAAATGGGAATTAGAAAATCGTGATTACACTACTGATGAGCCACAAATTACTTCATCACAATACGTTGCACAACCACCTGATGAGGGTTTACGTGCATATCTATTTGATGTTAGTAGAGGAATTGGAAAAGAAGACACTGTGATGGTTGATGTGCGCTCACCTGCAGAATTTTCAGGTCAAATAACAGCTCCGCCAGAATATCCTATGGAACATGCACAAAGAGGCGGACATATTCCTGAAGCAAATAATATTCCATGGGCAACTGCTGTAAATGATGCTGATGGAACATTCAAAGGAGTTGAAGAACTAAGACAAAACTATGAACCAAAAGGTGTAACCCCTGACAAAGATGTAATTTGTTATTGTCGAATTGGTGAACGTTCATCGCATAGCTGGTTTGTTTTAAAATATTTACTTGGATATCCAAAGGTAAGAAACTATGATGGCTCCTGGACTGAATGGGGTAACATGATAGGAAATCCTGTGGAAAAATAAATTGCTTTTAGATTTACCCGTTCTTGAAAAAGGATCTTTTTATTTTATAAAAGATGGAAATTCAGCAATAATTTTAGAAGATAAAACCAAACGAGGCTTGGAAATTAAAGAAACTTCTATTGATGAAACTCTCAAAGTTAAGGCTGATAAGGGAATGATTCATGATATGGATGGAATTGGACACTGGGTTCCAATTAGATGGTATTTTTCTAAAGATTCCTATGATCTATCTAATGTTCAACTTCATGCAAATGCCATGGAGAAAAAATATACTGAATTAAGGGAATTAACCTGCCCTCAAGATGATGACTGATAACGTTTTTAACTAAATTCTACTCACAAAAAACAGATGTCATTACTTTTAAAAGATCGGGTTTGGTCAATGGAAGCCCCAACTGCAAAGCGTGGAGTATACCCATTACATGGATTCAAACTTGGTTTATACCGATTACCTATAGTGCTTGAGGAACCAAATGAAATTAAATCTGTTCACGATGGTTTGAAAAAAGCATTTGAAATGGATATGTATGCAGATAGAATTTACGCTACGTATCGTTGGAAAGAACAAAACATGGAAGATCCTGATGAGAAAGGATACGAAGAAGTTGATTTATCTGTAACAGTAGAAATTGTCACTGGAGAAGTTGTTGATATAATTTATCAGGTATTTCCAATTGAGAAATTTGGAGATCCTAATTGGGTTAAAGATTATAGAAAGAAAGCAGACCATTTTGCAAAAATGGTAATTGATACTATTTTGAGAAATACAATTTTGGCAGATAAGATGATTTCTTATTTGGCAAAAAGTGAAAAGATTCCCGAACTAAATGCAATTCAAAGATTAGAGGAACTAACTCCTTTGGCAAAAATTGTTCTTGGTGCAAAACCAAAACCAATTGAAGCAACAGATGATGAAGAAGAAGAAGATGACGCATCCATTGAAATTCCAGACGGTGCAAAACCTGGACCAATTGATGTTGAGTACAAATCAAAAATGAAACCATCTGCTGTTTATGAAGCTGCAGAACACACAATCAAAACCTGGGGTCGTAAAGGTACTAGTAATGGAATTATGGGTATTTGGGGAGAATTTGTCTCAGTAGATTATGATATTTGTGTTGCAGATGGTGGATGTATAGAAGCCTGTCCCGTTGGAGTTTACGAATGGTTTGATTCTCCAGGAAATCCTGCATCTGATCAAAAACCATTGATGTCAAAAGAACCTGATTGTATTTTCTGTCTTGCATGTGAAGGTGTATGTCCTCCACAAGCAATCAAAATCTATGAACAAAAATAATTGCATTTATTGCAACTATAAATATCGACTAATACTTTTGAGCAGCTAAAGATGGCTGGAAACCCTTTCATTGCATTAGTGTTTGATTTGTTTATTATTTCTGCTATTTTGATTACTGCATATACTTGTAATTTTTACTATCTTGTTTTACTTGCAAACAAACGAAATAAATCAATTGAAACTGTTGATTTGGGAACCCCTTCTGTAACAATTCAACTTCCAATTTACAATGAAAAGTATGTTGCAAAACGACTTGTAGATGCAGTATGTAATTTGGATTACCCAAAAAATCAAATGAATATTATGGTTTTAGATGACTCTGATGATGACACTGTTGATTTACTAGAAAAAACTGTAAACTATTACAAGACACAGGGATTCCAAATTGAACATATTAGACGTGGAACAAGAAAGGGGTACAAAGCAGGTGCTCTCAAATATGCGATGCAAATTACTGACACTGAACTTGTAGCAATATTTGATGCAGATTTTATCCCTCCAACATGGTTTCTTAAAAAAGCAATTCCTCATTTTTCAAAATCAAACATTGGTTTAATTCAATGCCGTTGGGGCCATGTAAATGAAAATTATTCCACTATCACAAAAGTGCAAGCTCTTAGTCTTGATTTTCATTTTCTAATTGAGCAAAAGGCAAAAAGTGATTCTCATTTGTTTATGAACTTCAATGGCACTGCTGGAATTTGGAAACGTGATTGTATTGAGGATGCAGGTGGTTGGCATACTGCAACTTTAGTTGAAGATCTTGACTTGAGTTATAGAGCACAGATGAAGGGATGGAAATGTGTATTCCTACCTGACATTGTAGTTGATGCAGAACTTCCTGCTCAAATGAATGCTGCTAAAAGACAACAATTTCGATGGGCAAAAGGCTCAATTCAATGTGCCACAAAGTTACTTTATGATATTACTGCAAAACGTAAAATTTCTGTTGAAACTAAAGTACAGGCATTTGTTCAATTAACTCGTCATATTGTTTATCCATTAATGTTAATTCAATTTTTGGCATTGCCGATACTTTTAGCTGGTCAAGTTAATCTTTATGTTGTAAGTTTTCTACCTGTCATTACATTTGCAACTTATCTTGCAATGGGTCCTGGTGCATACATTTTGATTATTCAAAATATGTATGGGAAGTCGTGGAAATCTAAAGCAAAGTTGCTGCCTGCATTATTGGTTTACAATGCTGGAATGTCTGTAAATAACACTGTTGCAGTTTTTGATGCTATCTTTGGTAGAAAAAATGAATTCCTTCGAACCCCAAAATATGGTATAATCAAAAAAGAAGATGACTGGAAAGGAAAGGCATACAATTTACCTTTTACACAAACAACTCTTTTGGAAATATTTTTTGGTGTNTATGGTATCCTTGCAATTTTTATCTCAATCTTTTCAAATAATCCTGTATTTGTTCCAATTATTGCAATTCAAACTATTGGATTTTTCTTTATTGCTTACATGAGTCTCTCTCATACTCGATTTAAAAGAAATAAATCAAGTGAACAACGTAAAATGACGAAGAAAGAGAAAATGGCAAATACTGTTTACAAACTATCAATGGTTGGGATTTTAGGTTTGATAATTTTTGGTGGATTTATGGCCATTAATGGATATAATTCAGATATCTATCCTTTAGATAGAATTAGAGGTCATTTTGACGGAATAATAGGCTCATCTGACCCAGAAGTTATTCGTGCACATCTAATTGCAATTCAATTAGATATGGAACCATTATTGGAAAAACTACCTGAGACTACTGACACACAAAGCCAAATGATTTCTAAAAACCCTGTGTGGATTTTTGCAACTGAATCAACCAACTTTATTAGAATTCAAAATGATGTTGATACAATGCTTGCAAGTTTAGACAACATTTCAACTATTCCTCAAGATAATTCTGCATATCACACAGCAATGTTGGATATCAACAACAGAGCCGATTTGCTCCGACAAAATATTATGGATGCCACTCCGTACATGTATGTCAGCATTACAAATATGCTTTCTAGTGTTATTTGGATTGCAGTAATAATTGGAATATTTTCTGCATTAAAACGAAAAAGAACACAACTTAAAGAATCTGATTCAATCGGTGTCTAAGAAATATTTAGATCGTTTCTAATTTCATCTACTGCTCTAATTCCATAAATGTCTCTTACTTGTTGAATTCTAATTGCTTCTTTTAACATGTCTCTGCCTATGGCATTTGTTAAAATTGAATACACATCGCTGAATCTTATCTCCCATCTATCAGCACAATCTAGCATTTTACTGACTGCCCATTGTCTTACCTCGTGTGGTAAAGGTATTTTTTCACCTGACTCGATTGAAATTTTATCAAACAAATTTACAATTTCAGTTGTAAGTTTTGCCATTTTCTCAATGTCTTTTGCATCCCCGTACTTTGATTCTGTATTCATCCTGATGTTTGATTGATACTCTGATAGTTTCAGTAGGGCCATAATTTCTTTTGAGGAATCACTGGAAGCCTTGTTTGTAACATTTCTAATTGATTGTATTTCTTCAAAGAGTTTTTCTGATTTTTTATGGAATTCTTCAGTTGATGCCTCTTGTCTCTTTAGTGTGTCAGATACTGAAACAATTTTTTGTTCAATATTGTTTGTTTTATCATAAACATTGGATTTGAAATTTGAGAAATCTTCTTGAACTTCTTTTAGGTTTTCACCCACAAATGCTGTGGAATCAGCCCTCTTTGCTAGGGAACTAATCTCAGTTTCAATTTTATCAATTTTGCCACCCAATTCTCTAATTGATTCTAGGCTTATTGCATCACTAGAGTTTACAGTTGATGACACTGTTTCAAATTGTTGTTTGAGGCCATCTATCACGCCTCCCAATGAATCAATTTTTGAGGCTTTTGAAGATATTGTATCAATTGAAATTTTGATTGCTTCTAATTCTGCATTTACAGTTGATGCATCTGTAACCCCTTCAATTATTTTCTCAAATTCTTGTTTCAGACTTTCAACTACCTGACTACTTGCATTGATGTTATCTGTTTTTCCAGAAATCTCTTCGATATTTTCTTTGAGTTTATTCATCTCTGAACTGATTTCTAAAAATGAATTTGTTTTTCCAGAGACTTCCCTCAAGTCATCTCTGACCTCGTCAATTCTTTGTGCAATTTTTATGATCATTTGTGAATTATTTGAAATTGAATTCATACTCTCTTCAACTTTTTGAGATATTTCTTGAGGCTTTGATTTCTTTTGTACTTCTGAAATTCTGCTTAATTCGTTTTCTAATTTTTCAGTTTGATTGTTTA
>JGI20151J14362_10001508_pt1 | contig 16813 bp, 5 predicted proteins | sample COG_01_FD_14362 | JGI IMG/M metagenome (IMG submission 14362)
GTTCCATCTGCTGATGAAGATGAAGAGGATGCCACAGATTCAGTTCCATCTGCTGATGAAGATGAAGAGGATGCCACAGATTCAGTTCCATCTACGGATGAAGATGGTGAAGACGATACAACCCCACCAGTTACAGATGGAAACGATACAGATAATGAAGAGATTCCTACTGGTTCAGATGATGAAGTTCCAGAAGACCAGCCTGGAGTGCCTCCTGGCGAAGAAGATGATTTTGAAACAGACGCAGTAGTAAGAGTTTCTGATGGAGAAGGGCAGACTGATACTGATGGTGCAGACGAAACATCAGATGATGCACAAGAAGATGTTTCAGAACCACCTGTCACTGACGAAGATGATACAGAAGATGTTTCAGAACCCCCTGTAACTGATACAGACGATACAGAAGATGTTTCAGAACCACCTGTCACTGACGAAGATGATACAGAAGATGTTTCAGAACCACCAGTTATTCCAGATGAAGAAACTGATGATGATGGAAAACCACCTGTCACTGACGAAGATGATACAGAAGATGTTTCAGAACCACCAGTTATTCCAGATGAAGAAACTGATGATGATGGAAAACCACCAGTTATTCCAGATGAAGAAACTGATGATGATGGAAAACCACCAGTTATTCCAGAGGATGAACCAGAAGACGAGCCTCCTGTTCCACCAGTAAATGACGAAGAGATTGAAGAGGATGCACCAAATAATCCACCTAGTCAAGATGACGGAACAAGAGAACTTGGAACAATCGTAATGAGAGATGGTGAAATAAAATTATATGTCTTAGTACCTGTCTTATCAGCAAATAAATATATTGGCCCGTTTGTTGATAGAGAACTGGGCAATAGATTTTTTAGTTGATGGGTAGTTAAGAATGCCACAGTTTCAAACCGCTAATGGACAAAAGATACAGGTTGCAACTAAACTAGTTTCAAATATTATAGTTGAAACTATCGATCCGCCACAAGTTGAATATGTAAATTACTTTACTCCAGACATCGACCCTAGAAATAAGGCGATTGATCTAGAAAGAATAAAAACTTATCAGGGGCAGACATATGAGGTTAGACGTTCTGACTTAGTATGGAACTATGGAATTGAGCTTGATGAGAATGGTTATGCAAACTATTTCTATACAAACGGAATAAATTTATCACAAAGATATTATGATAACTTAGTTCAAACAAATGTTCATAGGGGCGGGATTGAAGCATATAATCCAAACTTTTATATTGAAGTAGAAAGTATTGGTTTTGATGCTATTAATATCACTACAAATTTCAGCGATTACCGCACTCAAAGAATTGATTATTACAATCCAACTACAAAACAAATCGATAAGAAATTATACCAAACAAGTCGAGGAGTTAGAGTCACAAAATTAACCAAGAATGGTAGTTTTTGGACATTTGTTGATAGTATTCAATATGACACTTTTGATAGTACAGAGTCCCTTAGTACATTTTTGGTGGCAGGACAAGACGCAGTTGTTGGTACGGTATATGAACTCGTAGGGACATACGATATAAATGACCCCGATACTTTTGCCGCATTAGATTCTATGGGATTTGTCGCAGGCTCAACTGAGTCACCGGCAGTCTCCACTAGAGCCACATTACAAAATTTACCACCAGAAAATTTTACAGTTACCTTTAGAGAAGTTAGAACTGTAGGATATTTCAATGCAATAAATCTAAGAAATTTTATTTCTACCTTTTCTGATGGTGATATGATTATCATAAACACTTTCGATGAACCTAGTTCCAATAAATCTTTGTGGACAGGTGAATTGAGTAATAATTTTATTACAAGTTTTGCAAATACTGTATGGGACTATAGATGTGCATATTTGTATGTTGGTATAAAAAATGGAGAAAAAATAGATGAACAATATGCCGAAGATACATCTGCGAAATTATATACTACGATAAACTCTGAGTTATTATTTGACCCTATTACAGCAACAACATACACATCAATTTATGATGAGTTTAGTCAAGGCGGATTTAAAAACAAGTATAATGTAAACAAAAGATATATCCCACAAATTAGTTCTACCTTGGATGAACAACAAGATGGGGTATATGTTGTACTATCTGGTTATGATAGAAAAACTGCAACCGTTCCATTTAAATATTGGCATCCAAGACATCCTTCTCAGAGAATGAATACACTTGAAGATGTATTTCATTTTTCGGTAAGTGTCAAGGACATAGATTTTAGTTTATTCGAAGAACATTTAAGAGTATCTGTTTATCACTCAAAAGAAAACCACGAAGATGTGTTGGAAGATTTAACCAATTTTTATTCTAAAAATACATCATCTTTAATTGATGAAATAGACTTTGATTTGAGTGGACAAGTAGATAAAGAATGGGTACATCTGAGTATTGATTTGCTTTCTCTCAATTTTCCATCATATGATGGCATAGTCTGGTTTGAGATTGAAAGAATTCCTAGATTATTTGATAACCCATTTACCGATGGTTTCCGAGCGGATCAAATATTTAATTCTTGGTATAGATTTTCTCATTTAGGTGATGAGGCAGTATATCCATTTGACCCACAAGATGAATTAGAAACTGCATATGTATATGATATTGTCGATAATAAAATAGTTTCTACTCAAAATTTCAGAGGTTATACTGGATTTGTTTCTTTTGAATCTTATGAAAATTATAATTTAGAAGTTAGGGTAAAGAGTGGAGAATTTGATAATGATGCAGTTGGTTTAGTTATTGGTTTTGTATTTGAAGATGGAAAAGAATACACGTTAAGTGTATTACGAGCTCTTGGACAACACTTTAGAGGTAAGTCTTGGCTTGCAATTGCAAACTGTAATCAGGCAAGTAGCACTCTTGGTGAACCTTGGGAATGGTTGGGTTTACGTCCTGATGAAGTTAATGATTATGAATATGAATTTGATAAAGATATCAATCCTTTCTATCACGAAATATGGGATGGAACTCCTACTGCACCAAAACCAGAAGTTCCTGCTGAATTTTTGGATGCAGAGGTGGAATCACAGGGCTCTCAGTGGAATATGTTTCCTAATGGAACAAAAATAAGAATTGAAAAACGTTCAAATATCGTAAAACTTTATACAAGTCAGTTTAATGACCCAGAAACTATTGATCCATCTACAGAGATTGAAATTGATTTGTCATCAGACCCAGAATTGGAAAGGTTTATTTACTCTAGAATTGGTATCAGTAACTTTTCTGCAGGAGATGCATCTTGGGAAGATGTTACATTTGAACCACTGATCGATGTGGTTACAGAGACTACTTCTGAAAATTATCCAACATCTAGAAACGGTTTCATTGCAGTAGGCGGAATGGGAACCGAAAGAACCTATATGTCAGAAGAACTGACAGGCCCAGTTTCAAATCCTTACTTTATTGAAACAATTGACTCAACTAGGTTTGTTATTGATAGACAACAATTAGAATCAATTGCGAAGTTTAATTTAAGAACTTTTGAATTGTCCGTTGGAATGGACGGATATAATCAAGATGTTGTTGAATTGATGCGGCCTGATTTATATGGAGCAACAATTCTAGATTATAACAATATTAATATGATATTGCAATCAAAAACTATTCACTTCGACTATTCGCCGTTTACTGGTGGAAAGTCACTGGATATTTCTAAAATCTGGGAAATGGACTTTGTTGATAGAAGGTCAAGTACGCCAATATTTGAACAGACTCTAGGCGGACTAAAAGTAAAACAAGATTTAATAACAAAAATTTGGGAAGTAAATCTTGCAGGAATAACTTATAACTTTGGAGATTTACCAAGAGCTGAATATACTATAATAAGAGATAATCTTAATTTATTGGGCGAATTACCAAGAGCAGAATTTACTACATCTAATACACAAGATTTGATATTAGATACTAATACTGGTTTATATTATTTTAAACCTAGTGATCTGGCATCTGATATAACAAAATCTTTATATTTTGGAAAACCAAAAGATATTAACATTCCTATTAACCATTACTTTGCAAAATATAAAGACTCTGCATTTAAATATAACCAACAGATTGAAGAGGTAATGGATGTTGTAATTCCACCTAATGATTATTTCATAAAATCTAGAGATATTGTTTTAGATAATACCTTATTTAAAGAGACTGTTAAAATATTTGAATTTGATTATCCTAAGTCTGTTTTCTTTGATAGAGCAAAAGATATTCAGTTTAATGTTGCGCCTTTCTATACAGAAACTTTAGACAAGACATATATTAATAAATTATTCTTTATTGATTTGGATGAATGGAATACTAGTTTAAACTTTAGTCCTTTCCAGTATAACATGGATGATGTTTCTTATATAATCGAACAAAACTATTTACTTGCAAAAGATACTGGTATTGACCCTAAAAATAGTTTTAAATTTAAAATGCTTGAAGAAATATTTAAACCGAAATTTATTATAAGCGATCAACCAACATATGAATTTATTTTTGACTCTTTTGTTGGCGTTTCGTCTAATCTTTGGGATTCTGCAAAATTCCAACCTACTTATTATGAAAAATATGAAAGTGGGCATCCTAGAAGTGATGGATCAGATGCATATGGACACGAACCTACCACTGTAGAAGTTCCTAAAAGTCGATATAAAGAGGGTGCTTTCTTAGGGTTTATAAAGGAAAATAGTGTTGGCAAAAATCACGGAGGCGGCGCATTTCATGTAGACCAAGAATATAAAGAAACACAGGTTCTTGGTGATGTTGGTAGTAGAGGAAAATTCTTATTTGAATTTTCTGAAGTAGACTGGGATTTAGACAAGAATGGTTCATTTGAAAGTGGATGGGGATTGGCCCGAGCAGCCAAAAAACAATATAACTTTATATATGAAATAATTAAAAACGATAAAACTGGTAGACTACCAGATTGTCTAGAATTGGATGGGAATATTATTAAAGGCAGACTCAGTGAAACTGATATGTTTGTGAGAAAAAACGCATTTGAAACTTGGATGAAAAGTCAGGGTCAAGAAATAGATGGTGCGTGGATTTCGCACGCTGATAATATAGACTATGATTATTCTGATTTCCAATTAACCAATCCTAGAATATTTACTTTGCAGATGGCTGGTACAAACATTACTAGAGGAGAATTGGATGTAATACATTCCGGCGCCGACAGATATTCTGTTGGTGGAGTTATTGTGCAAGGTGATACCACTCTTGTAATTGACAGTGTTGGTTCTGATTATACAACTGAGGTTTTAAGGGATACTGGTGTTGAAACCGTAACGGTAACACGATATGAATTTAGAGAACTGAAAGGTGAAATTGATATAACTTCAAATGAAACTACTCAAACTTCTGTTTTTGTTCCTAGTACTCAAACGGCATCTATTGAAATTGCAAAATTACAAGAAGACTTAGTTTTTGCAACTGGAAACACTGCAACTCTTATACAAGAAAGAATCGATGAATTGCAGGATATTATAGATGGAAATGTCGCAAGCGAAGGTTATTTTGCAATTACAGAGGAATTGGAAATCACAAATTTTAAATATGTCGAAAGTGAAGGCGGGTCTCAGCAAGCAATCATACATGATTTTATTGTCGATAATAGTGGAGGATTGATAAAAAATATAGAAATAATTATGCCGATATGGAACAACTTTACATACGATAAAGATTTATTTTTACATAAATCTGATAAAATACAGACACCAGAGAATCAAGATAGATTAAAGTGGATTGAAGATCAAAGAAATAAGGGATATTACACATATGACCCTAGTAGAAACAATACTGCACTTGATATTGCATGGATACAGGCAATAAATAATTATAATAATGGTATTATCACTTATAATGATTATGCATGGAAGAAAAATTTTATAATTAATTCTAGAAGTTTTATGTCAGAAGAAAAGAGAGAAGAATATATAGAATATATTGAAAGTTTTGTAAAACTTGAAGTCGGAACAACGGATAAGTATAATGTAAATCAATCAAAATTATCAGAAGTTTCTATTGATTATTTTAATACAAATTATCCATATGTAGAGTCTGAAAATAATCAATTTACATATTTGGAAAATATTGAACCATTTGTACTTAATTGTGAATTTGAGGTTTCAGAAGAAATATTCTATGACTTTGATCAGGATGCAAAAGTAATTAGAGGATATCCAGTATATGCCAGCTGTAACTAGAAAGGGTGACACCTGTACAGGACACGGTTGTTTTCCACCAAGAGCGAGTGTCCAAGGAAGTGGAAATGTGTTTGTAAATAGTATTCCAGTTCATCGACAAAGTGATGGATGGGCGACTCATTGTTGCCCGGTGCCCATATGTCATGGTTCTGTTCTTTCATCTGGTTCTAGTACAGTTTTTGCGAATGGATTACAGGTCGGTAGAATAGGAGATCCAGTCGCATGTGGTTCTTCCGTTGCCGTTGGTAGTGGAAATGTTTTTGCTGGTGGATGATATAAATAATGTATAAAAGATAAGACGGAGTTTTTCATTGGCAATCGCATATCCTATTAAGGCACTCGTACAACAGTCTGGTGACGTTGTTCTTGGAGAGTTTTTAGCATCTGATTATATTGGTATTCTAGATGGTGGTACTGGAGCAGGGGGAAGTAGAGAAAGTAATAATCTTCCTGCAACAGCAACAGACGAAGAATTACTTGATGCAATCAGACAACAAATGCGAGATAATTTTGAGCTCGCAAGATATGAAACCTACTCCTCTATAATTGCAATTCAACAAGAAGTACCAGATGTCGGTAGAATAGCGATGGATAGTACTTCTGGACGATTATTTTATGGTACAGGAGAAGCTTGGTTTGAAGTAGGTCAGGCACTTTTAGTTCAAGATAATATTACTGGTGGACTTGAGTTCGGTGGTGATATTATTGTAATATATAATCCAGATACAAGTACTACATCAGTAACAGTAGATTTTACACCTCTTAGAAATCAAATAAATGCAATCATAGGTGGTTCTGGACTAAATGTAGATGGAACTTATACTCCAAATGCAAATACCAATTTCATTTCTGGTGCAACGAGTCTAAATAATGCCGATGTGTTGTTGGATACTGCACTGCAAAATGAAATTAATAGGGCAACTGGCGTAGAAGCATCTATTATATCACAAATAACAGGTGTTACCAACGATCTTGCAAATTTTGCATACGAAGGACATACTGCAGCACAGGTATCTGGTGCTGGAAAGGTAGGTATTGTTTATGATACCACCAGTGGAAAATACGAACCAACTAGTGATTTCGGAGTTGGTGGATTTATCAAATTTACTATGAAAGATGGTAGTAGGGATGATATTCCATTAACTACTACTTTCCACGGCAATCAAATATTAAGTGGAGTAGTTGAATTTTTCACGGCAAACGGCACTCAAGATGATATAGATTTGGTCGTAAATGGTGTATAAATTCTTTTTTATAAATAATAAGAAATAAATAATTGCAATTTAAAATAATAGGAGTTTATTAATGTCTAAGTCTATCCAAAAAAATGAAATTATTCACATGGACGGATACTACAGAGATCCAAAGCGTGATGATTTTATTCCACTTATACAGCAAGTAACAGATCAGTTCTTAGAAAATGGATTTGATGATGTCGGGCCACAAATTACAAAGATTTCAATCAGAGATTCAGAATTAACAAAATATATCGATGAATTTATTGTTTGGAATTATGATTCTGGAGTAACATCATCAACAGAAGGGGCATATGGAATCGATAACCCCATCACGCCGGTGGGTGGCCAAACATTTACGCCATTTTATCTAGATGGCGACAGTTCAATTGCAAGAAGAAAAGAAATTGATGATGTTTATGACAATCAAGATTGGCATGACGTGCTGTCAGAAACTTTTCCTTCCGCCCAAACGGCAGGGCCGGCCGGCCTCACAGCAGATAAATTATTGGGCCCAAATGCAGAATTGTTTGCATATTTAAACCCACATCCAAACAGAAGAGGTGGTGGGGTAGATAGTTCTTGGGCAACCACTGTTACTATTGATGCTGATAGCGATCAATCGGGTTCGCCGAGTGTAACTACTTATAACGCAGCTCAATTATCTGTTGGTATGGAATTGAGGTCAAATAATGGTGTTGCACTTTCTGCACCTTATCCAACAATTACTGCAATTAATATCAATGTTGTTACCCTTTCAGACTCAATTATTAGTGTGAGTGGACAAAATTTGATATTCGGTACTGGTGATCCAAGACCTGCAATTTTGTTAAATGGACATTTTTTTAAGGATTCTCCAGCCCCTGTAAAAATTTCTCAAACAGCGCAGGGGGGGTACATTGGACTTCCAAATATTTCTAGAGCAGTTTATCAAAATGAATATAATAAAATTAAAAGATGTTTGACGAACACCGCTAGAGATGTTAGATTTTTACCAGACATTGAATCTGGAATTAATACAAAAGCAAAACTTCGTCAATATAGAGAAGAAGTGTCAGCGCAAGGTGATATTTTTCACCACTTCTGGATTTCTAACTTTAGAGATGAATTTTTCTTCCCTGCAGGAACATTAGAACCAAGAAGATATCGTGGAGAATTGATTTTAGGATATCTTCACACATTTAACGGCAATAATCTGCAAAGAGGTGATAGTTATAAGTTTACTTTTGCAGTTACAAACTTGGCGCCAAATTCAACTATAGAATATGAAATTGATGTTCCTGTTGGTTTAGATAACAGTATTGTTGGATATACGCAAGAAGTTTATGATATATTGGTAAAAACTGCATTGTGCGACCCAAAGGGTGGGCCATTGCTTGCGACAATTAATCAAGACGATAGAGAAGGTGTAATTGAATTTGAATCTAGAGAAGTTGGTTTCTCTCTTACTGTAAGTGTAGAGAGAACAGAACGCCCTCAGGTAACTCTAGTAAACTCTTTAACTCAATTTACTGTTCCTATTACTACTGCAACATCTACTATTACAGATGGAACAACCACACTTGCAGCGGAACCTGTTTTCCCGAATGGATATTACCATCAAGTACAACTAAGAGGATTTGATGGTTGTAATATTGGGGACACCACCGCAATTACAATTTCTGGATTGGTTGATGAAACAAAAGTCGCTGCAGGAGTATACGACACCGCAAATGCAACTTTAGATGATATTGTTTTTGAATTTAAGGCGTTGGAAAATTTAAACTCCGCACAAATGACATCCCAGATTGTAAGCAAATTGCGTCAAATCGGTTATATCAACACCTATATGACAGTTAAATCTTCTGGTTCTTCAATTATATTAGAATATAATAAAAATTCATCTGCATATTTTGCATTCGGCGGAAAAGGTAGATCTTCTGGGTTATCTTTAGCAGACTCTACTCATTTTGCAGGAAAAACAATAGGAGAAGTCACGGTTACTGACTATCCTGTTAATGGTGCCACCGTTGCAGATGTCACCGCAACTCCATCTGCGTTTACAATTTCTGGTGTATATACTCTTGCAACACTTTTAACCGCAACAGATACTGGTAGAACTTCTAGTGGTGATGCGGATGTTGATGGTGATCCAATGGAGTTTGAACTTTCTCAAACACAATCTCCACAAATATCTGATGTATCAAAAGTTAGAATGGCATTTCCACTTGCAAGAGACTTTGGTACTTTTGCAAATCCAGTAAATGGAAATTGGAAGGTTCAGCTTGGTGCTGATGGAAAAGACACTTCATATTTTGCTTCATATCAACAAAACATTTTACATGAAGATGGCTCTAGACCAAATGGGCCGCAGATTTCTTTTGATTTAGATCAAAGAACTAGACACCCAAATAGTACTCATCCTGGCCTTGCTTTGTCTAAAACAAGTTTTAGAGAATTCGACACATATACTCATGAACTAGAAATTGATAGTTTTGAGTACATTACAGACCACTCTATGGGTCCAATTGTTCTGCAGACAAAAAGTGCAAACTCTTTATCTGGAAATAACGGAGACCAAGCTTGGAGAATTCGTTTTGATATTTCTAGAGGATACGAAGTGAGAGAAACTTCGCCATATATCAACGATGCAGTTCTTCAAGTAAGAGGAGATACTGATGCCTCTAATAGTTTTGAGTATTTTAAGTGTCACGTTGCAACTGAATTCCAGTTGAAATCAGATGGTGATGTTTCTCAAATTGAAGGAAGAGATGGTATTAAAGAAGCTAAAATGAGAGAACCTGGCTTCTTGGGTGCATTGCGTCCTCAATTTACTGGATATCTAGAAAGTGCATCTCACTTAATTAGTCCTTTTGTTAACAGAGAACAATTAAGAAATTCTATTGTGACTGATTTCAATCCAACGGCTGGTTTGGTTGGTAGAAAACATTTTGATGTTACAGGCGCCGCAATCACTGGTTTGGCTACAATCTTTCCAGACCCTGCTCAGTATTCTATCACAAAAAATAATGGCCAAATCGTTTCAGACGGAATACTATTGGATAATGAATACAGATATGAAGAAAGGTTCTTGGTGGGTTCCTCTACAGAATTGACATATGATACTCCATATAATTCTGGTTCACTAAGACTTCAAAAAGGATGGTTTAGAAGAACTGGAAAATCACATCCAGATGTTGCCGTATCGTATCCAATGTCATTTACTGCGACATTTGCAGATCACGGTATTGCATTGATGGTTAGAGATCAGGCATCAGCAGATCAATCAGACGATCACGCATGGTTTGTTGTTCAAAGACATGTTGATTCGATCACTGGCGTTGCTGATTATTCATCAGAACATCAACCAGTTCATTGTGTTTATGCAACTTCTGAACCACCAACCTTGTTCTCTGATTTAGTTCCGTACTTTACTTCTAAAACAACACAAAGAGAAGATTCTATCGCATATACTGGTGTGTATGATGTCGCTGGAAATTACTTATTTAATTTCACAGTCGATGAAATGCAAAACCAAGAGTTGCTTGCACTGGATATGGACACACAAGCGAAATTTAGACGATTTGTTGTTCGTGAAAAGGATATTTTGAAACCATGGGATAGACATGTTTTTGCTGGTATTAATGAAACAGATTCTCATGCTGTTATTAACCCACTGGAACAGTTGTCTCTTAATGATAAAGGACAGTTGGTTATCCAATTCCCTAACAGACTTGGGTCACAACGCTTCTTGTATACAGGTAAAGAACTTGATTTGATTTCTTTCTGTGCTGCTGGTGCGGTTGGACAAGACACTCTTATCACTAGTGATAGATTTAGTGCCGCCGGAACTTCAGATAAGAGGAGACTGTATAGAGGATTAATGTCATCCGAAGCTTACGGTAATGGTATGAGATTACTAATGCTAGTTGCTGGAAATGGTATCGAAAATACTGATGCAGATACAACTCTACTTACCTCTTAATTGAAAATTTAAGGTTTCGGTCATACTGAGTATGGCCGATCCTAAATAGTAAGAAAAGAGGAATTTAATGACTAACGCTATCCCAATAAGAGTAGTCGTAGATGGTTCTGGTGATACAACAGGTTTAAGTGAATTTCGAACAAATGAAACGGTAGGTCTGAATCATGGTGGAACTGGTGCAACTAATGCTGCAGATGCCAGAACAAACCTTGGACTTGCAGATATTGCCGCATCAGGAAGTTGGGCGGATTTATTAAACAAACCAAATACTGACGATGTTCCAGAGGGCACAACCAATCTATATTTCACTGATGAAAGAGTGGATGATAGAGTTGCGGCTCTTATTGTCGATGGCGTTGGTATTCAGAAAAATTATGACGATACCGGAAATCTTCTAAATATCGAAATAAACTTCAGTGAATTTGATACTGATGATATTATTGAAGGTTCCGTCAACACATTCCTTGCAAACCGTTCAACTTCTGATATTCCAGAAGGAACAAATCTTTATTTCACGGATGAAAGAGTAGACGATAGAGTTGCAAATTTAATTGTTGATGGTGTAGGTATCACCAAAAACTACGATGATGCTGGAAATCTTTTAGATATTGCAATCAATTTTGCTGAATTCGATTCAGATGATATTGTAGAGGGTACGGTAAATACTTTCCTTGCAAATAGAACTACGGATGATATTGCAGAAGGAACCACCAATCTTTATTATACAAATGCAAGAGCAGATGCGAGAATTGCAGCTGCAGTCGTAGATGATCTTTCGGATGTAGATACAACAACTGCTGCACCAAACAATGGAGATGCATTAGTATGGGATGGTACTAATTTTGTGCCCGGCGTAACATTTAGTCAATCAGATTTTGATAATGCATTTAATAATAAAAAAGCGTCTGATATAGAACTTGGAACTGCCACTGACGGTAGTTTAAGCGATGGTGCGATTGTCCTAGAATCTACTGATAAAACTGCAGATGCAATTGACGAATTAAATGAAGCATTAAATAATATTAGAATAGGTGTTTTCGTTAGAAGCGTTTCCTTTACTGGCTCTCCAACAGCTGGTGGTGAAGGAACTACAGTAACACTATCATTAAATGTAGATGGTTCTCCAAATAGATATGACATTGATTGGGGTGATGGTTCAAATACAAACGGTACAACAGATTCGACTCCAAGTCATACATATACAAGTAATAGTGGAAGTCCATACACCGTCACTGTAAGAGCATATAATAACTCAGGGTCTGGTGCTGGGAGCGAGGCAAGTGCAATTAACACAGATTACATCATCATATATACAGCCGACCCTAACGCCGGGTTCGCACTCTATAGAAATGCAACTGGCGGATCATCCCTCAGTGGAAATAATTTATATGTTATTGAAGGAGATAGTCTATATCTTCAAAATTTAACAACAAATACGACTATGGCAGATGTCAATTACAATATGAATTGGGGTGATGGAACAGCAAATGACACTATTGCATCTGATAGCGCAGCGGGCGGTGTATCGGGAACAAGACTTCAACATACATGGGGTGCAAATACAGACACTGGAACTGGCAGAGATACTTTAAGACTAACTCTAGATTCTCATAGCACAGCAAACCCTGCTGTAATTCCTGATGATGTCACTTCTACACTCAAGGTATATGATCCTAACATATCAGCGCCAGCTGGGTTGAGTTCAAAATCTATTAGTTTTACTGGAGATATAGGAACATCACCAAGATTGGCTGCAGGATTTACTGATAATTCTGGCGGAACTTCATTATCTGCCGGACAAGATGTAGATAGAACTACAAAAACATCTGGCACAATAGAAACAACCACATTCTCTACATATGCATATAATGCAGATTCTGGAACACTTTCTGCAATTGTCAATGGCGGCGTGGATGGAACTGCTACTTTAACATCTGGAGGACAGCAAGGAACCTACACTAGTCTTGTTATAGATGCAGAGAGTGATTATAATTTATTAAATTCTTCTGGGTCGTCTACTTCTTTTTCTTCTAGCATATATCATCCAGATTTATATAAAGGTTTTAGGGCCCATGTTGAAAAGACTGCAGCTGCTGTCAGTGTGGGTGTAAACTCTTTTAAACTTTCCCATTCGGATACTGGAGACACAAATCTAGTACAATTTGTAAAAGATGATTTGACATCGACTCCTACCACAACATCTGGTACAATAACGGAGAATGTGGGCAATTATAGATATATTTCAGGAATTCCTTATTATACTTCAGGTTCTTCTTTAATTTGGAGCGGTATTACTGTTGATAATTTTATTGGCCAAACTTATAGAAATACTTCAAGTGTCGTGACTATAAGTAGTGGAACAAATCAAGAAGGAACAAGTAGTTCTGCAATTTCAACCCAAAACTATAACTATTCTGAAATCGATGGTTCGCCTACTTTCTTAACTGACGGAATACCAAATGCAAATACTGGAAATGGTACTCCATATACATTAGGAGACCTAAATGTTAGTATCACTAGTTCTAGTGTAAGAACTATTGAACGAATTGGAGTAATAACAAATAATGTAAACGGAAGTGGAAGTATGTCTCAAAATACCACAGCAATACAAGTGCATACTGCTGCCCAGAGCGGAATTTCAGAAACTTCTATAGATGTATCTTCTTCTCTTGGTTCAGGATTTAATGATGCTGGTGTTCGTATTTTTGATTTTAGTTCAGAAACAACAAACAATCCATCTTTCAATAGTTCTACTAATTTCTATACAAATAATCCATATACAGAATCTAGTGATCTGGGAGTGGCTGGAACTAAAGAAGCAACATTGAGAATTGGTAGAATAGAACACAATGTAAATGACTATAGTACTGGATATTTACCAACAGGCCCAGATCGTTCTGGAGACACAGGAACGCAATATTTTACCTTTGCATTCAGGCGAACAGTCACAGCAAACTTCAATATAAATATAACAAGTGCCTCTGGTGTTGCAGGCGTTTGGATTGCAGCGCCAGGAACTTCTATAGACAATTCTAGTTCTATAAATGGGTGGTTAAATTGTGGAGTTCAGTATGCTGGGGCTGGTGTGCCTGGTGGAAATACTGGAAGCGGTGGAAACGGATCCGATGGATGTGCTTCAACTGGTTCGGATAGAATAACATCAAATACTTCTCTGAGTGGTAATTATACCATGACCCTTGGAACTGAAAACCTAACAAATGCTACTAGCAATGTGGCGCTTGTTAGAATTGCATTAGATGCAGGGCAATCAGTAACAACACTTAGTGTATCATAGGGAAAGTCATGGCAATTAACGACAATCAAAAGTTAGACTTTCTTTGGAAAAAATTGGGTTATGGTGTCACTAAAACTGACATAAACTCAATCAAAAATGCCACAAACGAAAGTATTCCTAGTTCACTTTTGATTAGGGGCGATAAGTTGTGGGCAGAAGCTGGAGATATCCCAGCAACTATTCCTACATCAAATACATCTCAAGTCGAATTAACATCAACTGAAACAACATCGGACTTAACTGCTTCTACAAATAGAACATGGAAAACAGGTGCTGCGGATTGGATCCCCCCAGAGTTTGGCTCTACATATCAAGTAAAAGTTTATATTGATAGCGCAGGAGCTGCCAATCCGCAGTCTACAGGTACGCAATTATTCGCAGCAGGTTCTGGAAACAATGACGAATGGTTTTTCGATTATCAATCAGGTGTTCTAAACTTCATTGGAGATAATCTTCCTAGTGGAATTAATGGAAATAAAATATATGTAGTTGGTGCTAGATATATTGGCAATTTTGGTATCTTTGGTACATCTGATGGAATTGTAGAAGGTTCTAATAATCTTTACTATACAGATGAAAGAGTAGATGATCGAGTTGCAAATCTTTTTGTTGATGGTAAAGGATTAACTAAAAATTATGATGATGCTGGTAATCTTTTAAATGTAGAAATTGATTTTACTGAATTCGATACGGATGATATTGTCGAAGGGACTGTAAACACATTCCTTGCAAATAGAACAACTGATGATGTTGTAGAGGGTAGTAATAATCTTTATTACACTGACGCCAGAGTTGATACAAGAATTGCACTTCAAATAGGTTCGAATTTAGATTTAAGTCAAAAAACAACGACAGACCTTACTGAAGGTACAAACTTATACTATACAGATGCCAGAGTTGATGCAAACTTTGCAACTAAAACTACAACTGATTTAACCGAAGGTATAAATCTTTACTATACAGAAGCAAGATTTGATACAAGACTAGCAACAAAATCTACAACTGATCTTGCGGAAGGTGCAAACTTATATTTCACAGAAGAAAGAGTTGATGATAGAGTCGCAGCTTTAATTCAAGCAGGCGAAGATATTTCTGTTATTTATGATGATGTAAATAATACACTTACTATTGCACTAGCATCTAGTATCGATGGAATTAATCTATCAAACAACACCACAGATGATCTTCCAGAAGGTTCTACAAATCTTTACTATACAGATTCAAGAGTAAATATTGCATTTGATACTAGACTTGCAACAAAATCCACTACAGACCTTTCTGAAGGAACAAACCTTTACTACACGGATGCTAGAGTCGATTCAAACTTTGCAGCGAAAACAACAACCGATTTAACTGAAGGAACAAACCTTTACTATACAGAAGCAAGATTTGATACAAGACTGGCAACAAAATCTACAACTGATCTTGCGGAAGGTGCAAATCTTTACTATACGGATACTAGAGTTGCAACATATCTTAATAATAATGGTTACACTACCACATCTGCTGTTGCAGCACAGATCGCATCCGTTTTATCCGATTTAGATGATGAAATTTTCGATAGAGAACAGGCGGATTTAAATCTACAAAGTCAGATCGACAATTTAGTACTTAATGACTTGACAGATGTGAATGCAAGTTCTCCCACTTCTGGTGATGCACTTGTATGGAATGGAACATCTTGGGTTCCACAAGCTCCGTTTAGTCAGACAGATTTTGACTCTGCATTTGCAGCGAAAACAACAACAGATTTAACTGAAGGTACTAATCTTTACTATACGGATGCAAGGGTTCGTTCTCATGTCGAAGGACAAGATTTAGACCTTGGTTCAAATAAAATTTTATTTTCTAATGTTTATGCAAATACTGGAGATTTACCAAATGCTTCTTCTTACCATGGTATGTTTGCACATGTACATGGTACAGGAAAGGCATATTATGCTCATGCTGGAAACTGGATAGAACTTGCAAATAATAATGATCTTCTAACGAGTACAGATGGTCTTCCAGAAGGTTCTACAAACCTTTATTATACAGATACTAGAGTAAGAAGTGCAATCAGTGCAACAACAGGTGTCGCTGGATATGTAGCTTCTACTGGTGTTTTCTCAATACCATCCTCA
>JGI20151J14362_10001513_pt1 | contig 16797 bp, 18 predicted proteins | sample COG_01_FD_14362 | JGI IMG/M metagenome (IMG submission 14362)
AATAAGGGTGTTATCAAAGCAATAATTGAGACTGAATAACCTATTAAACCTATAACTGCGATATTGCGTCTACCATACTTATCAGATGCCCTGCCCCAAGACGCACTAGTAAGCGCCCAAGCTACTGCAGAAATTGAAAAAATAGTTGATGTTTCAATAACGGATAGNCCNAAGTCTCTTGCTAGAGGTGGGACCAAAACAAAAGCAAAAGATTGACCNANGCCTACTGCAAATAAACCAAATTTTAACCAAGTTGTAGGATTAGACAATGTTNGAGATGCCTACGGCCTCACGTAATTTACCAACAAGTTCTTGAGCTTCGGGGCGAACNTTGCGTGCACCATCAGAGAATAAATCATTTAAAAGATCTTTTTGATCTTTTAGTTCAATATATTTTTCTCTTATAGGTAGTATTTCATTATTAATAATAGTAAATAAACTTTTCTTCACATCACCCCAAGAAATTCCATCTTTATAAGCTTGTTTCATATCATCTATTTGATCATCGCTAGCGAAAAAAGAATATAGCTGAAAAAGTGCACAAGCTTGATGATCTTTTGGCTGACCTGGTTCAAGTGAATTTGTAATTATCTTGGCAATGGATTTTTGCAAAGCTTTTTCTGTTGATAAAAATGGAATGATGTTGTTATATGACTTACTCATTTTCCTGCCATCATTTCCTGGGACAGAAATGTCATTTTGGATGATAGCCTCAGGAAGAGTAAGTATATTTGAGTAAGTATGATTAAATTTTCCTGCAATATCTCGTGCCATCTCCATATGTTGCCCTTGATCTGGGCCAACGGGGACATGCGTAGCACTAAATATTAATATATCAGCAGCCATTAGGACTGGGTATGAAAAAAGACCCATATTCACCGCCTTATCCTCATCGCTATCAGATTTTGTGTTTTCAGCAACAATGGCCTTGTAAGCATGGGCACGATTTAACAAGCCTTTTGCAGCGCTGCAATTTAGAATCCAGGTTAATTCATGAACCTCAGGAATATCTGATTGCCTATAAAAATGTGATTTGCTCGGATCAAGACCAGAAGATAGCCAAGCTAATGCAACATTTTTTAACACTAGTCTCAATCTCACTTGAATTAGTTTGCTTTATTAGAGCATGATAGTCTGCAAGAAAAAAATAAGAATCATTATCGGGAGCTACTAATTCAAGCGCAGGTTTGATGGCGCCTAAATAATTTCCGATATGAGGAGTACCAGTTGTTGTAATTCCTGTTAAAATTCTTTTTCTCATTTAGTGATAATTATAAACATCAAAAGAAACTATTGTGGAAACTCATAAAATTTTATTTGAATCTTTAGATAAAGCTGAAAAACATTTTGAAGCTGGAGAGATTCGTTTGGCTCAAAAACTTGTTAATGAAGTCTCAAGGTCAATGAAATCTGAAGGGAAAGTATCTAATAAACTGAGGCATAGATTCAATTTTATGTCTGCTCAATCAAGATACTTTAATGATATTTCATCTTTTGCTACAAACCCTAAAAGGAATGAAATAATAAAAGAAATTGAAGCCTTGATAGCCAAACCTCATGAAAATCCAAAAAAACAGGCAAATGAAATTCACGGACTGCAAACAAAGTGGCAGTTACTAGATCAATCGTCCAAGCCTGCCGGTCGAGAGCAATGGATAACCTTCAAAAACCTTACAGATAAAGCATGGGAACCTTGTGCTCAATATTATGAAGAATTAAAAATAATAAAAATATCTAATGCTAAAGAAAGAGAAAAAATAATTCAGACACTTGTTCAATATACAAGTGATCATTCAGATAAATGGCCAGGTTTAATTGATATGAGTAGATTCTTGAGCAAATCTTTTCAAAGCTGGCAAAATTATGCTCCAGTACTAGATGAAGATTTCTTAAATCTCAAAACTGCTTATCAAAATGCAAAAAAACCAATTAATAATGCCATCAAAGAACAAGAAAATAAAAATTATAAAATTAAAGACTCATTGATTGAAAAGGTTAAATTAATTAATGATGAAGATACACAAACTTGCATTCAGAAATTTAAAAAAATCAAACGTGAATATCAAGATATTGGACCGGCTGGCAAGAAAAATGAACCAATCCTTTGGAAGAAACTAAACGAAGCAGCGGACAGATTTTTTGAGGCTGATAAGGCTCTAGTGAATGAAGAGCTTGATGTGATAAAGAGTCTTGCAAATGACCTAACTAATGATGATTGCTCTATTCATGAGATTAAAAATAAAATTACGGAGCTCAATAAAACAAGAAAATCACCAGAATTTATTAAACTTCAAAAAGCAATTAAAGCTCACGAAAATAAAAAAATAGATGAAATAAATGCAGAGAAAACTAAGATTTATCAAGATTTATTAAATTACTTAGAGACGGCTGATGAGATTCATTCGGTCATTCATAATGAAATCTTTAAAACTTTAAAAAAACCTCATTACTTGGGTGATAAAGATGAGCTTCTTAAGTGCACGGTTAAACTTGAGCTAATAGCTAAAATTGATCCGCCTGCTTCAGATAAAGCCATCAAGCAGTTGCTGGCTCTTGAAATGCTACAAAATAAATTTTCAGGTGCAAAAACTACTAATGAAGAGATCAAGGACTTACTTATATCCTTTATAAATAATTTGGAATCAAAGGAAATTTCTGCTGGAGAAAAGAAGCTATGGAAAAGAGTAACTGAGGTTATAAATAAGTTATCTAAACAGCTTCCTTAGATTTCAAGGCGCTCATCCACTTATCAGATTTAAATCTGGCTACATACAAAAACCCCTTAACAACATAATCGGCAACCAATGTCGAAAATATAACCTCAATTCTTGCATCGAGTAAAAAGAAAATTACTGCAAGAAAAACTCTGATAAATAATAAACATGTCAATGTAATAGCAAGAGGAGTTTTAGTATCGCCAGCTCCTCTTAGAGCTCCTCCGAGAGAAAACTCAATAGCCATTAAAGGTTGCATTGAACCAAGCAACCAAATAAAAATAACAGTTAAGCGAACAACTTCATCATTATCAATCATGAATCTTGCCAAAGGTTCTGCAAAGATAGTTATGATAATCCCAAAAAAAGTCATTGAAATAATTGATAGTCGCATGGCGCCCCATCCAGCGCGTTTTGCTTGATCGGTATTTTTAGCTCCCAAGTGTTGGCCAACAAGGGTCGCTCCAGCAATTGAAAAACCAAAGCCAATAACAAATGAAAAGGATAGTATTTGCACACCAATTCCATAGGCTGCATAAGCCTCGGTACCATAATAGGCAACCAAAATAAGAAATGCAGTTATGCCTATCTGAAAAATTATCTGCTCAAGTGCAGCAGGCAATCCAACCTGAAATATTTGCTTCACTCTGTCTATATCCAAGCTGAATATAGAGAAATATCGAACAGGCAGTTGATTTGAAAGCCAAGAAACAATTAATAACGATGCACCTATTACAAAAGAAACACCATTACCAAAAGCGGCCCCNACAACGCCATATTTTGGAAAACCTAACCAACCATTTACAAAAACTAACATAAAAAATATGGCGAATAAGTTCATGATCAAACCAATAATTAATGGGGTCTTCACATCACCCACTGCCCTTAATGCTGTAATTAAGGCCATGCCACACCCAAAGGCAATATAGAAAGGAGATATAGCTTTAAGATACTGAATAGATAATGAAAGAGCCTCATCTTTCAAACCAAAAAATAATACTAAAGGTTCTGCAAATTGCCACACTAACAGAGAAGATATTAAAGAGAGAAAAAGCACTAATTGGACTGTTCTTGTAAAAAATACTCCTGCCTCTAACCTATCATTTGCTCCCCAGTTTCTGGCAATGAGTGCTGTTGAGCCAGCTAAAACTCCAGTCAAAACGGCTTGTAAAATAAATGTAACCCTTTGACCTGTTACAGCTGCAGCAATTGCATCAGGACCAAGGTTACCGACAATCTTTATCGCAACAATCGAGCTTGTCGCATAAAATAAATTTGTGATGATTGAAGGCCAAGCAAGCGTCCACACCCCCATTGATCCTCTAGGGATTTTTGTTCCCTCTTGTAAGACTTCCAAATATTAAGACTCTTTAATTGAGCCGAGATATATAACTCCAAATATAAGAGTCATTGAAAATGCAACCAAAGGTGAGTCTGGTGACTTAAGGATTTTATTTCTAAAAATTACACATTCAACCAAATGAGCAATTAATAACAAGTAAAAAATTGCAGATGCCACATAAAAAACCCAACCATTAAAAGGCTCAAATAAATTAACCAAGCCAAAGGCCCAAAGTATTAATGTAATTATATGTGGAGTTTTCACTGCAATCTTTGAAACTGTGTTGAATACATTCTATCAATCATTTGTTCAATAAATGGTTGGATATGAGCATATGATTCATTGTCTGTGATTGCATACCACTGATGCAAATAAAATAAAGATCCAAAAAGAAAATTACGATGCTCATCTGGATTTCCATGAATCATAGAGCCATCAATCTGGCCTTTTTTAAACCAGCTTGTCCAATTTTTATATTGTTGGGATTCATTGGATTTGACTAAATTATATTTTGCAAAATCAGAAAGTGATTTAGGAATCTGCATGAGGAGTGTTAGCCCATTGATGGTCATGGCTTTATTTGTGTAAGTTTTAATCTTGTCTAGATGTGTAGTATCCATCTCGTTAATTGATTCAATTAATTTATTAAGTTTTGACTGAATGGAAAGAATAACTTCAATAAATAAATCACCTTTGCTACTAAAGTAATAGTAAATAGACTTATCGGTTAAATTTAACGATTCTGTGATTTGTTCAAGCTTAGTATTATGGTAGCCATGCTGTGAAAATATGAACACAGCAGAGTCAAGTATTAAATCTTTTTTCTTAATTCGTTTAGGCGTAATTTTAATAGTGCTATTCATAGAATATAAGTATACAAACTTTGAGGATAAATTACCTAGCTTCAAGCTGAGATAGAATTTTCTGATGTGTTTGTCTATCTATGCTGTAAAAAGAAAATATTCCGAATGGGATGATCATCAATAAAGCAACAAAAGGACCCTGAATCATTGCTAAATTAAATATTTGATCAGCATTTGGTGTTACCTCAGAGCCTTGCGGAAAGCCAATAAATTCTAGCGCTAAACCAGCCACCAAAATCCCTAATCCAGTATTTAGTTTTCCTATTAATGAACTCGATGCAAACATAAGGCCTTGCTGACCTAGATTGCTTTCTAGCTCAACTTCATCAGAAATATCGCCAAGCATGGATTCTCTTATGATAGCGCTTGAAGATAAACAAGTATTAGCAAAATATACAAATGGTGCTAGCGCAAAGAAGAGATTCCATGAACCTGAGGATGGAAGTATTTCGTTGATATATAAAAAAATAGGTATGGGAGGCACAAGTGCTGCCAATGATATTGCGAACAATAAGATTGATCTCTTTTCAAGAAATTGCACTAAACGCGGCACAACTATAAATGCTGTAAAGGTAGAAAGCACATAGATTCCAAGAAATGAAGCAAGCATTATGGATTTGAACTCCCAAAAGTATGTGTTCATATAAATTTGTAACGAACTACCCATTCCCCAACTAACTGCTATAAATAGATATCCAAAGAAGAAAATAAGAAAAGATTTATTTTTTAGAGCTATCAAAAGTTGAGAAAAAATCAACCTTAAAGTAAAAGCTTGGGTTTTAATCTTTGTATTACTTCGGTATTTGAGTGTTCCAAAATAGGTTACAAGTACGGAGATACACATTAGCGCAGCTCCAGTCATACCGTAGTAAATCCATGGCTCAGGATTTTGAGTTCCAGGGATATATTCAGGCGTATCTTTAAAGAAAACTGTGAAGGCTAAAAAAGCATTAAATAATCCGCCTAGCCAACCAAACATCTCACGAGCAGCAAAAATTGACGTTCTTTCTGTGTAAGAGCGAGACATTTCACTTCCCAAAGATCTATGCGGAACCTCAAAGATTGTCATTCCAAGTCTTGTCAGAATGATAAAAGTTAGCATCCATACAAATAATTGCTGTTGAGATAAACCCCATGATGATTGAATCGAAAACAGCATAAAGTAAGACAAACACATGGGAATGATTCCCAACAGAAAATATGGATGCCTTCTACCTAAACGGTGATTGGTTCTGTCAGAAATCATCCCCATGATAGGATCGGTAAAGGCATCAACCATCAAAGCAATAAAAATTGCGAGACTCGCAAGACCTGGGGTTAAGCCAATTACATTGGAGTAAAAAAAGAGAAGAAAAAAAGTAAATGCGTCACCCTTAACACCATTTGCAACGGCGCCAGAGGCGTAAAAAAATTTCTCTTGAGCTTGTATGGCCATGAGTCGTATTGTAAAGCCAATTAAGTGATATTAAATCTAAAGAATTAATTATTTATGTAGAAATTCAATGAATATATTTTGAAACTTAGCATATGACTCCTCATCTAATAAATGGCCCATATCATTAACAATTTCAAGCTGACTGGATTGAATTAATTTATGAGCTGAGTAGGCATTTTTAACTTTAATAAGAGGATCAATGTCACCATGAATAATTAAGGTTTGAGTATTAATAGATTTGAGAAGTTTTTTTCTATTCTTTGATCCTATGATTGCGGCCATTTGCCTAAGAAAGCCCCCATCATCACCCCCTCTTTTGATATAAGCACGCATATTTTTCCTAAATTGAGGGGTATCATAATCCTTGCCTGGAGTGCCAATAAGTTCAAATAATTTAATGGATTGATCAATTCTTCCTTCAATATCATCCTTTGCTGCAGACCTCTTTAATAGTTGTTGGGTGACCTTGAATTTTGGACCATTGAAGGGATTGGGGGTAGAAGCTGTAGAGGAAATCATAGTAAAAGATTTAACTCTCTCAGGATGCTTAGCAACTAACACTTGAGAGATCATGCCACCCATAGACATGCCTAAAATATGAGAAGAATCAATCTTTAAATGATCCAGGACGGCCATACCATCTGAGGCCATATCATCAATAGTGTATTCAGAGTTAATTGGAATAAATAAAAAATATTTTAAATAATTTAATGTTTGAGATGGTTTGGATGAAAAGCGAGTAGATAATCCAACATCGCGATTGTCAAATACTATAGGTCTAAAATTATTTTCTTGTAAATCTTTAATTAAAAAATCTGGCCATAACGTCAATTGGGCGCCAAGGCCAGTTACTAAAAGAATTGGTGTTGCATTTTTTGGACCATAATCTCTATACGCAATGTCAGTTGATTTATTTTTAGCAAAGCCTTCTTCATAAGAAAACGTATTAATGGAAAATATTAAAAGTAAAAAAAATAAATTTTTACAATGCATAAGCTTTTGCTCTTAATTGAACGTTATCTCTAATAGCGCCCCAAAAAAGTGACATATCAAAATTATGAAGGTCTCCATCATTTGCAAACCTTTCAATTTTTTTTATTAATGGGCCTTTGGTTTCAACCATAAAATTTTTTGAGACTCTGGCTTCAAAAGTTAAGTCAGATATAGCTTCAATAGAAAGTTTAGAATAAGTATTCTTAGTAGCGTAATAATCTGCAAGTGACAACTTGTCTGACTTTAATCTAATGGGAATATTGTTTGGGTCAATTACCCAATCGTGATTGGCATTCCAAGAAAATGGATTTTGACAGACAAGGGCTTGTTCCATTGGCTCAAGCGACCAGCCATTTGAAGTCCAGAACACAGATTTTGCTCTATTTCGTCTAAATCCTTCTATGCCTGTACACCAGGAAATAATAACTTTTTGATCAGTGGTTGAGTTAGAAATAGAAAGATCGGGGTATAGCTGATCAAAGTATTTTATGGGTAATATGTATCCGATTAAATATGCGGCTATAAAATTTTCTTTAGCACTTGATTTGGATACATGCTCATTAACTAGTCTTTGCCCATGCAATGCTCCTTGACTATGTCCTGCTATAAAAAATGGCTTGCCATTATTATGCTTTTCCATATATACCTCAAAGGCATTCGATATATCTGAGTAAGCTAAATCTAGTGCCTTGCATCCATTATTAGCTTCGGCATCAAAAAAAGAAAAATAAGTCGCCTGACGATAATATGGTGCATAGACATTACAGGTTTCTGAAAAAGCAGATGCTTGAGTTGCTAAATGGCTACCCGTCCTCTCATAAGCTGCTGAAGTCTCATCAATTGGTGCATTCCATTCTTTTTCAAAATATCCTGTCGGATGAATAAAAAAAACATCAACCTCTTTATCATCTAGTGAGGGCGGATTGTCAGGTGATAAATTTTGATATCCATCGTTCCCTGGGAATGCTGCCCAGTTCTTAGTTTCAAAATAATTTGGTTCTTTTGGAAGGTTATCAGAATGAAAGTTTGTTTCAGGTTTGAGACTTTGAATAAATTCTAAATTGTTATTCCACGGACTAAGTTTTTTTTTAGTCATTGGGTTATAGTTTTAAAAATTTATTTGTTGCTGTTGCCGTTGCAACTAATTTATCACCTTGATGCAATTGAGCAGAGGTAAAAGAAATGCTTTTACCGACCTTATTAATAGTTGCTGATGAGGTAAATTTACCAGGAGTGCCTGGAGCTAAAAAATTAACATTAATATTTAAAGTTAATGGATTAAATTCTCCATTAGTTTTGAAGATCAATAGATGCGCCATAGATGTGTCAAGCATGGCTGTAATAAAACCACCTTGAACAAAGGCGCCATCTGAGTGAGTAAGTTCTTCCCCTATATCAAAATGCATAGTCATGGTTTCTTTTTTTTCATCAAAAGAAACATCATTNGCACCAAGAATAGCTAGAAATTTTGGCGGTTTNCGAAGGTCTATTTTTGAGGATGTCATTGCATGTTTTGTGTAATAGAATGGATGAAAATAAATTATAGGGGAAATCTATGAGAATCTTTATATCAATATTGATATTTTTTTTCATTTCAGAGCAAATTAATGCAAGTTCACTTGATACAAATGACAAAAATAAAATAACAAAGCATTTCAATACATATGTAGATAATGGCAGCCTTCCAAATGTTTCAATTTTAATTAAAAAAGACAGCAAAGAGATTTATCGTCACCATCATGGGTTTGCAGATATAAAGAGTGGAATTTCTGTTAGTGATAAAACAGTTTATAGAATTTACTCAATGACAAAACCAGTAACTGGTGTTGCGATTATGCAATTAGTCGAGAATGGACAATTAAGACTTAATGATAAAGTTTCAAAGTACATTCCAGCATTTAAAAATACAAAGGTTATCAACCTTGAGTTCCAAGATTATGTTGTGAAGCCAAAAAGAGAAATCACCATTAGAGATCTTTTAACTCATACAAGTGGTTTGACTTATAGCTGGGCAGGAGAAGGTCCCGTTAATCAAATTTATAGAAAATATAATATTCGACCTTATTATTTTGGTGCTCTAGATGCAGAATTGAATAAATTTCCAGGCAATACTTGTCAATTTGCGGCCGCAGCAGCCTCTGCTCCACTATTGCATAACCCAGGTGAAAAGTGGTCTTATGGAATAAACATGGATGTCCTAGGCTGTGTTGTAGAGGTAATCACCAAGATGACATTTGCAGAGTATTTACAAAAAAACATTTTTGATCCACTGGATCTAAAAAGCATAGGTTTTTCAGTCAATCCTCAAGATAAAGATTCATTTACAACTCTCTATACATCTGGGGCTTTCAGCCGAGATGGCGAGGTTGTTGCTCCCTCAGGACTCAATCAAGCTGAGTTAATGTATTCAGCAGAACTCCGTCCAATTGATAAATTTGATAACTCGCCCTACTTAACTAATTCTTCAAAGCTATTTGATGGTGGATCTGGCTTAGTTTCAAATATAGATGATTACAGTAAATTTGCAGAAATGTTATTAAACGGTGGTGTATTAAATGGTGTCAGGATTCTAAGTGAAGCCTCAGTTGAAGTAATGTCAAGAAATCATCTTTCTAAAGAAATACTTTCAGATGGATCTGCCTTTGGATTAAATGGTATTGGCTTTGGTTTGACTGTGGGCAATGTAATGGATCCTGGAGTGGCTGGAACCTATTCAGCACAGGGAGAATTTTTTTGGGGCGGAGCTGCAAGTACGATTTTTTGGGTAGATAGAAAAAATAATATTACAGCTACAATGATGACTCAATACATGCCATCAGATAAATATCCACTGAGAGAAGAGTTAAAAACACTATTGTATTCTAGCTTGAGTAACTAAGACTGGCGGAGAGACGGGGATTCGAACCCCGGAACCAGTTGCCCAGTTACTACCTTTCCAAGGTAGCGCAATCGACCACTCTGCCATCTCTCCTGCTGTTTGGTAAAGCATTTTACATTAACTAAACCTAAGAATCTCTCAAAGTGATCATTGGCGAGGCATAAATACTCTTTCTAATTGANATAACGCCTGCAATAAATATAAAACCAATACCAAACAAATAACTCAATCCAAGAATTAATAAATTTGGTGAATAAATCAGNTCTAGAAATTGAATAAAAATTACAGATGATAGAGCTATAGAGAATATGATTGCTGTTGTTGCAGATAATAGACCCAAAATNAAAAACTCTGATGCTGCTGATTTAAAAATTAGGGCTCTACTAGCTCCAATGGCATGCATAATTGCTGTTTCTTTGGTTCGCTGATCTCTGTTTGAATATACAGAAGCAATCAAAGCTAGGATTCCTGCTATAAACGTAAGGAAGAATATATATTGCACAGCCAATGAGGCGCTTGCTAGCGAGCTTTTACCTTGCTCAATAATTGCCTCTAAATTAACACTGGTGATTGTAGGAAAACGATTAGTAAAGTTATTCATAAACTTTTGTGAGTTTTCTAGATTGATGCTCGTAATGTATGAATTGGGCAATTCTCTTCCTGCTGCAGGAGAAAGAATAAAAAAGAAATTTGGAGAAAAGCTTTGCCATTCAATTTCTCTAAAGCTAGATACAGTAACACTAAATGTTTTTCCACCAGCTGAAAAAGTCAGCTCATCACCAATCTTAAGATTCATTGATTCTGCAATCTCTCGATCAATTGAGACTTCCGCAACCTCATTACCGTTAGTCCACCATTCGCCCTCTACCAGTGAATTACTTAGGGGTAATTGATTCCGCCAAGTTAAATTTGCCTCCCGCTCCATAAGATTATCGAAATTGACATCTTCAGATCCAGGTCGAGCTGCCGATAAAAGTCTACCTCGAATTAAAGGAGTAAAATCTGGAACGATATTTCCTTGGTCTTTGAAGTAATTGGATATGGGATCTAGGTTGTATTGCTGAATATTAAATAAAAAATAGTTTGGTGTATCTTCATCCAGGGTTTCGGTCCACGAATCAACTAAATCCGTTCTTGTTTCCGCAAGTACCACAAGAAATAACAATGAAAGCCCAAATATAATTACTTGTAAAATACTATCATTTCCTCGCTGAACTATATTTTTTAGACCTAATTTCCAACCTGTTCCATAAGAAAATTTCATACGGGAAAGACAATAAATCAACAGCCTACCTATTAAATATAAAGAGGCAGTGACTAAGATCAATGAAATAACTATGTATATAATCAATTTAATGTCTTGAAATAAAGCGCCTAGAAATCCAAACATTGTAAAAAAAGCAACTAGATAAATCATGAGGTTGCTTGATAGCTTAATATTAAAGTCATTCCTCAAAATTCTGATAGGCTCAGTTTCACTTAGGATTTTGATATAGGGAGATGCTGTTGCAAATATCACAAAAGCAGCTGTAATGAAGCCAAGAATTACAGGCCGAGATGACGGCGGCGGTAAATCAGCATTAATAATTCCTTGTAAAGTAGAAAGCAAAAGATGCTGTAGACCATAACCAAAAATCAATCCTAGTGACGAAGCAAAGATAGCAACCAAGGTTAGTTGCATAATTTGGTGCCCTAAAATAAATAACTTAGAAGCTCCAAAGACTTTCATTAATGAAGTATGAAGAAGGTTTCTGCTTGCATAGCGTCTAACCGCCATCATCGATGCAATAACAGAAATAATAATAGTGAAAAGACTAGCTAAATTAAAAAAGGTTGTTGAATTAGCTATATCTTCTCCAAGATTATCTCCCACGTCTAATGCATTTTGAACTCTTATATTGTCAGGTATTTCTTCTAACAACTTTTCAAAACGCTCAAGGTTGTCTTGAGTGCCTGAAAAAAGGTTTCTATAAACAACTCTGCTCCCAGTTTGAATCACCCCCATTGCATCAACATCATTTATATTCACAATCGCGACCGGATAAAAACCTACAAAGCTAGAGTTTCTGTCAGGATAATCTTCAATAATGCCCTCAACTATAAAATTTTTATTACCAATAGAAACCTTATCCAGCTCCATTAATTCTAAAGTTTCCAATACTTTTCTTTCAATCCAGATGTTGCCAGGCTCGGGTGAGCCAAAATGCTTAATTTTAGCTCCCTGAGAATTAACAATCTTTAATTCACCTCTTAATGGATATGATGCAGTTACAGCTTTAATAGAAGTAAGCAGATTATCGTCTTCTGTTATTATCATGCTCAGAAATGTAGACATCTCAGCAGAATCAAGATCATTTGCTGCAGCTAAGTCCAAATATTTTGAATCTATTTTAGATGCTGATCGTAATACAAGATCTGCACCTAAAATACTTGAAGCCTGCATTTGCATGGAGGACTTAAGTCTGTCACCTAAAAATCCAACACTTGAGATCGATGTAACAGCTAAAACAATTGATAAAAATAATATTAATAAGTCGCCACTAAAAACTTCAGACCAAAATTTCTTTAAGCCATATAAAAGGCCTCTAATCACAATAATTGTCCTTCTGAAAGTTCATAAACTTCGTCACATTTTTCTGCTAATGATAGATCATGAGTCACTAGAACTAAGGTTGTTTGGATGAGTTCATTTAATGAAAATATAAGATCGGTAATAGAGCTTGAGCTTTTTTTATCCAGATTACCTGTTGGTTCATCAGCAAATAAGATTTTTGGCTTGTTAACAATGGATCTTGCTATAGCAACTCGCTGCTTTTCACCGCCACTGAGTTGAGTCGCAAAGTGCTTTGCCCTATTTGAGAGTCCAACTTGCTTTAGAGCCTCGTAAGCTTTATCTATTGATTGAGGATCTCCTGAAATTTCAAGCGGTAACATGACGTTGTCTAGAGCGGTCAATCTTGGCATCAAATGAAAAGATTGAAATACAAAACCAACATCCTTGCCTCTAATTTGAGCTCTCTTATCTTCATCAAGGCTTGTTATTTGAGATCCTAGCAACCTCACAGTTCCAGCAGTCGGCAAATCAAGCCCAGCCATTATAGCCAAAAGTGTAGTTTTGCCAGAGCCAGATGGCCCAACCAAAGATACTGGTTTACCTTGTTCAACCGATAAATTTATATCCTTAACTATTGTCAAAAGGCCCTCCGGACTGTTAACTTCTTTTGTAATGTTCTTAACTTCTAAAATTAAATTGCTCAAAGTATCCTTGGGTTTGCTTTTAGGTATTCTACTGGCACTTTCTTCGTCAGTAAATTCATCAGCTCAATTCAATAAAAATGAATATGTTGCAGTTGTTTTAGGAGATAGTTTAAGTGCTGGTTATGGAGTAAAAATTCAAGAGTCTTGGCCATCTATCCTTGAAAATAACTTAAATTCAATGGGCATGAAAATAAAAATTATAAATGCTGGTATCAGTGGCGATACCACATCTGGAGGTCTATACAGACTCCCCAAATTATTGAAAGAGCATAAACCAAAATTAGTAATCTTAGAGCTTGGCGGAAATGACGGGTTGAGAGGAATGTCTATCAAGCAAGTAATAAAAAAAAATTTAGATGAGATGATAAGAATGTCACTAGATGAAGGATCCGAAGTCGCGCTAATTGGAGTGGAACTTCCTCCTAATTACGGAGCAAGATACACAGATAATTTTAAAAATATGTATGTAGATTTAGCGAATCAATATAATTTAACCCTTGTGCAAGGCTCAATAAAGGAAATGGTCTCATTAAGTCTTATGCAGGCAGATGGCATTCATCCAAATATCAAAGGACATATGCAAATAGAAGAAGAAGTGAGAAGCAAGATCTTAAGTTTATTGCATTAGATAATTACTGGCTAAAGTCTCTAAAATTCTTAAATATCAGTTTTTTTGAAGTGGATCGTATTGGATTGATATCAATACCACCTCTTCTTAAAAATTTTCCATACACCGTTAAATCATCAATTTTAAAATCATTTCTTAATGATATGAAAATAGATTCAATGCAGGCTTCATGAAAATCACCTTTATTTCTGTATGATTTTAACAATTTAATTAACTTTTTTGAGTCTATTGAGTCAGAGGCAGAATGGATATATACATTACCCCAGTCCGGCTGAGATGTCACAGGGCATATAGACCTAAAACCTTGAAAGCACGTAACCTTATTTTTTGGTACTTTATTTGTAAATTTTGAAATAAGGGTCGAAATCGGCGCATCATCAAATCTAATCAGTTTTCGAACTGAAACCGAGGAACCTAAAATGTTAGTTAAGTCTTTTTCAATTAACTTATATGCATTAGCGGGCTTAGAAAATTTTTTATTATAAAATGATGCCAAATAAAGCTTAAAAGACTTAGATTCAACTGTAAGCACAGAGTGCATTGAAATTTTAATTTCCAATGCTTCGATCACGGGAAGATTCCTAGAATTTAGATATGAAAATTCATATGCATTCCAATAATCTAAACCAAAAAATTCATTTAAATGCTGATTGTCTCTGGGTATAGAGTCTAAAAAATCTGGGGAATAAGAATCTAGTTTTGGCGTGGATTGATTTCCTAGATATTTAATCTTCACTGACGNGTTCCAACCCCTTTATGTAAAAGAATTAAACATGCGGAAGTGAGAACAGCTATGAAAAAAACAATCATTGCCAATGCAAATGGAATAGATACATCGCTAACCCCTAGCATTCCCTCCCTGAAGGTATTTACAACATAAAGCATTGGATTTGCCATAGAGATATTTCTCCAAATATCGGGAAGTATGTTAATTGAATAAAATACACCGCCCAAATAAATCAAAGGTGTAAGCACAAACGTAGGAATGATAGAAATATCATCGAAGCTATCCGCAAAAATAGCATTTATAAAGCCCATTAATGAAAACAAAATGGATGTTAAAAATAAGACTGTTACCGTAAGCAATGGATTCACTATTGTGAAAGCTGGGTAGAAGAAAAGTGAAACACAAAAAACTATGCAGCCAATTAAAACTCCACGAGACACACCACCCATAATAAACCCAACCAATATGGCCCAATTTGGCATTGGAGATACTAATAACTCTTCAATAGATTTTTGAAATTTTACAGAATAAAATGAAGAAACAACATTTGCATATGAGTTTGTAATTACGGACATCATTATTAATCCGGGTATCATAAACTGTATATAATCGAGACCATCCATGGTACCAATCCTTGGACCAATCAAAGATCCAAAAATCACAAAATACAATGACATGGTAACTGCTGGCGGCACCAATGTTTGCACCCAAATTCTTAAATAACGTTTGATTTCTTTTCTAATCAAGGTGATCAAGGAAACTAATATTTCATTTCTTCTTTTCATATTTAAGTCTTCTTAACCATTTCAATAAACATTTCTTCCAGCCTATTTGATTCATTGCGCATAGATGAAACCGATATACCAAGAGCTGATAGTTGATCAAATAAATCGTTAATAGATTGATCTTTTTTAATTACTACATTTAAGGTGGTTGAGTCCTCAAGAGTTATTGGAAAATTGGCTATAGAGGGAGGCTGATCTAGAGATTGATCAATATCTAAAACAAAGCCTTGAACATCGAGTCGGCTAAGAAGATCTTTCATTGAAGTATTTTCAACCAATTCACCATGATCAATAATAGCTATGTTTTTACATAGCTGCTCAGCTTCTTCAAGATAATGGGTTGTTAATATGATTGTGGTGCCTTGAGCATTAATCTCTTTTAAAAACTCCCACATCTCTCTTCTAAGCTCAATATCAACACCTGCTGTAGGCTCATCAAGTATTAAAAGTCTTGGCTCGTGTATAAGGGCCTTTGCAATCATTAGCCTTCGTTTAAATCCACCTGATAATGTCCGAGCCTGATCATTGCGCTTTTCCCAGAGGCCGAGGCGTTTAAGAGTTATTTCAGTTTTTAACAATGATTCTTTTAGTGGGATGCCATAAAAGCCAGCCTGAGTCGTAACAATATCAATAACTTTTTCAAAATTATTAAAATTTATCTCTTGAGATACAACTCCCAGTAAACGCTTCGCTTCAGGAAAATTCTCATCTGTATCAATATCAAAGATCTTAACTTTACCAGCAGACTTAGTAACCAAAGAAGCAATGATTCCAATAGTTGAAGATTTACCAGCTCCATTAGGACCAAGCAAAGCAAAGAAATCGCCCTCTTTGACTGCAAGATTGATGCCCTTCAAAGCAACTACATCTGAATCATAGGTTTTTTTAAGATCGGTGATCTCAAGAGCAAACTGACTCATGCGTGCTCTTCTTCAAATCCATCAACAAAAACTGCCAACAATAAACCTATTAAAAGACCAACCCAGGCACTATAAAATGTAATAAAGAATGCAATAAGAAGAGCCGTTGCCATTTCAGAATTCTTTTTTGGGATTGACATAGCGACATAGGCACAAGCGAAACCAGTAAGAATGAGTGTCAGAGTTAGAGCCATCACCATCAGTGGCTGCATAAGAGTTACAAAAGGCAAGGTGAAATATAAAAAAGGAATGCC
>JGI20151J14362_10001518_pt1 | contig 16771 bp, 10 predicted proteins | sample COG_01_FD_14362 | JGI IMG/M metagenome (IMG submission 14362)
CAACTGGTACCTGTTCCCATCCGCGGCGAGTATAGAAATTGGCCCGTTCGATTTGAACTCTTTCGAGCCGAATCGCGCGGGCGCTTCTTCTGTCATCGTATAAGAACTTCTTTGTCTTCTTCTGCTTCTTCTTTAGGCGGCGGCGAAAAAAGGCAAATCCAAACGTGCTCTCTCTCTTACTCTTACTCTTACTCTTAAAACGCTCCGACGAAAACGAGGAAAACGATTCGACGACGACGCGATGATATATACAGTATACGCGAAACTTTCCCTTCTCTCTTCTTCTCTCGTCGTGAAAGCGCTCCTCTTGAAGAAGAAAGAGATTAATTAAATAAGATTCGTATCTCCCAAACGCAGTATGGACGAGAAAACTCTGGAGAGAGAGAGAGAGAAAAAGCGAGAGAAATTTTTTTGTTTTGCCTTTTTTCGCGAAACGTGTTGTCTCTTTTCATTTGCGTCTCTGCGACATATGTCCGTGCGAAAATCTCTCGAATCTCTCTGCTTTCTGTGTTCTTTCTTTTCTTTGGTTTATTGCCACGTCGTTCGTCCCTCACACGCGAGCGACGCAAGAAAAAAAAAACGCGAGACTTTGTGGGCTTTTGTTAAAGTCGACTTTGTTTTCGCATCATCAACCACACGCGGAAAGAGAGAGAGAGAGAGAGAAACGTAAATAACACTTTTGGTGGTCTCTGCTTTTCGAGCGCGAGAGATGATGACGACGATTTCGACGACGATTTCGACGACGAGACAGTTTTGTCCGTCATCTTCGCGTGGGGGGGGCAAAAAGATTTCGAGAGATTTTATCGTCGAGAATGCACGGCGTCAAAGGCGACTTAATAAACGACGACGAGGCAGAAGAGATGAGATGATAAGGAACCAAGCGGTGGCGGAACCGAGGGAAACGACCGTGTCGTACGACGAAATCGGCTCCGACCCGGCGAAAAGAACCGTCGTCATTCTCGGGTCCGGGTGGGGTGCGGTGTCCTTCGTGAAATCCTTGAAGAAAGATATCCCGTTTGAAGTGATTTTGGTGTCGCCGAGGAATTATTTCTTGTACACGCCGTTATTACCAGGCGTGGCGACGGGCGCGATTGAAACGAGATCGATCGTCGAGTCTATTCGACGTCCAATCGCGGAGAAAGGGTTCAAGTATTACGAAGCGGCGGCGACGGATATCGACGCGAAGAATAAAATCGTCACGTGTCGCAAAGCGAACAACGAGTTTACGTTGAAGTACGATTATTTAATCACCGCGGTTGGGGCGGTGACGAATACGTTTGGCGTGCCTGGAGTGGAAGAGAACTGCTTGTTTTTCAAGGAGATTTCGGATGCCGCGAGGTTTCGAAGTCAAGTGAACGAAAGGTTTGAACGAGCGACGCTGCCGGGGATTTCGAAAGAGGAGATCCAGAATTTGTTGCGGTTTGTGATCATTGGCGCCGGGCCGACGGGCGTCGAATTAGCCGCGGAGTTGTACGATCTGGTGTATCAAGACGTCGCGAAGACGTTTCCGAGACGATTGTTGGAAGATGTTTCGATTAACATCATCGATTTACAGGAGAAAATTTTATCCTCCTACGATCGAGAAATCGCCGATTACGCCACGGACTTTTTCAAACGAGCGAACATCAATTGCATTTTGAACACGCAAGTGAAAGAGGTGAAAAGGAACAGTTTAATCGTGGCAGATAAGAATACCGGCGAAGAGAGGGAAATTCCATGCGGCATGTCCGTGTGGTGTTCGGGAATTAAACTCAACCCGATTTGCGAAAAGATACAAAATAGCTTACCGGAAGGCTCGCAGCCGAACGTTAGATCTTTATCCGCGGACAAAGCCATGCGCGTGAAAGGTTCAGACGGTTCAATTTTCGGTTTAGGCGACTGCGTGACCGTTGAACGTCCGAAATCGATGGCGAAAGCGCAAGAAATATACGCGAAAGCCTGTAAATGCGACGAGGACGGCAACTGCGAACTCCAAATTAACCTCCCGACTGCCATCAAAGCCCTGGAGCAAGGCGGTAAAGATTTCCCGCACTTGAAAGAGATGGCCAAATCTGCCACGCTAAGCATAGATGTATTCAAATCGTACACTCAAAAACGTGACGAGATGACCATGTCTGAATTCATGAAAATGTGCGAAGCGTTGGATAACGAATTGCGCGCTTTCCCGGCTACCGCGCAAGTGGCGAAACAACAAGGAAACTATTTAGCCGAAGTTTTCAATAGCGCCAAAGAAAACGGATTCGAAGCCCTCCAAGACCCGAACATGAGATTTAACTACGAGCACAAAGGTTCGCTGGCGTACATCGGCAAGGACTCCGCCGTCGCCGATATCCCGGGTTTTACCATCTTGAAAGGCTTAGCCGCCGGTTTGGTGTGGAAGTCGTTCGAAACCATCAGTCAAGTGAGCATTAACAATGTCTTTAAAGTCGGCGCGGATATCGTCCGAACGAAAATATTCGGGAGAGACATTTCCAGACTTCTGTGATGATTTCGGATGATACTAAAGAAGAGCAGCAAAGCGTTTTTAAATCTCATCACCGCGTACTAATTTTATCACATGTGTCATTTCTTACTCTCTGGACCTTCTTCACTTTTGTTAAGTTTTGATATCTTTTGACACGCGAAAGAACAAAGAGGTTTCGCAGAAGAACACGCATTTCGTGTGCTTGTGTGCGTGAAAGAGAGAGAGAGAGAGAGAGTATGTTTGTTCCTCCTCCCCCTGCTTCGTCGTCGTCGTCGTCGTCGTCGTCGCGTCTGCATCACCAGCACGGGCGTCACCATCACGGAACGAATCACGAAGGCGGAGCGAAAAACTTGAAACTGAAATTCATCGTTTTGGGGTTTATTTTCACAGTTTCCACGCTCTATGCGGTTCAATACAGATGTTTCGAGGAAGAGGAGTACGAGTATTCGCTGTCGACGAATTTCGGTGAACAGGTACCGAACGATGCGAACGCGTTCGCGTCGAACTTACCCATATCGGATGAGGATGATTTTGGCGAAAGGGAAGAGGAGGGGGCGACGACGACGACGTCGGGCGGAGAGGAAGACGAAGACGAAGACGACGAGAAGGAACCTATTCGAAGGAGTAGCAGTAGTAGTAATGATGAGAGTGTGAACTATAATTTACCCGGTGCGGACGCGTCTATGCCGTGTGGAGGTCAGCCGAGAGAGATGTTGCCGTTTGAGAGAGAGCGACGGCTGAGGAGGAAGATGTTAGGCGATGCGGGTGAGGATGATGATGAAATTGAGAGCAGGAATATATCAGAAGACCATTTTTATAGAAACGCGTCATCGTCGATGAGGGATAGCGGTAGTAGTGATAGTCACAGCAGCAGCAGCAGTAGCAGTAGAACGGGAAGAAGAAGAAACTTGCTCCATCGCGGCATCGGTTTCACCATGGGTAAAGCCGGATGCGGCAAGGAACTTTACGTCAGAGTCGTCCACGAGAACGATGGTCCCGGAAATATCGTATCCAAGCGCGTCTTTAGTCAAGAGCAAACGCTGAACGAGTGCTTGACGCGAGATCCGACGTTGTGCAGAGAGAAAGACTCGTTGACGGCGGCCAAGAAACTCCCCGGCGTGAGAGGTTTAAAGAAGCTCCCGAAAGTTGGTTTGTCGCCGCTCCTCGGGAAAGGGAAGAAATTCAGCACTTGCGCGATCGTCGGTAACGCCGGTCACTTGATGACGAAACCGTACGGAAAGTACATCGATGCACACGACGTCGTCGTTCGGTTCAACATTTTACCGACTACTGGTTTTGAAAAGCACGTCGGCACGAAAACGACGCTCCGAGTGTTAAACGGTCGCCGCTCCATCGCGCTGTGTTGCCGCGGTAACTTCCCCGAAGGCAAAGCCGGTAACGAAGACACCGGCGTGATGATTTGGTTCCCAGCCGCACAAGGTGAAATCCTCTCCGCGTGCAAAAAGCGTTTTCCGAACAACCCGCGCTTCGCGCTCCCTCTGAAACTCTCCAAATCCTTAGCCGGCGCTATGAACAAACTCCGAAGCGATGCCAGCCGCTTAGGCTTGACTGGTTTCACCCAATGGCGCCAAATGACTTCCGGCGCGCACGCCATCCTCCTCTTCTCGCAACTCTGCGACACCGTCAACGTATATGGGTTTGGATCTTTCCCGGGAAAAGAGAAAGCGCCGGACCAATACGGAGGAAGAAGCGCTCGCGCTCGCTCGGGTACGATTTGGCACGATTGGAGCGGAGAGAAAAACGTCAATAAACTGTTACACGCGGCCGAGGTCATCAACGTTTGCTCCGCGTAATAGTATTAGTATTACTCAGTAGTTTCTTTGTATTCACACGTACGACGGGGCTCCTTCATAAAAAAAACCAACTGACAAGAACTCTGGTTCCCACATTTCATCATCATAAAATTTCAAAGAAGCTTTCTGAGGGCGCCTCAAATTAAGTACAGAGGCCACTGCGTGAGAAAAAGCGCTTCGAGAGAATCTCTTTTTTTGCTCTTTTTCTGAAAATCTCTCTTTTTTCTCTCGCGTTCAGATTGGAAAAACCTCACCAACGCTTCTCACAACAAAACGAAAGCGACGCGCGCGCTGCTTTTGCAAAACATCCCCTTAACTCCCCTTCTGCTCTTCTCACCGTTTTGCGCATCATCGTCATCGCACATACTGCGCGCGCACACACGCACACGTCTCTCTCTCATCTCTCTCTCTTGTACTACAAAAGCAGAGTTTAGAGCGAATTGGTTCGTTGACAAGAAAAGCTCGTTAACCTCGTTTTACCCCCAAAGACGAAAGGGAAAAAATGATGATGTTTGCTTTGTCATCGACGACTTCCTACTGCGCCGGGGCGAAACTGAAGACGACGACNANNAAGAAGAAGCAACAACGAGTCGTCCTTCTCGCCGCAAAAGCCTCCTCTTCTTCTTCTTCGTCGTCTTCTTCGNCCAACGATAAAGACGACGAAAGGGAAGAGGAAAAGGAAAAGGAGGGGTTTGTTCCCCAAAAAGGTGAAAAAAAGGAGGAGCAAAAAAAGGAAGCTGACGAGGATAAAATTTCGTCGTCTACTGAGTTTTCTCAACATCAAAACTATTTGGCGTTTGATTCTCCGGAACTGCGCGTCTTATCCGAACGCATGCGTTTGGTGGAAATTGAAACGATCTTATTGAGAGACGAATACAACAAGATGGTCGTGAAAGCGATGCGAACGCCGAAAGATTTTATCGAATGGAACGAACGGAACGGGTTTAACGAGAAAGGGGAGAGTTTAGCGGAGAAGCAACCGAAGAAGAAACGGTTGGAAACGGAAAACGCGAAGAGCGCAGGCGGCGAGGCGAAGAAGAGGAGAGAAGAGATTGACGAACGCATACGAAAGACGGACGAGTTCTTGAGAGAAAAGATGAACGGGTCGTCTCTTTTACCGGAGGGGTTCCTCCAAAAGATGAGCAAGGTTTTGGGCGACCAGAACAGTTTGTTTTCATCCGTGGAGGAAATTTTCGAGAAACGTTTGGGCGAGGAGCAGTATAAGAAATATTTAGAAGAGAAACAACAAAAAGCAGCCGATGAGAAGAGCAGTATGATTACTAACGTGGCGTTGGTGAACTTGAACTGTGTGGAAGACTTCTCGCCGCTGTTTGTTCTCGTCTTTCACCACGGTCACAACAGCCCGGAACAGGCTGGTATTTATTCTTTGCAAGAAAAAGCGACGCCGGAGGAGTTACCGGTGGATACGATTTTGGCATTCATGACGAAGGAAGATGCGGAGAGGTACGCTAAATTACTCAAGTCATCATTAGGTACGGTACCGATCGTAGAGTCGGTGACGAAGAGCGAGTTGGCGCTGACGTGCAGAGTCGGCGGACATCGCTGCGTAGTTTCTAATAAAGGCTACGAGTTGGCGCCGCCCAAGGAAAGTTTACGCGTGACTGATTGGGAACGATCAAACATGTTGCGATCGGGCGCGTGGAGAGTTGTCGGCGAGGACGACACGTGCACTATTTCCGACGACGATTTGAGTTTAGATTGGAAGACGCAAGGCATGGAATTGATGGCTTCGTATAGAGAAGAAGCGAAGAGAGAGCGATTAGAAAACGCGCGAGAGAGATTAGAACGGTTATATCGTAAAGGAACTTTGGGAAAGAACGAGGAGGATCACACCGACCCGGACGATCACTCCGAGTAAGAAGAAAGAAGCAGAGAGGAGGAAGAGGAGGACGAAACGGACCACGTCTGAACAAGACGACGGTTTTACATTCATTCATTCATTCATAATAATATAAAACTTTGTATTTCAATCGATAATAATAATTAAATCGAAAGCTCTCATCACTTTTAAAATATTTACAACAATTTTAAGCTTTAGTCGCTCGAGAACGAGAGGATCGACCAGAAGCGCGCGCTTTTGTGGCGGGCTTTACTTCTTCCTCTTCGACGACGTTGACGTTACCAGCGTTTTCGTCGTTCTCTTCCTCTTCTTCTTCTTCTTCCTCTTCCTCATCTTCGTCTTCGCTAAAGTCGTCTTCTTCTTCCTCCTCTTCCACCTTGACCTCTTTTTCTTTCTCGACCGACTGTTCCGTCTCGTCTTCAGCTGGAGCAGCATCCGGTGCCACGTCCTCACCTTTACCTCCTCCTTCTTCCTCAACGACGGGCTTCTTCTCTTCGCCTTCTTGCATTTCTGCTTCTTCTTCCTCCTCTTCGCTCTCCGCCCGTATGACTTCGACCTCTTCCTTCCCTTCGGCTCTGGCGGAGACGTTGTACGCTGCCGCCTTCTCGGCGTGCGCTTCGGACATCTTCGCGTCGAACTCGTCGATGAACTGTTTGAACTCGGTCGATTTTGCCACGCGTTTCATCTTGGCAAACATCGACTGGAAGTTCTGCGTCGTCTTGGCGTCGTACAGGCACTCCTCGTACATTTTCCACGACTCGGTGAACTTCTTGAACGCCTTCTCGGAAGTCTTGAGCTGAGAGATGCAAAACGAAATGTCTCGCGCCGGTTTTGCAGAACCCGCTCGCGAGGCTTCCGGGAATCGCTGGACCAATTTGTCCGCCAACGCGTCCGCTTGCTTCTCTTTGTCGATGAATCCACACAATCTGCGCATGATGCGCTCGAACGCTTCCTCGGAAATCTCCGCGTCGCTGGAAAGTCTCGAGAGAAGGTCCGGCAACAAGTTGTAGATCGGGTTGCCGTGCTTTTTCGCGAGTTCTGCAAAGAACAAGCGCGCAACAGATGAAACGCGCGGGTCTTCGTCTTCCAAACATCTCGCCATGGCGGAGATGTGACCTTTGACTTTCATCATGTCGTTCAACACGAGATGCGCGAGCACCGTGACGGAGTGCTGGCGAACCTTCGACGACGGATCTCGCAGCGCGTTCCCCCACTCTTTCGTGCCGTACAAGTGCTCCGTCCACGGTTCCAACGCGTTCGGGAATCGAAACGCCAAATCGCCGAGAGCGACGGTAATCGCCGCTCGAGCGTGTACGTCGCGTTCGTCCTTGACGCGCGTGAAGAGCAGCGGCAAGTGCGTCTCGCAAAAGTCCATGTCCAACGCCATCAGTCGAGAAAGCGCCGCAACAGCCGCACCTCTGACGACCGATGCGCCTTTCACAACTTTTTCGTTCCCGCAAAGTTGGACGACAATCGGCGCGTACGCAGCGATGACGCCACCGAAACACTTCTTGTTTTTCTTTGAGAAACCGAGAAGTTCTTTCTCGGCGTCCTCTCTCGCGTTATCCAACGCGGCATCTTCAGCCACCGCACCTTGGCCAAGTGCCGCTGCTAACGCCGCTTCTTCCCCGGTAGCAGCGTTGTCGTCTTTTTGCGCCGCAGATTCTGCCGCCGCATGAGCAACGCGGTCTCTCCCGATTCGCGCTCTGCGTACGGTACGCGCGAGACGTTCGCAAAACACCAAGTGGCGCACGGCACATTCGCCAAGCATCCAAAGAAAGCGGGACAAAGCCGTTCCAGAAACGTTCGAGAAGTCGTTGACGTTTGCTTCCTCTTCTTCTCCGCCGTCTTTTTCTGCTCCTTCCTCCGTGGCTTCTTTGTTGTTGTCGTCGCTATTAGACGTCGTCGATTTCGCGCCAAACGTCGCCGTGGCGTGACTCTTAATCAGCTTCGCGCACCACGATTCTGGATCCGGATGCAACGCGTACACCGCCAACAAAGCTTGCTCAGCGCACGGGAACCAAGCTTTACCACTCAAAGGCGATTTTGGGTGTAACACTCTCGCGAGACCGACGAACACTTCCGAGTCTAACGAAAATGGCCCCGCTTCCGTCGGGCGGCACTGCGCCAACGCCGCGCACGCCGAACGCGCCAAAATGGCCGCACCGCGACCGCTGTGTATCTTCTCTGTACCAGCAGCAAGCATGGCGTCCGATAAACACTGCGAGACGACGTCGGCGCGTTTGGCAAGAATCTGTGCGGACGTCTCGTTGGCGTCGTCTTTGCACATGCGCAAAGCGTCCAACGCGGCTGCTCTTCGCGTGAAATTTTTCTCCGTATCCGCGGCATCGACCCACAACGCTTGCACGATTGCACCATCTGGCGATAATCGTCCATCTCTGGCCAACTCGCGAAGGCATACTTCGAGCGAGGCCAGCTCACCGAGATTGGACGTGCCCGCCAAATTCGCCAACTTCACCGCGGCGAATCGCGGTCCTTGGCCTTGCCCGTCCGAGGCGAGGTAAAGTTCATCGCACGCCTCAATCGCCGCTTGCTTTACATGCGGTTCTTGAGAAAACACGAGCTTCAAAACAGATCTCGCNGCAGCCGTCGAGTTGTCGACGCCGAACTGCTTGAGCTTGACCAAGACGCGCGCGGCTTCGACGCAATCCGTCGCCGTCGTCGAGGACAACAAAGCGACAAAAATTGGTACGGACTGCGCGAGTTGCATGGAAAACCCGAGCGCTGTTTTCAAAGCAGCTACCATAGTTCTCACGGCTTCGATACCACCAGCGAGGTGTTCGTCTTCCTCCTGTGGTTGTTGCGGGGGAACTTTCTCGGCTGGCGTTTTCGCCGGCGCGGCGTCTTCTTCGGCTTCCTCTTTCTCCTCTTCTTCCCCATCCGTGCCTTTCGCATCAACGTTCTCTGAATCACCGACGTTTCCTTCCTCCTCCTCGGCTTCTTCATCGATACCTTCCAAACGTTCCGGGGTTTTCTTTTCTTCGCCTTCTTCTTCTTCTTCCGGTTCCGGCGTCGGTTCCATCTCCTTCAACTTGGCCTCGTACTCGCGCAAACTTTCCGCGAACGCCGCCGTCGGTAGCTCTGGCGCGAACGGGTTAAATCCTAACATTGTACCGATCAAATTCATCGCCGCTTTTCGCACCAAACCACCTTTATCGTTCAATCTCCCGATGGCCAAATCGCACACGATTAACCAGTGCGATAACGGAATCGCTTTTTGCTCAGCCATTTGCGCCCACGTGTTCAAAACTCTCGCTCGAGTAAACGCGGAAACGTCGTGCACGCGCTCCACCAACGCGTCCAAAAAGCCTTGTTTCGCTCGCAATAGCGGCGCGGACTGGTCCACCACCGTCGCTTCGTTCACCGCGCCGACATCTTTGTGCGCGATTAACAACCGTCCCAAAACGGACACCACCGCCGATCGCAGCGAATACGCGTCACCGTCCAAATGCGCAATCAACAAAGACACGTTCCGCATCGTCGTCTTTGGCATGCGATTAGCAATCTCTTCCAAAAAGTTCCCGACATTTCTCACCCCAGCCGCATCGGTCAACTGCCTTCTCTTGTATTCTCTCGGATCGACGCCGCCAACTTCTCTCAATATCGCCGCCGCCAAGCGCGCGTCGTCGTATCGATCCGCCGCATCTCCGCACAAATCCGCAATCGCCGTGGATAAATGGTCGTGCTTATTCAAGACGTGCAACAGCGCAGTCACGACGTCGTCCAACGCCCCCCATTTACTGGCAACAGACCCGACCATTTGAAACGTCGCGCGTTTCGTCACCTTTGATTTCAACGACGTTGGATTCTCCAAACTCGCCGTCGCGACGTTAATAAACAGCCGACAAAACGCCTGGTCCACCGGTTTCGGTCTGAACACGCGATACAAGTCCACGTCCAGCGCACCGTTCATGACGTGCGTCGCGCGTTCTCGTTGCTCGTCCCACTTCCACTCGACCAGCTGCCCTTTCTTCGCCAAGTTGGACTTCTTCTTCGCGCCGCCAACTTGCTTCTCCACGATCCCCATCGCTTGCGTCTCCTTCGCCTCTTCTTCGCTCGTGTGCATAACTTCCGCGAGAAAAAATGAGTACGCTTTCAAAGCCGACCTCAACGGTGCCATCTCTTCCTCTTCCTCGTCGCTCGCGTTCCCGACGCACAAGGCGGTTATCGAGGCGCTCAAAACGCTCAAATTCGCGCACAAACTGTCCAACACGCGCACGCGCGACATCGTCGGTAAACTTCGAAAGTTTTGCACCAAATGGTACACGTCTTCGAATATTTCCTGGTCGAGCACGCGCGTGGGTTCGTTTTCGGTCAGTTCGAAGCACACGCGTTCGACGGATTCGTTGGACTCGTCCAACTCGAAATCTCTCTCGCGCTCGATGCGATACGAATTTTCTCTTCTTCCGTTATTCTTTTTACCTTCTTCTCCGAAAAATTCATCGTCCTTCTCCAACAAGGAAGCGAAGTTTGTCGGTACTTCAAACTCTCCCTTCATCGTCGTCGTCGCCTTTTCGCAATAACGCGTTTTGAGCGTGTGTTTTAAGTGTGCGTGTCTTTCCTCTTCTGCGAGAAAGAAAGACTCTCGCAAAGTGTTTTGAAGAGTTTTGTTTTTTTTTTCTTTCCCCTTCTTCACTTTTGAAGAATTTAGGGTTTGTAAAAATGTGTCCTTTTTTGAACTTCTCTTCTCGTGTGTTTGATTTTCCACAGAATAAGTCAAATCGCGTTTCGCCTCTTTTTGCTCGCTCTTAAAGTGTGTTTGCAAAACTTGTTTTGTTGCGGTTGTTGGAAGAGGAGAACGCGAAGAAAAAGACTTTGGGGAAGAAAGAACTTTGAGGCGCTTCTTACGTTCTTTTCTCTTTTGAAAGAGTGTTGACGTGTTTTTTCTGCGCGTAGAAAGAAGAGATTNNGAATCAAATTCTCGGGAACAAATTCTTCATTTCCCACCATCATAAAAAGAGAGAGAACACATCATCGGACACGAAGATGGTCGCGACGAAGAAGAAGAAGCAACAGGTGAATTACAAAGAAGACTCCTCTGAAGAAGAAGATGAAGAGAGTGATTCAGAAGACGACGTCCCGTTGGCCGCGCTGAAGAGTAAAAAACCAGCAGCAAAAACAGCAGCGGTAAAGAAAAAAGCAACACCACCTGCAAAGAAGAAAACAGCAGCAAAGAAGAAAACTCCGGCGAAGAAGAAGAAAGCGCCCGTGAAGAAGAAGAAGAAGACAAAACCGACGACAGAGACGGCGTCGAAGAAAAAGTACGAATTCGCGGGCCAAAAACGGGACCCTCCGGACGAGGAAGATTCTTTGAGGAAGTTTTACGTCTCTTTGCGCGCGCAACGGCCGGATTCGATCATGGCGGAGGTGTGGTTGATGGAACACGGTTTGTTGGAAGACGCGAAAGCGCACGAGAAGGCGCACAAGGCGTTTATGAAACGGAAGACGGCGCCGAACACGAAGAGTTCGATCGCGGGGGTCGTACAACCGAGACGGTATTTGGACGAGATTGAAAACAAAAATGGAGCTTTGGGAGGAGGAGGAAAAGGAGGAGAGGCGAAGAGCGAGGTGAAAAAAGAGACGCCTTCCGCGCGGAAGCCCACGCCGCCGGCGTCCGCAAAGAAACCAAACGAATCATCGGCGATGAAAAAGAAACCTAAAGTAGAAGACCAAAACGAGGAAAGTTCGGACGACGACGTGCCGTTGGCCAAGTTAGCCGCCGCCCAAAAGGCGTAAATGTGAATAGAGAGAGAGTTATTACGAAGATTTTGTGTTGTTGTGAGAAAAAAACGCTTCCCTGTGGGATATCTTACACGTCACATTAATCCAGAACGCCGAGACATATACACATACAAATATCAACGACAGCACACAGTATAACGCAAGAATACTACTCGCAAGAAGAACGACTCAAAAATGGGGAAGTCAGAAGTATATCTCACCTCTTTCGACGTCTCCCCGGTGGAGTATTTCGACCTGATGCTCGACACCGTCGTCCAACAAGAGATACACACCTCGAAGGACGGCCTGAACATGTCCGTCTGGCGCGCGTCGGACGGACCACTCCTAGGCGTCCCAAATGGCACATCTCGAGTCGTTTTCAGCGAACCTGATTTGAAAGTGCCAAAGTTTTTGAAGAAGTGGGTGCAGAAAGCGCAGAGTTACAACGAGTATTCGGATTTTTATCCTCCCAAGTTGGGGGGCGATGGTGATGACGGTGAAGATGGTGGAAAAGGAGCGAATCGAGCGAGAACGACGAGCAAGCGCGAATGTGTGGTCGTCCCACACGTCGGTGCAAACCGGATGACGATGACGTTTACGGAGTACTACACGGAGCACGAGGAATCGACCGCGCGAAATCCGAAATGTTTAGTTCGCTCGGAAGTTTTCGTGGAAGTGAGAGCGCCACTCATCGGCAGCAAGATGGAACAGTGGATACTGAACACGAGTCGAGAAAAAGTGGAAGAACGCGACGCGTTCGTGAGACGGATGTTAGAGAAGAGTAAAGAGAAGAGAGGGAAGAGTAAGGGTTTGGAGAAGAGAGGGAAGAATGAAAAGTGGCGGAGAAAGTTTTATAGCAGTCAATGGTTTGAGGAAGATTCGGCGTTGGAGGAATCCGAATCCGCGTCGGTAGAGGAGTCGCGGATAACGAGCGGGAGTAATGATAATAGTGAAGTAAAACTGGAGAGTTTAGAATCGTTTCCGATAAAACCGAGGACGAAAGGATTGCGACGGGTGTTTTCGGCGCGCGATTTAGCATTTTAGTACAGAGCACGTAGAGACTATTGTGAGACGTATTGTTGTAAGGACTTTTACTTTCGCGGGCAAATCTATTTATACTTCACAACCGATTCGCAAAATAATTTTTGCGCGTGGTTACGAGCGAACTAGGATTCCTATCATACATCACTACTTCTATGCAAAGAGCTATATACTATGACGCGAGAGTCACTCCATATCGATATCTCCTCCAAAGTTATCCATCCAATTCGTATACTTGGACTCGACGACGTTCAAGAGCACATTGGTCTTCTCCACCACGTTCGCTTTGCGCTCCTTCGCGGTGGCGTTACCACCGGCTAATACGGGTAATTCGCCGTACCATTGCGCGACGGAGAGACCGGAGAGACAGTAACACGTGTGATAAAAATCAGCCGATTTACCAGGTTTATCCCTCAAACCGCCTTTTTCGCTTTGACAACATCCCAAAATCCATCCTTGCAACGCTCTGGCGTTGAACGATAAACGGGTGCGAGCGAGTGGTTTCTTTTGAATCTTTGCATCGTCGTCGTTGTTTACCTCGATCGTCAAACTGTTTTCTTCTTTCAAGTTACACATCTCTGCCGCGGTATCGCGCAATGTTCCAAGAAACAGACATTCATCATCATCACGCGTGGAAGTACCAATCGCATCACCAGCAGCGTCCATCCCATCTTCGTCCCGATTACTCGCGATGGGTGGAACACTCGTCAAATCTTCCATCGTTCTCTCTTCGAACAACAACTGCTTGGACTCCTTTCCACCTCGAACCATCTCTAAGAGAGGGAAACTTGCACCTATCCAAAACGAATAACACCCGTCGCACAATTTATTCGTCCTTCCGTTAAAGCCACCTTCCACGCCGCACTGTCGATGTACCAACCACTCCTCGAATGCGTCCAAATCCACGCCAATCTTATACTCACTCTGCTTTATCTTCTTCTTATTATTCTTCGCCGTCGTTTCATTCTTCTTTTTCTCAACCACCATATCACACAATACCAAGGTCGCAATCCCACAATACGCGTACCCACCGTGCGCTTCCGCTCCAGGTTCACCGGCAAACCCACCCTCGTGCGTCTGACACTCGGCCACGTAATTCGCCACCCCTCTCGTCAACTCTTCATCCAACACTTTACACAAATGCGCCACCGCAAGCGCACAATACGAGCCTCGCACGTCGCTCTCCCCATCCACGTGCATCGCAAAGCTTCCCACCACAACATCTTCCCCATCTTCTTTTCGCGTCGTCGTCGTCACCGTCTTCAACCGCATCAACCACGCTCGCAGTTTCCCTACGTCCACGACCGCCATCGCCTCTTTCGTTCCGATCGTCACCAACGCGCTCATCGCCGCGTACGTCGGCGCTAAATGCGCTAACTGTCCTGGTCCACCTCCAAACCCACCGGACTCGTGCTGGCACGATGCTAAAAATTCCACGACGTCTGCTCGTAAATCTTCCTCCAAATCGAGCTCGCCGAGAACACCTAACGAGTGCACCAACCAATACACAATCCACGTTCGAGAACTGTTCAAAGAGACGTACGTGGGGTGTAATTCGCGCACGTTTCGCAAGCAATACTCCACGTGCTTCGTTCGCTCCAAGTTGAATGTGCGTTTCGTTCTTGAAGAGGAGGTCGTAGGGGAGGTTCGACGAGCCCCGCAGACGTCTTCTTCTTCATCATTCTTCAAATACATCTCCCGAACAGTTTCTTCCAATTCGGTTTGCAAGACGGTCGTTTCCGAGTCTTTAATAACGCTGTTGCTTATGTATTCATCATCAAAAGAAGCAAAAGTCGCAGCAGCAGCAGTAGGCGCGCACATGAACATGTTGTGCACTTCGTCTTCTTCTTCTTCTTCTTCTTCTTTCCTCCTCATCCTTTCGCGAGGTACTTTTTGTGCAGAGGAAAAGGAGAGAGTGTGAAGTGCAAACAGAAGAAATAAACGTTCTCGCGAACTCAGTGCTACCGGTACTGGTGCGTACAAAATACAAAAAGGAGAGAGTGTGAAGTTCTGAGCAGAAATATTAAATGTTCGCGATTGATTGAGTTCGCCAAAGCTACTACCGGTACTGGTACGTACAAAATACACACACAACTCATAATACACGCTACGCTCTCTGTCTCGAGCGCTACTCTAATTTTTTCAAAACTTCTCGAAGAACTTCTTGAAGTATTCCACGCTTACAAACCGGACGACGTTCAGCGGCACCTGTCTGGCAGTGGTCGGGACCAAGCCTTTATAGAGCGCGCCGACGCCTTCGCTTCGGACGGTTTTAATCAAACAATCGAACGTCCCGGCGTACGGCATCTTGCCGGTTTTCTCGTCCGCTTTCATGCTCATCAATCTCGATTTGGCTAAATCTATCGGGTTCGAGGTCAACGCGGCGACGACGCCGGCGGCGAAACTTGCCATCGTTTGCGTGACTAATCCGTTTCCTAAACTCGGCGCGACTTCTAAAATCGTGTTTTTACTCTTGTCGTATACGGCCATTTGCGAAGCGGTCACGATCATCGCTCGGTTCACGGTCGGCCCGGAGCCTCTCCAAAGCGCGAACACGCCTTCATCTTTCGCAACTCTAAACATTGCGTTCAAACCGTTCGTGTAGTTTCTCCTCAAATGTTCCGGCAACCTCCCGTCCGCTTGCATTCTTACCATCGCCAAATCCGCCGGGTTCCCGACGACCGCGCCCATCGCTCCGGCGCCGATGCCGCACGCCACGAACTGATAAAACGGTAAACTCTCGTCCTCTTTTACGTTATCCCCCCCGTTGTTGTATTTCCTCATCGTCGCTTTCAAAACGTCGTACGTGCCAAACTTGGTCCCTATAAATGTCGCCTGCCTTAACAAAGACGCGGAGAGACCTTTATACAAGCCGAAAGCGCCTTCTTTGCCCAACACCATAGCGCCGGTTCTCAACATTCCCGGTGGCTTAACATTACTACTACTACTAGAACTACTACTACTCGATCCTAACGCTGAGGACGCGCACTCCCCGTACAGCTGCATCCGAACCTTCACCAAATCGATCGGGTGTGTCACCGCGCCCGAGGCCATCGCCCCGAGCGACCCGCTCGCGAATCCTTTCCACACCGCCGCTTGTTGTTGTTGTTGTTGTTGTTGTTGTTGTTGTTGTTGTTGTTGTTGTTGTTGTGGGTGATGATTATTTTTCCCATCATCATCATCCTCTTCTCCACCACCCTTTTTGCTCTTTGTCTTCTTCATGATGATACAAATAACAGTAATAAAAGAATAAAACGATAAATACTAATACTACTACTGATAAGAACAACAACAAACAGACGCGTCTCTCTCTCTCTCTGTCCTCTCGCTTTAATCAAGGTATTACATGAATGAGGAGCGGACGATGTTTTAACAAAAAGATATCCAAAACAAGGGGCTAAAAATCGAAAAACCCTAAACAGATCGGCCGCGAAAAACTTCAGTCTTTTTTCTTTCGTCCGCACTTCGAAGGGTTTCCACGAAGGGAAAAGTCAAAGCGAGAACTCATCCCAAAGCCTTCCCTCGAAGTCCCTTGTCCCTTTCTACGATTGAAAGAGAAAGGAAGAGAGATCAAAACGTTTTGATCGTTCTCGTTAAGAAAAAGGCTTTGGGTTCATCGAACTTTGTGCTCTTCGTTATATAAATCGACGACTGGAAAATGATCATCCAAATGTGTTTTATGAAAGAAGGTTATATCAGGCATTTAAAGTTGTACCCGTGCGAGCGCGTAAACAAACGTGACGTCGTAAAAACGGGATATACCACGGAAAGGATGGTGGAGGTTCTCCCACCTTTACACGTGAAGTAAAGCGAATTAAGTAAACATTCGTACATTATTATCGATGAGGG
>JGI20151J14362_10001521_pt1 | contig 16743 bp, 5 predicted proteins | sample COG_01_FD_14362 | JGI IMG/M metagenome (IMG submission 14362)
GGGGATATACTTCTTAAACACAACCAACAAAACTCCTCGTCGACTGCAACCTCGTCGTTGCGTGATCACACCATCAGGCTCGCTTCCAAGAAAATGTGATAATGCGCATCTCAAAGACTATTTGGTCGCCTCAGCTTTTGCCGGCATCGGAGGTATGGACCGCGGTTTCCAGTTGGCTGGATTTGATGTCGTCGTGCAAATAGAAAACGACAAGTGGTGTCTTGAAGTGTTACGTAAACAGTTCGGGAGTGGTATTGAAAGATATACACCGGGGAATATCCGTGATGTAAAACTGTTACCAGCGGGAGTGAAAGTACTCCTGGTGACGCCCCCGTGCGTCGATTTGAGCTCTATGAATATATTCGGAGTTGGCATTCACGGCAAGGAAACCGGGAAAATACGAGAAGTTTTTAGAATTCTGAAAGCGATGAAGGAGAAAAACCAATTCGTGCCAATTGTCGTCATAGAGAACGTTCTTAACATACTGAGCGCAGAAGCGATGAAGTATTTAATTGAAGCGTTTTCTGAATTGGAGTACGATTATTTAGCGTGGAGAACGGTTGATTTACTCGGCGCGTTGCCTCACAGTAGGAACCGCGTCATTTTAGTCGCCACGCGAGACGGAATAAATCCTCACGATATTTTATTCGAAGCGAATCCCGAGTGCGAGTGCGAAAAAGTGCGAACGGGCGAAGAAAAAATTGGAAACGAATATTCATCTTCTTCAGCTGTGTGCGCGTTGTGTCAAAATTCACCGGACGCGCCGACAATCCAAGAGGTTGCAGTGATCGTGAATACGAGTCAAATAAACCAGGCGCCGAGCTATCATAAAAACCCGTGTCTGTTGACGAGTAGCAAGTCGACGTACGTCTGTGAATTTCGCCGTAAAAATTCAAAGAAACGAAAATTTGAAGATATAAGAGAAGACAACGGAAATAACGACGACGCCGATGATGATGAAGAAGAAAATCCGTTTCCTTGCTATAAACTCGATATCCGTGATATTGAGCGCTTGATGGGATTTCCAGAAGATTATACGAAGATTTCTTCTGCTTCAGAAAATGATTGCAATCGTCGCGTGAAGCTCTTGGCAAACGCAATCGCGGTGAATCATTCAGAGTGGATCGCGCAGTCTTGTTCGAACGCGATCCGTAACAAGGTTGCAATCGACGACGAGGAAGAGAAAAATGGCTGCACACCTTCTTTTCTCTCAACACGAAAGATAATCGAAGAAAAATTCACCGTACTACGACGGAAGAACGGCGAGACGATTCGAATTAGAGTCTTTACGACAAAGACAAAAATTTTCCGGAGTGCGGGTTAATTGATTTAAAATCCAACTCGGACGAAATTTTAATCCCAAAAGGTGATATTCACAGGTATCCCGTCTTGAACACGTACGTTCCATTGCCTATATTTTTAAAATACAAAAACACTCAAATTGGAGACAAAAACAAAAGGGTTCGTTTGTTCAAGTACGCGGAACGTTTGCTTCAACACTGGGCCGCGCTTGAATATTGGATACTCGTCGCTTTGGTACGAGACGATGCACAGCGCAGAGGGCTTCTCCGACGATTTGGTGATAAAGTCGTTTTGAATGATGACAATATTGATATCTTAGAAGTTGCTGATTTCGAAGAATCGGTGGCGTCGTTTTGCGAGAAAAAAGGCGATGTAAAATTTATTTCTGGAAACGAAAAGTATGCTGACTTTTTAGACGTCGACGCGCTCGCGAATAAAATTAGGGAAAAGAATACAATCGCGAGCGACGCACTGCGTGGTGGGAAATTAGTTCTCGTGGATGGAAACGTGGCGGAAAAAAATAAAGGTAACGACCTATGTGCGCGTTGGCCGGCGGTTGCACTCACCTTTCCAGAGGACGCCGAGACGATTAAAGCGACGATGAAAAAATTCGGCCGCTTTGGTAAAACGTTTTCCAGCATCGTATCGACGCGTGAAGTTTTTGTTTGCTATTTCAACAGAAATAATCGTCGATGCGAGTGGGTTCACGAAAATAAAGTGTCTGATATCTTCAGCGAAGTGATCGAGGACGAGCTTGAGACGAAGAAGAGGAGAAGAGAGACTTTTGGTGAAGATGAAGAAAGAAAAAAAGCTTTCGAGGGTGCCAATCTTTGTCGGCGAGAAATGGAAAAAATAATAAAAAATGGAAAGAATACTCGCGACGATGCCGATGATGCTGAAGACGGGGACGATAATAATAATAATAATAATAATAAAAACAAAAACGACACGCTTTGTAACTCGATGAAAGGTGACGGTGCAGTTGGCATGCGCGTTGACGTGTTTTGGCCAAAGGAAAAGAAGTATTATCGGGGCATCGTGAATTCGTTTGACGCAGACTCTCAGAGGCACCACGTAATTTACGACGACGGTGACGAGGAAAAAGCTTTGAATTTTGAAAAAGAAAAAATCCTCTTACCTCTTTGGGGCATATCGAAAAAAATAAAGTTAGACAGACGCGGAGGATATAAAAGAGCTCACCCTAATTGAACACGACGAATTACAGTTTACGATTACGAGGTATTTTTTATTATTAGTCTAAGGCGTTTTTTTTAAATTTGTTTCTAATCTATAGTTTCGAAAGCCTCTCGTTCTTCTTCTTCTTCAAAGCTAGTTCCTTCTTTGTATTTGACGTGGATATGGTTGGATCAAACACCTTCCCGATATCCTCCGGAGCAATTCCTTCGTAAATGTTTGGATCTTCTGCCCATCTCTTCAGCTCTAACCAATGCCTATTCTGTAGCGTCCACTTGATAGACTTCGTTAAAGACGCCTCAAATCCATATGGAGGTACCCAACCCATTTTTGCCATTTTAGCCCCTGATAAACCGTAGCGCAAATCGTGACCGGGGCGATCGGCATGATGATTAACCATCTCATAAATCAATGGTTTCTGACAGACTTTTGCGATAAACGTCGCCAACTCTAAATTATCGACTTCTTTTTCACCAGTAATGTTATATTTCTCTCCTACGGAGCCTTTTTCCAGCAAAAATCCAACAGCCGCGGCGATATTTCTCGCGTGGATATAAAATCGAGTTCCTGCGCGTCGCTTGTCAGGATAACTGTGAACGTGTACCGTTTCTCCAGCTAATATTTTGCGGATGCACTTTGGTATAAATTTTTCAGGATGTTGTCTTTCACCGAACGCGTTCATGACGTTGACAATCATGAGAGGAATTTTGTACGTATTTTCGTATGAAATGCAAATATTCTCGGCGGCTGATTTTGAGGCCGAATATGGATTTGTTGGTTTATGACGGTCCCACTCGTCAAAAACTGTCGTACCCAATGCCGGGCCGTAAACCTCATCCGTGCTGAAATAAAAAAATCTCTTCAAATCGCAGCCACTTTTGAGTAAATTTCTCGTATATTCGAGAATTGAAATCGTGCTCTCCACGTTGTTGCGAATAAAAGGAACGGGATCTTTGATGGAATTATCGACGTGTGTTTCAGCCGCCATGTGCACGATAAACTCAATTCGATTCCCGAGCTCGTAAACAACACCTTCGGGGATTCCATTCACAAGGTCTGTCGCAAAAACTTGCACGCGGTCAATCACGCCGGTATCTCTCAAGCGGTCGTACCCGAGAGAGGCGTAAGATAACTTGTCGATAACCACGAGATCGCAATCCGTCGTTCGCGAAAAGTGCTCAACGACGTGATGACCAATAAAACCGCAACCGCCGGTGATGATGATTTTTCGGCGAGAAACGTGTCTCGGTATAGAAACTTTGTTGGTTGTCTCCTCTCCATACGAAATCGTCCATTTTCGTGAGATGGAAATGGAGTTTTTTTTATCGTGATGACGAAAAAAAAATTGAATGGAATGCGCGATGTATTCTCTTTGGTCGTTGGTCACCCACCAACCGCATGGGATAGCGACAAGCTTTCTTTCAACATCATCCAAGTTTGGGAGATGAGCTCGAAAAGGCGCGCACACCGAGTGCGTATCATTTCGCGCGTGCACTTGAGAAACAAAGACGCCTTTATTTTTCATATACTCCATGAAATCCGGTTTATTATTTTCAACGAATAACGAATACACCCAATACGAAGACAACGCGCCGTTTGGTGGATAAATCAGTCTAATTCCGTTTGTATTTTTCAAATTCTCATCGTAAAAGCGTGCATTTGCTCTGTGCCTTGCCAAATTTTTACCCAGAAATGGAAAATTTGCCAATCCCAGGCTCGCGTTCCAGTCGTTCATGTGAAATTTAAAGCCGTATTCTTTGACGTCGGATTCGAGACGGAAATCTTTATTCTTATGATTGTTTCTTTTTTTCCTGTCGATACCATACCAGCGTAAAAGTTTAGCTCTTTCGTAAAGTTCTTCGCTTGGGAGACAAAGCAATCCACCGTCTGAGGTTGTTATGTGCTTGATGGCTTGTAAGGAAAACGTCACGATGTTGCCTCTATCTAAAGCGCCAATTTTAATACCATGATACTCAGCGCCCATGGCGTGCGCCGCGTCTTCAATCACCGCAGGTCGAAATCCGAATATACTTTCGGCATAGTCTTGTACCTTTCTGACTCCGTCCAAGTCCGCAGGTGTCCCGCCCCAGTGGACGAAAACGATAACTTTTGTATTCTTCGTAATTTTTCTTTGTAAGTCTCTCACATCCATATTGCCCGTTGCTGGATCCACATCGACCCACTTAATCTTGAACCCGTTTGCTAAAATGGGAAAGTTTGTGGCTGTGCATGTCAATGCGGTGCTTAAAATTTCATCGCCTTTCTGTAACCCCGGCCAATTTGGTCCAGCTGGTTTTTTCAANAAGTGTAAAGCGAGATGATGCGCGGAAGTGGCTGAATTCAAAGCGAGAGTGTACGGGTTTTCCAAGTAATCCTTAAACTTCCTTTCAAATGCATCCACTTTAGGTCCTTGCGTGATGAATCCAGAGTGTAACGTTTTCCCCGTGATTTCAGTCGCGTTTGGAGCGATGAAAACTCGAAATAAGGGAATCTCATTTTTTGCAGAGTGTTGTTGTTCAATCATCATTTTCTTCTCTTTCCTTTTTTAATATTATAATAATACAAAGATTACACAGCGGCAAGGTGTAGACATTCGTAAGCTGCGACCCTCATTAGCAAGCATCTTGTACCGATACTCATCATTCGCTCTTCTTTTTTTTTCTTTGCAAAGAACTATATCTGCGCAGAGCCCTCCTTTTTATGTTGAGCTGTGTGTGAGAGATTTGTTTGGGTTTGCGAGAACGACGAAACTCGTGCGTCGGTGTGTGTGTGAGTGTGAGCAGAAGAATTTTTTCTTTTTTGTTCTTGGACGTGTGCGTTCAGCATCCGTCGTCAGTCTGTCCCCGTGTTCTTGAACGAAAGCGCCAGAGCGTCGCACCAAAAAGCGTCAAAAGAGCAACGAGTCAAAATAAAATAAAAAACTCATCAAACTCTCATCAGGTAAATCCGAAAAGGTGAAAAGCAACTACGTGCGTTCTACGCAAGAAGGGCTGTTGATTTATTCACGATGCGTGCCAAGATTGTATCGCCTTGATCCTTACACGAATAATATATTATACGAAAGGCGTTTGATTGGGATGAAGTAAAAAGGTGTAAATTGGAAAACTGATGACACAGTATTTGTGCTAATAATCAAATGACTGAAAAAATATTACAGCAGTAGTTGCGCTACTTTATAAGTAAAAGAAAGGCGATTGATTCACTTCACTCATGCGTCTCCGGGAAGATGTCTGAACAACCAGCGGCAGCGGGAAAAGTCCACAACGGGTTCGGAGGACGACGAAAATTTAAAAAATGGAAGTCGCCTTTTTGTGTGCTTTTACTGTGTATGTCATCTGTTGTTGTGATATATTTTTATGCTATTTCCCGCTCTGGTAAGAAACAAAGTAGTGCCATGGTATTTACAATTTATCAGAGTGAATATGTGAGTCGAGCTAATATAAATCACTGGATGCTCGCTGTGAGTCAAATAAATGAAATTATTGCGCATAATTTACAAGGCGAAGCAGACGTTAACGCGCGAACGCTACAGAATAGAGTTGCCATCATACGACTTCAAGTTTCGAAAGAGAAGCAAAATTTCCTCAAACTGAGAAATAAAGTATTTTTTATACAAATGCGGTTAAAGCAAAGTCCTTATGTCCGCCTCACTCTTAGCGCGTTGTCAAAGCTGTATGACTGTAGTTTTTACTTTGAAAACGAACACAGGTATGGTTCTAGCACGAAGTCTTCAACTGAGATTGTCGTAAATCATGAGATCTTCGCAGACGGCGGTTTTGAAAAAAGCTATTCCAAGATGTATAATTTGAGTGAAAAAATTCTGGAAATTTGTAATTGTTCATTGAGAGAGGAGGAAGTGATTGATTTCTCTAAAACTGTTTTAGTCTATAACAGAAAAAAAACGAGGAGAATTATAGATGCAGATATTGAAAGATTGGAGAATCTGCTGACTCGTGAAAAATCAGGAACAAAAAAAAACGATTCTTTATTGAAAAATTTAAAAAGATATAAAGTTCAAAACAAGTTTATCGATGATCAAAACGCATGCGTACAGTTTTGCACGGTGTCTAGACCTTACAAGGCGATAATTTCTCCGCACGGGGCGCAATTTGCGACATTTTTTGCAACTTATCCAGAAACGTTGATAATTGAAGTCATTCCTCAATTTTATGACAGCGGAGGGTTTAACAATTACGTCAGGCTTTCTATTCGTAATCGTTGGTTTTTGGTTGAGAATGGCGACAGATCTTTAATAGAATGTTTCTCTAATACTGTTGTGGAATGCTACGATAAACTCTCTACAAGGACAAATGATTGGAATTGTTTTGATAGAAAATGTCAACTGAAGGCTAAGAATGTTCATCAGTTAGAATTGAATAGTCACGTCTTTGGTAATATTAATAGTATCGTGAATTTTTCGTGACTTCAACTTTTCACACAAGCAAATTTTTTGGCGAAGACACTTAAAAATGGTGCATATCCGTAAAAATGCTTCTACTTGGCTAGCAGCAGCTTATATATACATATAATAAACTCTATTTTGTAAAACTGATGATTTTGCTAAATGACTTGTACTACCTCTAGAGATTTCCGACTCCTAAAGAAGCGAACGAGCCCGGCGAGCGTGAAGAATGCGCCCATAATCACCGCCGCGTATACGACAGAGTCCTGGAGCCTTTTCGCTTCAGTTGTCCTTTTTTCTTCGCCGCCGGGAAGAAGCAAGCCTCGCGGCGAAAACGTTCTGTTAAATATCTCGTCAATATTAGTCACCCCACCTTGTTTCAACGGCGACAGGTAATCCAGAGTTGTTCCGACGGTTGCCCCGCTATATACGTCGGAAACGGTTGCGCAATTTTTTATATTATCGCGACACCAAGACGTTACTGTACTAAGAACCGGGGCACACTTCGTGTGTTCGTAGTACTTTTTCTCTCGATCGAGCATTAAAGAAACCGACGAAAACGACGATGCGTCTTTGAATATTTCTGTAACATTCACGTGCATCCAAGTAGGCACACTTTGCATTTCTCTGAGATTATCTACAAATGCTTCACACATTTCAGCGCTACCAATTGATAACGAAGTGCACGCGCCAGAAGCCTTCAGTACTATGAGAGCCTCATCTCTAGAGTTGGACAGCAACAAAGATTCAACAGAAAACACTGGGACGTTTAAACTCTTCGCTACGGTTATGAGATGCCAGAAATGGAAGAAATGGCCCAAGCACTCTTGTATCCCTCTAATACCTGTTGTACCGGCAAAGATATGGTGATCTCGTTGTTTCACGATGGCGTCGAACACATATTTTGCGTAATTTCGAAGTCTGAGAAGATCTGCGCCCGCGGGAAGCATTCGTACACTTTCAGGTGTAGTAGATATCAACGATCGCCAAAAAGCAAAATGAATCCCCCCTCCCCCTCGATCCCTTGATGCGGGAAACGTATGTTCTGGTTTACGGAAAACGACGAACAAAGGATGCCCCCTTTTATACAAAGTCTTCAAATGCCATCCGTTCAAGTGTACATCTTTTGTAAATTTCCAACTTCCTAGATTTTGTGCTTCGTGGAACACGTTTTCTAAATCAGAGGACGAGCACGTATTCCACATTTCTGCTTTTTGCCTGTAGAGAGATGGGATACATTTAGCGTACAACTCCGCTCGATGATTACTCGTTTGGCACGCTGGATTTATGAGTTCCTTTGGACAAATCTTTTTTATGCCTACTTCAAACGTCTCGTTTAACGCTTTTCGCATCGCGCCAGAAACTAACGTTGAGCTTTGTTCGGGACCGGTGAGCATAATGAGAGGACGCCACTTGTTAAACATCCGCTGCCGTCTTCTGGGCATCAAATCATCATTTATATGGAGGCGCGAAAAATGCAATGCCAGCGAATCATTATTGTCTTCTGGAAGTTCAAAAAAACTTTGGAAGAGCTTCGTCTCGCTCGTCTCGTTGTACCAACCAAGTGATATGTTAAGCAATTTAGAAGTTGGGATACATTCTCTCACCGATTGCTCATAATCTTCCAAATGTGCCAACCAAATCGATGACATCAGTGAGGTCAGATTATTCTTCTGAACTTCATCGCCTTTCTCTCCGCAAATTTTCGAGTGTTCATCACAAAACGTTTGAAAATACGAACCCCACGATAGTTCTCGCAACGCCTTATTATTCGCATTTAGACAGTTAATCGGCGCGTCCCATTTACAATGCATGCGAAGCACGGAATCAAAATGCTCCATCCTATCGCGGTGTACGTAAAGAAATCGTGCCTCAGGGTACTCCACGAGCAATCGGCACGGCATCCCTGGCATAAAAAATGGTACGTCCGTGAAAAATGTCAAGCCTTTTCTCTCGATGGCTTCATCGAGAGCACTTTCAAATCGCGCCTTCTTACGCGTCGTCGTCGTCGTCGTTGGATGATGATTTTGAGTAATCCCCTCAACGAACGATTCCACATCTTCCACTCGGGCTTCCCCGAACAGGTTATGTGCGCATCGCTGGTGCAGATATTTATTGAAAAGCAAGCACATGCTTCTCGTACTCGTTCGTCCTGGTGAAATCATAAACGTCAAGATTTTTTTTGGTCGTCCGGTATTTGTTGTTGACGAAGACGCGAGCAAATTCTTGTCTGCGAAAGCAGTCGCGATGAGAGAAAGTGATGTCATCAACGTCGTCGTCATCATCGCTAAATCCTTCCTCTGTATCTCTATAAGAATTGGTTTCGTGCTGTGAGCGTCAATAATGGCGTCTTTCGGACGAAAGAAAGACAAGCCTCAAACGAAAAATTAAAAGCATTTTCTAATAGAAGAAAATTCAACGGCGACATTACAAATTGGGACACGTGCAAACTATACTAAGGTCCGCAACTTCGGGAACTTTTTGCGACTTCGGGAAAAACGACGACGAAAAAAATCGGTTTCTATTTCTTTACTTACGAGTACTGCCGAAGGCGACTTCCGTTGATTAAGATGATTAATGAAGTAGATGAAGTATTGATACTCCTTTTTCCCGCGTTTAGGTACGAGTACTTGTTTTGAAGTGTGGTAGTACGCGCTTGAAAAGTGAGTTGTGGTGTAAGTTGTTTCGTTACAAAGACAGAAGTACTAATTTTCTAATTTTTCCTGATCTGTCCTCTATTACATATCCCCTGTGACGCCCAGTTCAAAGGCGAACCCCCCTCTTTTTTCAATAAAAATAAATTTTTCAAAAATTCGCCTTAGAACTTGGTGTTCAAACCGTCAGCAATTTTATTCAAACCGTAGCAGTTTTGTGATGGGGTATGGGTGCGCGCAGAGGAGCGCGCGAGAATGGATACGAACGGTCCTATTCTATGGAGAATAGTTTGTAGAGTCTGTAGATGGTCTTTTTTCTGGCGAATTATTGAAAAATTTATTTTTATTGAAAAAAGAGGTGAGCCTTTGAACTGGGGGTCCCAGGGGATAACCATATATATTTTTTCGAGAGAATTCTCTCTCATCTCTCTCGTTTCACTTTTTTATTTACTTTTTGATGAAACAAAAAACACAACACACAATCACAAACGACAACAACAACGACAACAAAGTGAAGATATTTAGTCGGGTAAAGATTTCATTTTGTCGAAAAGACACACACACGACGAAAAGAATATGAGGACGGTGAACCAAAACTATGGCGAGAAAAATGTTTCAAGTGTAGCTTAGTTTGCTAGTTCGTTTACTACTTTGTTCGATCAGTAGTATCATACTAGTACGTGTGATTATTTATATATAAATAAAAAATGTCTGTGCTCTACATCACAACGTTCAACAGCACGTGGACTTTGACTAGATCATCTCTGGTTCTTATTTAAAAGAGCGCGCAAGGCACTCATTTCAGCCTCAATATCTTTGCTCTCTTCGATTTGTTTCTCCCTGTGACGGCGATTTGATGACTTCGACCCATGTTGAGAAAACAACTTTTGGAATTTGAGCGCTTGCTGGATTTTCAAGCCTTTCGATTTGGAACGCAGAAGCGCTCGAGTTGCAACATATACCGATTTTTGAGGAGCACTTCTGTACCTTTTCACCTTTTCAATGGCCTCCTTCCATTTTTTCTCGTATGCATTTTCTGCTTCTCTTCGCATGGCTTGAAGTTCTCTCACCTTGGACTTAATGTTATGTTTATCGAAAGTTTCCTTCGTTACATCTTGTAACGCAATTTCAATATCCTCGGCGAGTTCTTTGATTCCCTTCCATCGAGTACCATTGGTTTCGGAACGTTTTGCCAATATTTCTTGATGGTGAGCATATAATTTCATTTCATCACGCGATTCATGTACCAATTTTTGAAATTGACGAAATATGTTTAACTTCATGCGTTGGATTATTTCTTTGTTTCGATTCAAATCTCTGTGAATGTCTTCCACTTTAGGTTTATTCTTTATAAGAGACGTGGCTATAAGTGTCGGTTCATACCTTCGCATATCAGAACTGGTTGAAAGCAGTTGCTCCTCAGGTGTAAATTGTTTCTCGACCACGTGAGTGACAATTGCAAGATTTGTTTCAAAATCACCCTCTTCTAAATTCTCGTCCAAACCGACTGAGACATCACAGGGGTCCTCCTCTTTCATAGTAACCCCTTCACTACGTTGAATCTCCAACGCTTCATTCAATAAATCAATCACGTCTTCAAATTTTGGCCATTTTTTTTTAAGCGTCATTACTTTATATTCTGTGAGCTTCGTGAAATCGTTTCCCAGCGTATCTCCGGTGGCTTCGATGTCATGTAAAATTTCTTTCTCCTCTCCAAAAGCATCACCCATAATTGCTAAGAAGAACTCAAATAATATCCATTGGAAAATTATCGGAATCAAGCCGCAGTAGAAAACCAAGAAGAATGTATCCATTGCATTTCCAGCTTGTCCCTCTGGATCAAACTCCGTAAAAGACGTCGCTCCAATGAGCAAAAGAAACAACAGTTCAAAAGCCCGAGGCACAGAAGATACACACTCAATCGATGCTCCAAACATGGCATTTCCCAAGGTCGCCGCCATTGCAAGAAGCACAAAATAAATCATCAGAAAGTGAGCCACATCTACGCTCGCTCGCTCTAACACTTTCGTGATGATGGCTAAGCGAGGCTGAAATTTCAATAGTAAAAGAAATCGAATAAAGAGCAATATTAGAACAATGCCAGTGATTGTGTTGTACGTAACGCTCAGCGTTGTCATAATATCAAGGTCCTGATACATTTCGAGTAAAGATACGTATCCACTGTCGTCCTCTGGTAACTCCCAGCCATATCTAGGAGTTTCAGGAACTCGATATGTCCCATTTACTACTCCCCCATTCGAAATTTCGTTTCCGGTTTGATCTTTAAAAGGCAACAAGAAATTAGAGTTGGGCTCGCCTACAGAGTTATACACATCGTAACGTAGCGAAGGTGAGAATCTGTACGCATACACACCTTGATGAATCCACCATACGACGAACGCACTCAATTGAAGCAAGAGAATTATTACTTCGATGATTATCGAGGTCGTAGAAACAACTTTTTTGGGTTGCATAGTTCGCATGACTGCGACATCTTCCGAGCGCCTTAGTATCAGAGAATCTGCCAATGCAGCGCGCGCAGTGTAAATAATCCAACACAACACGACAATTTCCACGGCAAGAAGAAGGGAGCCCGCTATGCCTTCGTACGCCCCCATGATAAGGACGCGCGACTTGGGTTTCACTTCCACGCTGCCGCCTTTCGAATATTCGAACTGAACTTCCGTATTTGTGAATCTTACTAACAATGGATTGAATGTTGCAAATTTCACAACTATAGACTTGGTCGAAGTATCGATGAAGTTCCCTTCCCGCATGTACGAAACTATCCGATTCGCTTGCTTATTACTCGACATTATATCGATGAATACAGAGAAGCCATTCCGGCCCTGTTCCAAATCAGAAGAGCGAACGCTGAAACCGTTCGGGACACCTGAAACTGGAAGCTCCGAAATGTTGTAATATTTTCCAATATTGTTCTCCAAGTCCACACCACCGAAAAGGCTGGAAGACCTAGAGAAGACGGGATCAACTCCGAATGGATCCACGCTCGGTTGATTGAAGTCTCGGCAAGTGGCAGTCAAAGTCGGGAATCGATTTGAGCACTGAGACCCATACATTAGTTTGGTGCGATGCTGCGTAATCAAAACACCCCCAATCAAAGTATTTTTCCCAAGAACTTTTCTCTCTGGAACGTACGTAACTTTCTTCTCAACTTCATTCTTGACCTTATACTCAACATCGTAGCCGAAATAGAACTTGCCAGAATTACCCGTCGTCATAATGTCACCATCTACAACACCATTAACGGAGTCTGTTTTGGAGTATTTCAAATCTCTCAAGAGTCGTCTAGCTTTCACTTTCTGGTCTTTGGCGCTTGCACAGCCGCCGTAGGCCATAACATATTCCGGCGCACATCCCGTCGGCACGTCAGGTGGATAGGGCGGTGGAGAAGGAGGAGGGGGTGGTGGAGGCGATGCAGGAAAATCGTCTGGTATGTAGGTGAATACGTTCGTTGCGTTGAAAAAAACGAGAAGTTCGCCTTTATCGCGCTTTGGACATGCACAAGAATTAATATTTTCGCATGCGGTTTCAGAGCCAGTCCCGTCTTCTCCAGAATCCATCGCATTCAATGTCTCAAGAGTGGATTCAAGTGCATTCTTCAACTCCACAGCTCTTTCTTGAAGCGTAATCAACACGTCGTTATTTGAAGTTTGCGCGCTAACAGTGGCATTAAGTAATTGAAAAGCTTCACTCGCGTACGCCGTCAACTCTGCATGTTCTTCTAAACTCGCCTCCATTGAAGTATCCCAGGCCTTTTCATTGAATGTCAAGTAACCTTCAAAATCGATATCATTGTTGATATTCGTTTGTACGCGTCTAACTGAAGTGCTTAGCGCGGAAAGGCGAGCTGAGATGCTTTCAACCGTCGCCTTCACGGCAGTCAGTTTGGAAGCTTCCAAATCAACAGTCTTTGTCACGGCAACTTTCGTCGTCATCACTTCTGGCGATACCAGTACGGACTCGACGCCAGCCGCGCTCGAAGCTGCCTCTAAAGACGATCCTAGCGTCCCACTAGAAGCCGCCGCAGTTAGGGATGCTTCGATTGAGGATAATGCGCCGTCAATTGCAGAAGCATCACTTTCTTCTTCCAACAAGATGCGGCGACGTTTCTTTGCAGTACTGGACGAAGACACCTTCCCAGTTGAAATATAAATCTCACAGGTGATATAAATAGACCACGTACTTTTTGACGAGCGTGTTACCGCCGTGTAAACTACTGATACATCCGACGCTTCAAAAGATCCCGCGCCAGATGAAACAAGCGTTTGAGCGAGACCGGCTTCAATCGCCGCTCGCGCATTGCTTCCATCTTTCAAATAGTTGCCGGCGGCGACGTTCGCGGAATCTAAACTATAGTACGGTCCAACAGTAATTGTAGTATTCATCTTACCCAATTCTACAATCTCTACGATGATCTCCACGCTCGCCTCATTTAAATTAGAATCAGAAGCGGTGTAAGTGTACGAATACGTTCCAGGTATGCAGGAGCCTCGAGTGACGTCGCTTATGCCGCACGCTCCAGTGCTCAAATCAACATTCTGTGATGATAAAATCGAACTCGACACGTCTCCGTCTTCCTCATCAATTGCATACATCAAACAGTTCGAGCGATCCGAGTCCGACGCGCAGGCATTCAAAAAGATTGTGTCGTCCGTCTCACCATATGTGACTTCGTAAGAAACATTTCCCACGACATGAATGACTGGTGGCGCCGTATCTTCTTGAACAACTGACTCGGATAACTTGAGAAGCACGTCGCATTCCAACTCGCTGCACTGCCGCACGCCATTGACGATACAGAGATTCTGGCCCGTACCACACGGCTCGCTGATAACAATTGTGCGTTTCACAGAGACTTGCCTCGGAAATTGAACATTTTGCTCTAAAACAATAAATTCCATATCAAACGTAGTACCCGGTTTCGCGTTCACATTGATTGGGCAACCAATAACTCCTTTATTCTTAAAGTAATGGGCCGGGCAGGCAGGAATAAAGCCTAAGCAGTCAGGAGGCGGACAGGACAGAGCAAATTCTGAAATATCAATTGGATCTGCATAACCATCTTGGGGTTGCGTTACCAAAATCCCAGGTTCGCAAGGGACTTCAGCTGTTGGAATCTGATCGGCATCGCATTTATAGTACGGAGAGTATTGCTTGATCTGTATTACTTCACCATATCCTTCATACGTTTTCAAGGTGGCGACTGGAAGATCTGCTACTTCATCTTCCTCAATGTCGAAAAAACTTTCCAGCTCAACATCCTCTAAGCAAACTCCATCTACAGAACAGGGTGTATTTTTGCACGCCACTTCTCCCGGCGGACACGATGGAATAACGACCAGCTTCCTCGTGACAGTCTCGGATTGTAAACCGGAAGAATCCATCGCATAGAATGTGATATCGTACGTATCTGCAACATAAGTATCAATACTGCACCCAGATACTCCTCTTGTGGCGAAGGTCAAACCGCACGCAAATATTTGATCCGGGTTATTTGCGACTGAGATTGGACCGTCGAACTCACCTACTGCTCTCGCTCCATCATCGCAAGATTCTCCTGCAAGCTTTAGATCACCGCAAACTTTGTACACTTCGTATTGGTTGATCTCGATTCTTTTTGGACCAAGAAGCGTGATATTTGGTGGTTCAGGTGCTTTCACAATGAATGCTTCTTCGATCACGATATCTAAACCACAAATGCCATTTCGACTACAACTAACGGTCCCAGAAGCGTCCTTCGAGCAAGCAATTTCTTCAGTTACTCCATCTTCATGAAGCGTTCCCCTACACGGGTTCAAAACAAACACCTGTCGACGCACCTCCGTCGCACTCTTCGGGTTGAACGCATCTAAATCATCTACGCTGTACTTAATAGTAAATGGACGCGAAACCAGCACGTCGGTATTCACAAGACCTTTACCCGCGCTTCGGACCGACGTCGTGAGATTGCCGTCTTCGTTATCCCATGCTAATACTCCTGGATCAACGTACACATCGAATTGTTCAACGTACGTGCGCATGATTAGAATAGTTTCCAGTTCGCCATTCGCGTTGGTTTGCTCAACTTTGCCAAGTTCAGAAGTATAAGTGCCTTCCAAAAGTGTCAATACTGGTTTATACATGTTCTCCGGCGGCACGTACTCTTCGGCGACAAACTTTTCTTCAACAACATCAGCATCATCCGTAGGTGGAATACAATACGCGACTTTGGTATTTGGATCGACCCAGGCGCACACCATTGGTTCCAATTCTGTGCACAACCTTGAAAATTCAGGGCAAGGAGAATTGACTTGAACAGTTCTCTGGACGGTAGCTTTATTTCCGAGCACATCAGAGCACTCGAACGTAATGACGTAGGGTTCTACGGATGGAAGATCCGTATTAATACTCTCAATGCCGGTCACTGTAATCACTGAGATGGTGCCATCTGTGCCGTCTGAGCATGTTACCCCGGAATCTTTGTATGTTTCGAGCTGCTCCAAGTTCACATGCTTCGAACCAATGAGGGTAATAACTGGAGGAATATCATCAGGTGGAGGTGAGGGACTCGGTGGTGGCGGTAGTGGAGGCGGAATGATGAGAGGTGGAGGCGATGGTAGCGGCGGTGGTGCTGGTAAAGGTGGGTATTCCTCGAAGACTTTCAGAGGTGGAAGAGGCGGTGGACTAGGAGCAAACGGTGGGGGCATGTTCCTCGGCGGCGGAGATAAAATGGCCGGCGGTGGCGATGCAAGAACAGTCTCTTTAACTTGGTACACACGCACTGCAGTTAAACCAGAATCAGACATCGAACCTTTCAATGTATTTAGCAAGGCAATGTCATTGTATTTGAACATGTTTATAATTGTTTGAGTAACACTTCCAAACATAAGACTTGTTACAGCAGTGACTTCACAGAAGAGGCTCGTTGAAGACGCAGCTCTTATTTCTGTCACTCGAATATTATCTTTACTGATGCCAAATTTTTCAGAAATGACTTCAATCAAAGATCGTCGGATAACTTGGCGTCGAGTGCTCCCATCAGCTGACAATCCACGTTCGTCGATCTCCAGTAATTTCACATCCGAAATTTCAAAGATCATACTGTAAATGACAGAGTTGTCTCCAGCTGGCACGAGGGGAGGTGGGTTCGGCGGTGGGGAAGGGGGGGGTGACGGAAGAGGAGGAGGG
>JGI20151J14362_10001527_pt1 | contig 16714 bp, 13 predicted proteins | sample COG_01_FD_14362 | JGI IMG/M metagenome (IMG submission 14362)
TAACGATTTATGAGCGCGGTGGGGGACTGATGGCGACGACCCCGATGGATGGGATATTCGTGTACAGCATGGTGATCAACGTGTTCGCGCTGTGCGGTCTCGCGGGGATGTTGTCGCAGAATAAGCACTTAGTCCTGGGGTTCTTCGCGTACAACGCGGTCAATTTAGTCGTCTCCTTTCACGTCTTCGTCGACGTTTGTACCACGATTGGCGTCAGGAACAACGCCACCAAAGACAGCGCGCCTTACGCCAAGGGAGTGGCGGCGTTCTTGTTCTTCAACTTTTGTCTCAGCTGTGTCGCGTGTGTGTTCGCGGTCAAGGCCGTGGACGAGATACGGGAGAAGAATAAGTCCGGGGAGGGCTACTCGGTCATGCACTTCGGCGGCGTGGAGGTTTAGGAAATCTAATTATAACGGCGCTTTGCAACTCGAGCTGAGCATGTTACTCGGACTTTGCGTATCCACCCCGCGCGTAACTCGTGTCCCGCATGGCCCCACCCATGCCCATCGACGCGTCATCATCGTACGACGCGTGCCTGCCTGAACCGTGTTTGAACCCCGTCTCGTGTCCGCTAACGTCGTCACCTTGCTCCTCGGTGAATATCTCGTCGACAAAGTCCGCAATGGATCCGTTGTACGCCGCGCACGCGCTGATCAGGCACCCCACACCCACCGCGGCACACATCCCTAACAGCACCGCGCTGCTGAACTTCGCGTCCACCTCCGTCTGTTCGAGCCACCTGTACCGCACTAGTAAGTGCTTGGGCCAGACGGTGTGGTTGTGAAATTCTTGGACGAGGGATTTGTGCGTCTTGAGGTACTTGCGTCCCACCGCGACGGTATCCGCCTTGACCGCCCGTATCTCCCCCCGGCCGTGCGTGATCTCCACGTCCAGCATGGGCACGATCCCGAGGTTTTCGTCCTTGTCGTCCGCGTTGTCGAACCGCGACTTCCGCTTACCCCGCCCCGCGTTGGCGACCGCCTCTTCGTGCGCCTCGCGGATGGACCTGGACATCACCAGGAGCCACCCGGTGAGGTGCCTGTCTCCCTCGAACGACAGCGCGATCTTGTACTCGTCGTCTTCCTTCCACGCCGACGGCTTCGGGATCGGGACCGCCACCGCGTGGTCCTCGCCGAACTTCGGCACGTGCCGCGCGGTCAGGTCGTGCCAGTGCGTCCGTTGCCCGTGGAACTGCGCGCGACGCGCGGTGGGTACCAGATCGCCGTGGTGGTAATCCGCCGCCGAGGGTGCGAAGCCCACGGCCGCCAGGAGCGTGGCCAGAAGACACGCGTGGAGACGTCGCATCCCGGTCAACACGCGATACACCCCGAGACAGACACGCGCGCCGCGTCCTCTGCCGACGGGCGGCCCGGAAATACATTTTTTTAGCAGTCGCTTCAGCTGATCGCCCTTATCGTGAGTGCCCATACCTCAGCGCGTCCCACAGGTCGCGGCGAGGCATGAACCTAAACCCCGGCGCGGTTGGAGTCAGCGTCACGACGCGCCCCGTGCTGCTCGCGGTCGCGCGAACGCTCCGCGGGCGAGACTCGCGCGCCTTCGCGTCGGCGCCCGCCCGGCTCCTCCTCTCGCGGGGCCACCTCGTTCCCAGCGCCCGGAGGCTGCTCGCCACCGGACCGTCTATGTTCCTGAGCAGGTTCACCAAGAACTCTGCGACTGACATGGACGCGCCCCCGAAGGAGATGGACGCCGCACCGTCCGTCCTCGGCCTCGCCGACCGAGCCGACCACAGCTGGACGAGGCAACTCAGTCCCGATCCCGACACCGACGCCAACGCCCCAAACAGAAAGTCGCGGCAGGTCAAGAGCGGCCACTACGTCCGCGTCGATCCAACCCCGCTGCGCAAGCCCGAGTGCGTGATTTACTCCCCGGACATGCTCAACAGGCTCGGCATCGACGAGGCGGACGTCAAGGCGCCCAACGGCGAACGGTTCGCGCGGTTCTTCTCGGGCGACAAGACCGCCGTACCGAACATGGACTCCTGGGCCACCCCGTACGCGTTGTCCATCATGGGACAACGGCAGGTGAGCAACTGCCCGTTCGGCACCGGTAACGGGTACGGCGACGGGCGCGCGGTCTCCGTCGGCGAGGTACTCGGCCCCGACGGCGTGCGGTGGGAGATGCAGCTCAAGGGCGGCGGGCCCACGCCCTTCTGCCGCGGCGCCGACGGGCGGGCCGTGCTTCGATCCTCGGTGCGCGAATTTCTCGCGTCTGAAGCGATGCACGCGCTGGGCGTGGAGACGACGCGGGCGCTGTCGTTGGTGGTATCCCGTGGCGGTGACGCGGCGCGCAGGCCTTGGTACGACTCCGCCGCGGATAAGAGCGCATCCAGCGCGGGTGTATCGATGGACGACCCGCGTCTGGCCAAGTACCCGGACGACGTCAAGCGGCAGATCATCCGGCAGTTCGCCAACCAGAAACGGGACCCGGACTTGATGATCGTGGAGAGCTGCGCCATCACCACCCGCGTCGCGCCGTCGTTCACCAGGATCGGGCACATCGACCTGTTCGGCAGGAGGGCGTCCAAGGGCACGAAACAGATGGACGAGCTCCGCGCCATTGTTCGGCACGCGATTTTCCGCGAGTTTCCCGAGATTCTCGGTGACTCACCGGCGGACGATGACTCCTCGGACAAACTCACCTCCGAGCAGGTGGCCGCGTTCCTTACCGCTTCCGGTGACGCCATCGCCGATATGGTCACCGGGTGGCTCCGCGTGGGTTTTTGCCAGGGTAACTTCAACGCCGATAACTGCCTCGTGGGCGGCCGGACGATGGACTACGGACCGTTTGGGTGGATGGACGCGTACGACCCGCTCTTCGCGAAGTGGACCGGGAGCGGTGAACACTTCGCGTTCATGAACCAGCCCGGCGCGGGGCTCGCCAACTTCGCGGTGCTCGCCGGGTCGTGCGCGCCGCTCCTGGACGGGGGTGAGGACGAGGCGCAGGCCATCTTGGAGCGCCTGCAGGGCGAGATGGAGACCAAGGTTGCGGACGTCTGGCGAAAAAAGCTTGGTTTGTCGGAGTCCCAGCGCGCCGCCGCCTCGACGCTGTTCGAGAACAAGCTCGAACCCTTGATGCGGGAGAGCAACGTGGATTACGTGTTGGTGTTCAGGCAGCTCGCGGAGTGCCTGGTTTTGCCCGGTGACGCGTCGGAGGATGACCTACTCGAACCGTTGGCGCCCGCTTTTTACGACGCCCCCAACGCTTTTTACGAGAAGGACACCCGATCCAAGTGGTGCGATTTCATCAAAGCCTGGGTAGATTTGGTGGGTGAGGACCGCGACGCCGCGATCGTGCAGATGAACAGCCAGAACCCGGCGTACGTGCTGCGGGAGTGGATGCTCGTCAAGGCGTACACNGCGGCGAAGGAGGAGGATGATTTCTCAGTCGTGAAGGAACTGTTCGAGCTGACCAAGACCCCGTACGATCTCGGGAGCGAGGAGATGCAGGAGAAGTACTACAGGCGGGCGCCGGACCAGGCGCTCAAGGCGGGAGGTACCGCGTTCATGTCCTGATCCTCGTAGAGGCTGCGCACGCGATGCGCCGCCGACGACGATAGTTCACGGATTGACTTTTTAGTTTATCCGTGACATTAGGCCCGGGGGGGTGGACGGGCGGATCCGGAAGGACAGACAGCGCGTCCCGGCGCCGGCGTACGATGACGCGACGCGGCCAAATGTCGAGCTACTCGATGGGCCGCCTCGCCGATACATGACGCCGGTGTAAACGCCGGGAACGCGTCCCTTCCATCCGCCCGCGGCTCACCCGGGCCAAACACACAACAAATTTTTTTTCTTGGAATGAAAACACGAACTCCTAAATCGACTCGCCTTCGCCCCACCCGCCTCACCGTAAGCCGCGCGCACGAGGGTCATCGAACCGGGGCGCGAGCCACTCGGCTTCGTGGCGCATCATGAGCAAGCGTCGGCGCCAGCTCGTGGACCTCGGAGGCGACGAGAACGAAGGCGGAGGACCCGCGGGCGGGGGTGCCGCCATCGGTTTCAACTACGACTCGGAGGACCCGATAGCCGCGGCCATCGCCCGCAGAGCCGCGAAGGAGAAGAAGTGCGCACTCGGTGGGCTCCTCGGCGCGTACGTGGACGACGACGACGAGGAGGAGGAGGAGGAGACGGACGGCGCGTCCAAGGAACCGCCGCATCCGTGGAAGCAGCTCCGAGACGCCACCACCGGGCACGATTACTACTGGAACCAGGACGACGGATCGGTGTCGTGGACCCTGCCCAGCGCCGGCGATGCGACGAAAGCGGCGGAGCGCGACTCCGGGGACGCCGGCGATGTCGCCCCGGTCGCCGAGTTAAAGATTCCGATCCCAAAGCCGGACGTACGGACGTTCGCGGACCTACTCCTGTCCCAGGCGGATGAGGTGTCGGGGCTGCGCGAGGCGATCGACGAGACGCCCGCGCTGGTGCGGCTGGTGATGGACATCGAGCGACGCGTCGACGACTACGAACGGATCAAAAGCGGCGGCGACGCGGAAACCGTATCGTCGGCGCAAGACGCCGCCCTCGACGCCCTACGGGAGGCTGAGAAGGCACTCCCGGGCGCGGCGGAGGCGTTCAAAGCCCGCCGCGCCAAAGCCGCGGCGGCGGAGGTGGCCAGACGCGTAGCCGCGGCGCGCGCAGCCAAGCCGGCGTCGACAAAGGGAAAACTCGCGGGGGTGGGTCGAGGCGCGGGTACCGACGTCGCCGCACCCCCGCCGCCGCCGCCGGACGAGGACGAGGACGCACCCCCGCCGCCGCCGCCCAAGCACGTCATCGCCGCGGGGCCCGTCATCAAGGAGACATCCGCCGGTGTTAAACCGCATCGACCTCCCCGGCGCGAGAACACCACGCAGCCGCCTCCTCCCCCCGCGCGGATCATGTCTAAGCGTCCGGCCCCGTCCGAGATTGACAGGTGGAACCGGGCCACCGCTGAGAGGGAGGCTGGGGAGCGTCGGGCGGAGGCGGCGAGAACGGCGGCTGTGACGGATCCGACGCAGATGGCGGCTAGGCGGGCTCACGAGGTGGAGCGGTGGAAGGAGAGCGCCACTCGTGCAGGCGGCGCGGGGGGTGATAACCCGAACTTCACGCCGACGGTCGGGGATTGGAGGGAACGCGCGGCGGCGGCGAGGAAGCGGCGCGAGAGGACAGACGCGGAGGCTTCATCCGAGCTCGGGGAATCATCCGGGGTTATTACGCGGAATAATCATCATGATCGCTCGACGGCGGCCGCTTCGGTGACCACGACCGCCGCTGCGGACGCGGCTGCCGCGGCTGCTGGCGTGGATCTGAGCGCGATATCCGCGTCGTTGCCGCAGGGTTGGCGCGCGTTCTACGAAGCATCGAGCGGGGAGGTGTACTACGGCGACGCGACGAGCGGAGAGACCACCTGGGAACGTCCCGTTTAAAAGTTTTCATGGGTCTAAAAGTCACGGCGACTCACTCCTTAGCCTCCTCCTTCTTCTCTTCCGTTTCCTCCTTTTCCTCGGCTTCCTTTTTCGTATCCTTCGTATCGTCGGCTTCCACCGGAGGGGGCATGCACCTCGCCCGCTCAGCCTGCCTTTCCTCCTCGTTCATCGAGAGCAGCCGTTGGTTGTACTTTAGCAAACCGTAGTAATCCTTCACGAGCGCGATTGTCGCCACGCCCTTGCAAGCCTCGACGAGCACCACGATATCGGGTTTGCCGAGCTCCACCTTGTGCGGCTCCGGCACCAGGGCGGCGAGCGCGGGCACGAGTTCGCTTCGCCTTAAACTGGAGTTGGCGCGCGAGTTGAACACCACCGCGAACGTCTTCTCTTTTCCTTTTTCGCAATCCGCCGGGAAAGCCTCGTCGATCAGCGGCTTGGCCGCCTTGACGACGTCCTCCACGGCGGCGTAGGACACCTTTTCCACGGGCACGATCCTGAGCGTGTGCCTGGACACGGGCTCGCCGGTGTCCCGGGTGTTCGTGAGCATGCGACGCACCAGCTCGGACGGACTGATCTTCTGCGTAGCCTCCCACTTCATGCGAATAAACACGCAAGCCTTCAGGTCGAGGTTGACGTGCTTGAACCGCTCAGCCCTGGCGAAGTCGGCGGCGTCGTCGCCGCCGCTCTCCTTGAGGTCCGCGAGCTCGGCGGCGAGCTTGTCGCTGGCATCCTTGCTGTCGTCGGCGACCTTCTCGGACTGCGCAGCGGCGGCGGCGGCGGCCTCCTCCGGGAAGATCGACTCGTACGTGTCGTTGAGGTTACGGACGGTGTCGCGCCATGAGTACCTCTCCCTTCCGGCGTCGGAGGTTACGATGTAGCCCAACGCGTTGTACGGGACGGTAGCCGCCGTCTGAGGCTGTGAACGATGGGAACGAAGAAGGGAACGCGGGAGTCAAGGAAGGCATCGGTTGGATTTTGTTTGTTCCGAGAGCGCGCTTCTTTTGCGGCGGCGGGGAAGACGACGACGCGTCGGTCGACAGACGGCGGACTCACCCTGCCGTAGAAGGCCTTCTTGTTCTTCTTTCCGTCGCCGCCGTTGTAAGGGCGCTTATCGCCTCCCATGGTGTCTTAGCTAGCCAGCGGTGCGATACGATGTGGCTGCGCGAATGACTGTAAAAGTAATTCGTCGTCCGTTACAAGGCAGACTGGCAAAACAAACACAACTACCATTACCCCCGCGGCGTCTGCGGCGCGGCGTGTCTCCTCTGAACCGGCCCGCCGCCCGTCACCCGCCTCGACGGCGACTGCCCCATCGCCGCCGCCCGTCCATCCCCGACCACCCGGTCCCGCTCGTCCTTGTGAATCGCGTTGATGGTGTCCACGATGCCCTTGAGGTACCTCTGCGTGGATGAATCTTTCCAAGCGGTGACCGTCGCGAGGACAATCTTCCGGACGTCGTCGCTCTCCCCGATGTGTTCACCCATCGCCCCCCGCAGGACGTGCATCAGCATATCGCTGGTCTCCTGCGGCGTGGCAAACTCGGTGAGCATCTTGGTGCTGATGTTCGCCAGCTCCCCTTCGTCGGGTGAGATTCCGAACATGGCCTTGGCGATGAGGCTCGGCAAGTCGCCATCGGGCGGGCTCGGTTTCATGTAGTACATGAACAGCCTGACGAGTCCGCGGGTCATCTTGAACATGCTGACCGACTCCGGGTTCAAGTCGGACTCGGGCGGGATGTCCTGCTCCTTCTTTTTGGCCTGGAGCTCGTCGTACTTCCGTTTCCACTGCTCGTAACTCTTGTGCAGTAGGATCATCATGACGCTCTGGTAGACGGAGATGATGATGACCAACGCCGACGTGAACACGACGAAAAACTTGAGGTAGTGCATCTGCGCCTCGCCCTTGAGGTGGCACCGGTACTGCGCGTCGAACGCCTCCTCAAAGTCCAGCTGCGCCGCGTCGCAGATGGCGCCGTACCTCGTGAGCAGGTTACCCCCCGAGTAGGTGGTGACGCCGTCGATCGTCTCCTGCGAGATGCTGGCGAAGGTTAAGATGGAGTACCAGAACCCCGCGAGCATACCCCCGGCGATGATGATCCCGATGAACTTGATGATCATGAACAGCAGGTAGAAACGCTCGAACTTGCCCTCCACCTTCTCCGACTTTCGCACCGGGTCTTTGCCCACGAGGGGCGAGTGGTACTGACCTCGCGCGATGGCGTGAAGCCGGTTGTACTGTTTGATGAACTGCGCGTTGATCCCGGCGCCGATGAAGAGCATGACGAACGTGACCATGGTGAAGATGGGCCAGAACTGGGACGTCTCGAGCTTGATCTGGGTCTCGCACACCCGGTTGATGATGTCCATGCCGTACTCAAAGTGGCCCCCCGGCGAGACTCCGCCGCTGCCCGACGCGAAGGCTCCGAGGGTCACGGAGGTTGGCCTGCACGCGATGCTCCCGCCCATCAGGTTGAGCGCCAGCGTAAGCACCGCGAGTGCGTACACGGCGATGGCGACGAAGAGCAAGGTTTCGTCGTGGCCCACCACCTGCGAGTCGTCCAGCTTGGCGGCTCTCGATCGTACCTTGTGCCTCTGGTATATGTTTGAGATGGTGTACGCGAGGAGCATGAAGTCGCTCAGGCCGAGGTCGCCGAGGAGGTCGTCGTCGATCTTCTCGCGCTCGTCCACGTCCCGCGCGGTCGCGGACTCGTATCTGCCCGAGTGAGAGCGCGTGAGCAACTTCTGGAGGCTCCGTCGTCCGTCGTCGGCGCTCTTGAACGAGGCACCCGCCTCGTCGTCCTCCTCCTCCGCGTCCTCCTCGTACTGCACCGACATGCCCATGAGACCGCGCTCAGCCTCGGTCATTGACTCGGAGAGGTCGCGGGGGCTCGGTCCGCCCATCTCCTCGAGCGTGCGGTCCCTGCTGAAGGGCGAACTCATGGCCGAACTACGCGGTGGGAAGAATTCAACCGCCCGGAATTGGCCGGCCTTAGAGTCTACCTTCGTCGAGCGCCGCGTTTCTCGCCACCGTCAGTCTGACTCTTGGTCGCGATCCTCGCTCGTCTCTCACGCTCCGCCTTCCAAAACTCTGCGATGAGAATGAAGGGCCAGAACATGCGCGAGTGCGAAGTGTGCCGACGGCGATCCGGTAACGACCGCTGCTGTCAAATTCTTCAGGTGAAGTCCGCCCGCATTTCATTTTCACCGGCACGAGGAAGGACGCGCGAGGAGATGGCTTCCAAGGGCGGCACCCGCGCCGCGGGCACCGACGGTAACGACTTCCAATACCGTCAGCGCGTCGATAGCAAGTACCAGAAAGCCGCGGTGGCGCGCAAGAAGGTCAAGAACGCGCTCTCCGCGCTGCTCGTCTACCACCCCGTGATGGCCGCGTGGGCGGTGCTCCCCTCGGTGCTCACCGGCGCCGACCTGGACGAGTACAACGTCCCGTTCTCGTCGTTGGCGTTCGTGGGGTTCTGTCTCGCCCTGACGACGATGTCCATGGTGGGTAGCAACAAGACGATCCAGCCCGAGAACCTGGAGAGCATGTGCGCCGCGGTCCGGGCCGCGGGCGCTCTCAACTTGATCGCGGGATTCTTGATGCGACTCCAGGTGGACGACAAGAACCTGCTGATGCGGAGGTTCACGAACCTCGTCGCGAGGGAGATCCCGGGCGTGAAGGACTCACCCGCGCTCGCCCCAGCCGCGTCGCTCGTCGAGGCCTTACTCATGTGCGTCGGCCTGCTTTTGGCTCTCGCGGTGTACAAGCACGGCAAGGCGCTGGCTTCTTACACCAAGACCCGTTAGCGTCAACGATGAGATGAGCGCGACGAGGGGAATGTAATACAAGAAAACCACTAATACGGTTCATCACCAGTCCCGCGGGTTCCTGAGCACCTCCACCAGCGCCGCCTCCGGTGTCCCACCCGCGGGTTGTACGTCGTAGTCCCACCGCACTCGCGGCGGCGCCGACACCATGATGCTCTCCACCCGCCCGCCGTCCAGCCCAAACTTGACCCCTCGGTCGTACAGCAAGTTGAACTCGACGTACCGGCCCCGTCTCTGCTGGTGCCACCGTGTTTGTGCCTCGCCGTAGTGTTCGTCACGTCGCCGGTTCACGATGGGCGCGTAGGACCCGGTCCAGCCCTGCGCCACCGCCTTCGTGAACGCCTCAGCGTCGCTCACAGTTGGAGCGTGATCACCTCGAGGCTCCCGGGCGGTGGGTACCTCCGCCGGGTCGTGCGCCAGTGGGACGTCTGATGAGGACTGAAGGTCGTCGAAGAAGACCCCACCCACGCCGCGGTGCTCCTTGCGCGCGGGTATGTAGAAGTAGTCGTCGCACCACCGCTTGCACATCTCGTGGAGCTGACCGCCTTTGACGCCGGCGGCTTTAACCGGCTCCGCATCGGGCGTCGTCTCCGTATCCGATGACTTGTTTCCTCTGTTGAACAGACCCGCGAGGAACCCGCTGCTTTTTTTTTTCGGTTCCGTCTCCTCCTTCCGCGGTTCCGTGCCCGCCGTCGACCCTGAAGCTTCGGTGAGGACGGTTGGGTCGTGAGCGTCGCACACTGAGCGCCAGTGCGCGTGAAAGTCCCGGGCGTCCTCCTCGAAGAGGTAGTACGGCGTGAGATCCGCGCCTCCGCCGAACCAGGACGTGCCGGCCACGGTGAACCGCCTGACGTCGGCGCGAAACGTGGGCACCATCGGAGACTTTGGGTGGATGACGATGGAGAGGGCGGCTGCGCTGTACGGCTGGCCACCCGCGGGGTCGACGCAGTCCCGTCCCCTGGAGGACATGGCCTTGGCGCGCTCGGGGGTGAGGACGCCGCGGATGATGGAGACGTTCGCGGCAGCCTTCTCGAACACGTCGCCGCCCTCCAGGACGCGTGTGACGCCGAACCCGCTCCCGGGCTCGCCCCTCACCCACGCGTCCAGACCGAACCCGCGATCCTCGCTGCCGTCGAGCGCCTCCATATCGGCGATGAAGTCGGCCTGCATGGACATCACGAACCGCTCGAACTCGTCGAGGTCCACGCCGTTGGTGTCGATACCCGGGTAGGGATCGTTTTCAGCGTCGTCATCCGCGGACGACTCGGCGGAGACCGCGTCGGTGGCGACCCGAGTCTTGGTGTCCATGGCGGATCTTCTCGGAAGGGATAACGCACGACGGGCAGGAGCCGTGGGGGATCGCGCGCGGCCGGGTGCGGCCGCGAGCGGCGCGCGCGATGTGGGCGCGATAGATACAGACATTTGGAGCGCGACGAATACGAAATGTACTCTTTGCGCTGCTCTGTGGCCGTCTGAGCCGGGTGCTGAGCTGGACACGCATTTTATTTTTCAACAACGAACTGCGCCCGATTTTGTTCCCGCCAAGCCCTCCGAGAAGCGTCAGAACGGACCAGCGCCGGCGGCCATGGCGTCGTCGCCCGCCGCCCCGAACGCGGGCGTCGCCGGGTTCATGAAGAAGTACCGCACGTTCGTCCGTCGGCACAGGGCGCTTCTGTCCGCCATCGAGCAGGGCGCCGCGGGCATGACCTGGTTCATAGAGGGTGAAAACTCCGAGGTGTACGCGGAGGCTGCGTCGTCGGTGGTGGGCGTGATGTCCACCCTGAACGACCACCTGGTGGCCGACGAGAGCGACGACGACGGCGATGTGGGCGATGCGCACTCATCGCCCGGTACCCGCGGTGAGATCGACAGCGCGTACGGCAACGAGTCGGACGGAGGGGCGGCGCCCGACGGGGGCATTGGAGATCGGCGACGGGGATCCGGCGGACGGGACGCCAAGCGATCCACGTGGCGCGAACGGCTCGGCGCGCTCGCCGAGTGCGTCCCGACGCCCCTGGCGCTCACCTTGTGCTCACAGGTGGAGACGCTGTCGGAGATGATCGCGAGGCGCGCGGGCGGNNTGGATGGCGCTGCCGACGCCGTCGTNGTCATGGAAGCNGTCAAGGCGGCGCTCAAGACCAGAGTGTGGCTCGCGCAGAGAGGCGGGTCCAAGCTCCTGGTGGAGGACGGGATGGCGTCGGAGCAGCTCGGCGACGAGTCCGAGTCGGAGTACGACACCGACGTGGACAGCGACGACGACGCGGGCTTCTCGCTGGAGACGCTACTGAAGGGTAAACAATCGAGGGACGAAAGCTCGGACGACTCCGACTCCAACTCCAACGACGATTCATCTTCCGACGAGGACGAGGACGAGAGCACGGGCTCGGTGTCCTCGTCGCACGGGTCCGTCTCGTCGCACGGGTCCACTTCGTCCTTCGACGCCGCCAGGGCTACGATCAACCAGAACGCGTTATCCATGCTCAAGTCGCACCGAGTTAACTTTGAGCGGTACCCGCCCGGGATGAAACGCGCGACGCTTGGGATGAACGCGCTGTACCAGTGCAGGCTACGGGCGCAGGCGGAGTACTGGGAGACGCGTAAGCACCGGCTGATTGAGACGGCGGAGGCGGACGAGGCGCTCCTCGCGGAAGAGAACTCTTCGGAGAATGAGAAAGACGAGAACGATACGAACGACGAGGACGAAGGCGCCAGCGAGGCGGGGGACGACGCCGACGAGTCCCGGATAGAGGGTGACCCGACGGACAGAGTCGCGGCGGAGAGGCGACGGCGACGGCGCATGAAGGAGATGGCCAAGCACCGGCAGTTCCAGCGAATGCACGGCCTCCCGCCCGTGCCGCCGCCGCCCCACCCGTTCAGGATCGAGGATCAGCTCATGCGGGACAGGGTCGACCTCAACCTGCGGCTGGTGGGTGAGCTGTGCCACATCACCAGGCCGTTGGCGTACGCGCTGGCGAGGAAGCGGTGGGGTTGTAAGAGCTGGAGGGCGCTGATGGTGTCCGCGACGTTCGACGCGGCTTCGTTCTCGTGCCTCAACGGCGCGAGCGGCGGGATCAAGCGACGCGAGCCCAACTTTAGTTCTGGGGAGAAGGCGGAGATGGCCAGGCGCAGGGCTTTCTTGACGTACTACCTACTGCGCTCGCCGGTGTTCGATACACTCACGCTGCCCACCGCCAGGTTGGTGGGCCGGGGCGTCGGGTGGGTGCCGCTGCTCGGGTCGCTCTACGGGAAAGCCGTGGACATCGCCGAGGACGTCAACGACCACTTCGCGTACACGTATTAAGACTCTTAGTCCACATCACTTTGTACTAGTCCACATCATTACTTTGGCCAGAACGAGTGATACACTCGAGGCGTATAAACAACATGAGATCACCACAGCGCGCACATGAAGCCGGCGAGCACGATCAACGCGCTCGCCTCCGCCTGCGACATACCGTCGGGCAGTCTTTTCATCATCTCGTCAATCTGACCCGGCGTGGACGGAACCTCGCACCGCTCGATCACCCGCGTCGATCCGCTCTGCGCGCTGACGGTGGGATCGGGCATCGCGCCCGGGTGTTGGATGGTGACGAGCCTCGCGGGATCCGAGCGCGTGGCGTACCGCGCCACACCGCTCTGGGCGTGAGAGACCTGCACACAAAACACGGCGTCATCATTCCAATTGCCATGATGACGGAAATAAAAAGAAACGAACCATCAGAGCGTAAGCGTCGTCGACGGCGGTTAAATCGAGCCTCTCCAACCTGAACTCGCCGTTCCCCGATGAGACATCCTCGAACACGGACGCGACCGCGGAAGTGTCGTCGTTATTAATGGACGAGAAACCCACGTACAGGAGACCTCGTTCGTCCGTCACCGCCGAGGCGCCCAGGTTCTCACCCAACGAAGTGTCAAGCTCGAAGGGTTCACCAACCTGAGACGTGGTACCCCCCGTGTGAACCAGCTTGACGATCTTGGACGGAGACGTGTGCGTCACCCAGTAACTCGCGGTTCCGTCCGGGGCGACGCACCCGGCCCTCACGAACTCGCCACCGTTCATGACAGCCGCGGACGCTAACGTGAGGTCGGCGTCGCGTATCTCAACCACCGCCGCCGGTGACGTGTCCGTGGCGAAGAGAGAGCTGCGTCGCCCCGTGCCCGCATCGACTCGTACGGCTGCGGCGCGTACGTAGTCCACCCCGAGCGGTAATGTGATCGAGTCGTCCCTGACTAACTGTCCGGTGGCGTCGTCCTTGACCAGTTTGACCACCGAGCTCGGCGCCGTCCACGTGGCAAACAAAAAGCTCGGACCGGGTCCCGCGGTGGCGGCTGCCAGGACGTTCTCCCCGGGCCGTAGCGTGATGTGACCGGGCGTGAGCGTACCTCCGAACGCGACGACGCCGGGGGTCTGCGCGGTGCCCCACGCCACGTCCCCTTCCCACGCCGCCGCCGAGCGTATCGGCCCGACGTCCGTGGGAAGGACCGAGCCTCCCTCGTAGAAGGTGTCCGCGCCGCAGTGCGACGCGAAGTGGACGGTGGCGGGCACCGAGTTGGTACCCAGCGCGGTGACCAGCGCGTGTGTCCCTGGAGATCCGACGTCGGCGTCGTCGTCGACCGTGAGCGCGTAGGTGGCGACGGCGGTGACGTCGGCGGCGCGTGGGAAGGTCAGCGGGCTCGGTGCCTCCGCGGGCGGCGCCGGGCTCTCGTGGTCCGCGGCGACGAACGACGACGTCGCGACGAGGAGGACGGCGGCCGCGGCCGCGATACGGTCAAACACGTGGCGAAACGCGCGCATTGTCCACTGGCGGAGACGGGCGACGAGGCCGAGCGCGACGACGGCGTGGTCCCGTTCGCCTCGGGGTGTGCACAACAACTTGAAGTGAGTTTTTCACTCCCGTCTCCACACTCCAGCCGTTGAGAACCGTTTGCTGCCGCCAGATTGCCCCGCGCACGCATAGGTGGCGCGTCTCCAGTCCCTGACGCGTATCTACCGCGCGCGAGACGGAGCGCGATGGTAGATTACGGTACGACGCCGCGCTCGTCCCGCATCCCACCCCGTACCCACCGATACACCCCCGCGTCGCCCCCATCCCACCGGACGGCACCTTCCTCCTGAACAAATCAAATCTGACCCGAAGATGCTCCCACGCGACGCAGGCACCGACCAGCTGCTGCTGGACATCGCCGACTACGTGGTCGGTTACGAGATCAAGTCGCGGGATGCGGTCAAGACGGCGAGGTACGCGGTGCTGGACGCCATGGCGTGCTCCATGCTGTCCCTCAACTTCCCCGAGTGCGCCAAGCTCTTGGGCCCGGTCGTGCCCGGCGCGACGGTCACCCACGGCGCGCACGTGCCGGGCACCGACCACGACGTCGACCCGGTCACCGCCGCGCACAACTTCTCGACGTGCGTGCGATGGCTGGACTACAACGACACATGGCTCGCCGCCGAGTGGGTCCATCCCAGCGACGTCGTCGGAGCCATCGTGCCTTTGGCCGAGTACCTCACGCGCGTACGACTCGCGAGGGCGCTGCCGCCGCTCACCATGAAGGACGTCATCGTGGCGGTGATCAAGGCGTACGAGGTGTGCGGTATTCTGGCGCTGGAGAACTCGCTGAACCAGATCGGCGTGGACCACTCGCTGATGACCAGGGTGGCGGTGGCGTCGGTGTGCACCCGCATGCTGGGCGGGGGCCGGCGAGAGGTCTGCGACGCCGCCTCGCAAGCCTTCGCGGACGGCGCCGGCCTCCGGTGCTTCAGGCACTACCCCAACAACGGTACGAGGAAAGGGTGGGCGGCGGGTGACGCGTGCGCGCGCGGGGTGTGGCTCGCGTTGACCACCATGCGCGGGGAGATGGGCATGAACCTGGTGCTATCAGCTCCCGTGTGGGGTGAGTTTATTTCTTCCTAATTTGTGTACGGGCGATTGGACTGACGTCGTGTTTTGTGCGCAGGTTTCAACGACGTGTTCCACCGGCGGCAGGAGCTGAGCGTGCGAAGGGACTTTGGCGAGTACGTGATGGAGAACACGTTGTTCAAGGTTGCGTTTCCGTGCGAGTCCCACTGTGTGACCGCCGTGGAGGCTGCGTTCAGGCTGCACGCGCAGGTGGTGCACAGAGTAGACGAGGTGAGTTTCTTTTCATTTACATATGGGCAATTGGACTGACGTCGTGTTTTGTTTACAGGTCCACAACGTCACGATACACACCACAAGAAGCGCGGTGCGGTGCGTGGACAAAACTGGGCCGCTGCGTTGCCCGGCTGACCGGGACCACTGCGTCCAGTACTGCGTCGCCGTGGCGTTGCTCTACGGAACCCTCACCGCGGAGCACTACGAGGACGCGGTGGCGCAGGACCCTCGGATCGACGAGTTACGCCGCCGAGTGACGGTGGTGAGTTTATTTTATTTATCGTATAGGCAATTAGATTGACGACGTGTTTTGTGAACAGGTTGAGAACCCGCAGTACTCTGCGGACTATTTGGACCCCGACCGGCGGAGCGTGACCAACGCGGTGCAGGTGCACTTCAACGACCGGACGTCCACGTCGAAGGTTGAGGTGGAGTACCCGCTCGGTCACCGGCGGCGGCGCACGGAGTGCTTCCCCGCGCTGGAGAAGAAGCTCATGAGCGCGCTGGCGACACGGTGCGTACTTCTTAATTCTCGTCACGTATTATGGGCAATCGTACTGAGTACTCGTGTTTTGTCCACAGGATGACCCCGAACAGGGCCGGACGCGTCTTCGAGCAGTGCGTCGACCCGAGGCGCTTCGACGCGACGCCCGTGACGGACTTCGTGGAGTCGTTCTCCCCCGCGCCGACGCCCTGGCTGCTGCCACCGAGCGGCGCCAAGTTCGCGGGTGAATCCCACGCGCGAATCATCGGAGACATCGCCGCGCGGGATCCAAACGCTTTGCCGGATACGAATGAAGACGACGGGTCGGGGTCGCCGAGGATAGCGGACGGGACGGTGGACTAGGACGGAGTGTGTAGACGTGTTATCGGTGCGAATGTTGTTTGTGTGTGACCGTTCTTCGTCTCCGAATACAAGTTGGTGCTATACGCGACTCGTATTCAGCCGGTCCAACTTTCGACTTCTCGAGGCGTTACCCTCGGCTCAAATTAGAGCCGAGAGATTACCAGGAGTAGTTCTGCTGAGGGGGAGGAGGAGTGTAGCCGCCGCCGCCGCCGCCGCCGCCGCCGCCGCCGCCGCCGCGGCCGGTGCCGACCTGGCGGCCGTTGACGGGCGCGAAGGTGCGGTCGTTCTGCGGGCGGTGCGCAAGGAAGGAGGAGCACTGGACCTGCTTGATGTTGTCGAAGCCGGCAACGCGGATGAAGCACTCGGGGAAGGCGGAGGTGCAGGCACGGATCTCCTGGAGGACCTCATCGGGGTTGGTGCAGCCGTACATGGGGAGCTTCCACATAACCCAGTAGCGGTTGTCGTAGTAGCCCGCGGCGACGGACAT
>JGI20151J14362_10001529_pt1 | contig 16705 bp, 9 predicted proteins | sample COG_01_FD_14362 | JGI IMG/M metagenome (IMG submission 14362)
GTCCTCTTCCTCTCCTGTTCTTCTGTTTTGCTCCACCATAATGTTTTATAAACTGTTGGGGTGTTTTGTTGTTCTTGATCAGTTGTGTGTAAAATGCAGATTTTGACTTGTGACGTTTTTTTTTTCTTCTGAGAAAATCAAGCGTTTTTCAGCTCCTTTTTTTGTCTTATGGCATATCTTTCAGAGAAGGAAAATTTCCGGACACTTACGCAGCGAGACAGACGCGGAGAGAGAAGAACGTCCTCTCGTTTTTATAACACGCGCGGTAAAAGTGTTTTGTTTTTGGGTTTCTGCGTCGCGTTGTTTTGGGAGTAGTGCGTGTATATCATAAAAGAGCGGAGAGGTTGAGTACCGCCGAGAGATAATATTCCATTTTTGAATTATTCCATTTTAAAGNAGTTGTTTATGAGCACGACGATAAGCATGGCAAAAGCAACGGATACTACTAATACTAATAATGATAACAGGAACGACGACGACGTGGAGAAACACGCCTCCGCGGGTGTTTCTCGGGCGTCGTACGGAGACATTTTTCGAGCGTTCATCTTGATGGGCTGGACCGCATTCGGTGGGCCAGCTGCACACATTGGCATTTTCCAAAAAGTCTTCGTCGATGGTAAAAAATGGATTTCGAGCACCATTTTCGCGGAATTGTTGAGTTTAGGCCAGTGCATGCCCGGGCCGACGAGTACGCAAGTCAGTTTTGCTCTAGGCGTGACGCAGAGAGGCGTTCTCGGTGGCCTCTTATCGGGAGGTTTGTTTCAATACCCAGGATTGATTTTGATGACTTTAGCCGGGGCGGGCGCGGCTGAGGCGCTGACGAACCCGTCGAGCTTTTTGAAAGGGTTAGTCAGTGGTCTCTCCGTGGCTGGCGTGGCGTTAGTAGTGGACGCGGCGGTGAATTTGTCCAACGGGCAGTGTAATAAGAATAACATGACGAGACTGTTGGGACTCACGAGCGCGTGTTTCGCGTATTATTACAAAACCGCGTGGCTGTTTCCGTTGCTGATTGTTTTTGGCGGTTTGGTGAGTTATTTCTTCGGCGCGGATAAAGATATCGCGGAAAGAAACGAACAAGACGACGAGGTGGCGAGTTACGGGGCTACTAAAATCGTTGGCGGTTTCTTGATTCTTTCCTGGGCGATCGTGTTGGTGCTCATGGTCACCGTCGCGAGTCAAACGAATTACGATTCGAATCAGTATTCGCACTGGTTTGCGGCGTTTTTTAGAACTGGGAGCATAATCTTCGGTGGCGGACAGGTTGTTTTACCTCTGTTGTTAGACGATGTCGTTTCGTACGATTCGAGTCAGCCGGATAACATCGCTACGAACAGTTGGGTTACCGAGGACCAGTTTTTCGCCGGATTGGCGCTCGTGCAAGCGTCTCCGGGGCCGATGTTTAACTTTGCCGCGTATTTAGGTGCCGTGATGGCGCAAAGAGCCGGTAAAAGTGTCGTCGCTGGAGCGTTGACGTGTTGGACAGGCTTATTCGCCCCGGGCGTGACGTTAATTTTCGGCGTCTTGCCGTTTTGGGGTTACATTCGAACGTTTCAAGCGTACCAAAAAATGCTTCCGGGTTTGAACGCCAGCGCGGTTGGTTTAGTCGTCGCCGCAGCGGTGCAGATGTTTTTGAAAGTCAGAGAAAACTCGCCGTTTCCGAAATTTGCCGTAGTCATCGGTATGTTGACCTTATTCGGAACGAGGTACGTGAAAATGCCAAATCCAAAGTTGGTCGTTTTACAAGCGCCTCTCGTCGTCGCTTTCGGAGGTCTGCTGGGGATACTCGCTTGGGCGACTGGATGCGATTAAAGTCAAGTAGTAATAGCAGTAGTAATAGGGATGATGTGTATCGTCTTGCTAGTAGTAATGATATACTGGCAATATCAGGCCAATGCGTATTTCTTCTATTTCTTCTATCATCATCATAAACTAACGACAGCGTCATAATGCTCCCCTAGCGTGTACGATTCTTTCATAAACGCCACGCGCAACGGAAACGACGATCCGCCTTTTCCCTCTTCTCCTTCCACACCGCTACCAACACATTCGACGACCATCTTCTCCACCTCTCCACCTGGCCTGACTTCAAAAACCTCCACGTTCCTCCGCAGCGCTCTCGCAATGGCTAACATCTCCACGTGCCCGCCCCACTCGGCTGTCGATCCCACCTTTTCGCAATACTTTTCGTACGATCCAGCCTCTTCCATTTCCACGAACGCTTCGTACTCTTCTCTGTTCTTCAACATCTCGTCCTTGCACATCGTCCTCACTTCCCCGTACCTACTCTCCTCTTTCATCTCATCCACTTGTTCCGCTACCGCGCGATACAAACAGTGTCCGTCCGCTTTCACCTCCCTCAGCGTCAAATCCAACGCCTTCAGCGCTCGCCGCATCGCTTCCTCTTCGATTTCTTTCTTGGACGGTCCAGACTCGCGAAGTCGCGCGCGTTCCATCTCGATCGCTAATTCTCTCGCTTTCTCCTCCGCCGCTTTCTTTTCCCGTCGCTTCTGCGCTTTCGTCGGACCACCTTGCTGTTTCCTTTCCTCGCTCGCTTCCTCTTTATCCGTTTTGCTCTTGTCTTCTTCTTCCTCCTCCTCGCCCTCACTGCTACTCGCGTCTGGCGTTCCAAACACCCTCCTCTCTAGCGCATTTTCCTCCTCCAAGTGTCTGTCCGTGACTTTCCCTTCCTCTATCATCGCTTTCGTCTTCGCTTGCTTCATCCCGCTTTGGAAAAACTTCTGGCAATACTCCCGAACGCTTTGTATTTCTCTCGCGTGTCTTTGTCTCATTTCCTCGAGCGTTTCTCGCTCTACATCGATCGGTGTCCCGTTCGCGTCGGTTGGCGCACATTGGAAAAAACCATCATCGTTACCAGTACCATTACCACTGTTCTTCTTCTTTTTGCCCATCGTCGTAAGCTTCGTAAACCCGCTCTTAGTTTTGGAGTTTTTCTTGGGAAATTCCTCACAAGAATTTCGGGGAAAAGACACTTACATAAAAGATATGAACGTGGTCTTCGAACCGGTCGGGATAGGCGAATATTTGGAGAACTTTAAGAACAACAGCAACAACAACACCAACAATTTATATACTTCGGACGACGAGAGAGAGGAGGAGCGTTTGACGACGACAACAAAAGATGAAGACAAAGAGGAGAAAAAATTCAAAATTGGACAGCAAAATCAACATCTGGAAGCGGAATTCTACGCGCTCAAAGTCCGGAACGAAGTCCTCGAACAATCACTCAGCGCCTTACAGACGAAGGAAAACGTGATGTCGATTGAACTGGAGCATTTTATGCGAGAGCGAGTAGAAAGAGATGCGGTTATTGAGCGGTTGAAGATGGAATTGGAAACGTCTTGCTCCAACACCATTCGAAAGGAGGAGGAGAGGAAAGCTTTGTTACGCGAGATGACGAAGAAGTTAAAGAAGATGAAGAAAGCGAAGAAGAGGACTTTTGAGGAAAGTTTACGTTTGCTGGAGAAAGCGACGAGCGCGTTGGAGTTGGCGAAGGCAGAGAACGAGTCGTTACGCGCGAAGCTGAAAGAAGAGAAAACTTTGAAGACGACGACGAAGAAGAAGAAGAAGACAAAGAAGAAAGAGACCGAGCAAAAGCGGCGAAGAAGAGAGCGTCTTCGGACGACGACGCCTTTGCCGGAAACGCCACCGTTCGCGAAGCAGTTTTGGAGCTATAGAAACGACGAGAGGAGACGATTGCACGAGGAAAATAAGGTGCACCATCATTCCGCTTCAGTTTTCGGATGACGACGACGATGACTCTGATTCCGACGACGACGACTTCTACTCGGACGAGGACACCTCCTCCTCGGAGGAAGAATCATCATCGTCGTCATCAGAATCATCATCATCAGCCTCAGAAGAAGATGATGACGACGACGAAGAAGAATACCAACGCGACGCCACCAACAACACCAGTTATTCCTCCATCGACGAACTCCTCGACCGATCCGTCGTTCTGAACACGCGCTTGGAAGCTTTAGAACGACGAGCGAGAAACTTAGTCGCACTCGAAAACGCAAAACCCTCGGCGAAAGCCGACAGAGATGATAAAACTACCGAGTGACAAACGACGTCCAAAAAAGATAGCTCTATAGCAATACCCCTTTATGAAAAGCTGCTGCTTCTCCTCGAGAACTCGGAATTAGGTTTTAATACCCTAAACTCATTTTGCCCTGTTTTTTTCTCCCTTTTTATTCCTCATTACAGTCGCTCTTTTGATACCATGAGCGAACTCACGGAGCGATCGAAGTGCGTGTTCCAAGCCAAGTTGGCGGAACAAGCGGAAAGATACGATGGTACGACCACCATTACCTTTCGTTTTATGTGTGCATGTGCACTCTTTACGCGTGCACGTGTGTATATATTTGTGCTCAATTGGAACCATCAGATCGGGTCGTTTTGTTCCATCATTTTCTCGTTTAAACGTGCTTCGTTTGGTTGCGTTTATACGTGCAAAGAAACTAACACCATTGCTTTCTCAATACTCACAATACTACTCACACAATGCAGAGATGATCGTGGCTTTGAAGAAACTGTGCGGGATAGCGGATATTGAGTTGACGGTACGTTAAAAATTGCAGACACTTTTGAAGGGCACACGACTCTTCTAAAACTCCGTTTTTTCTTCGCTTTGGGGCATTTTTCTCTCTTTTTTCAATCCCTTTCTCTCTCGCTTCGCGAACGACTTTTTGTCGCGCATATGTGCGCATATACTCACGCGTTGTTGTTCTCTTTTTCTTACGTGGTTTAGGTTGAAGAGCGTAACTTACTCTCGGTGGGGTACAAAAATTTCGTCGGCTCTCGCCGAGCGTCCTGGCGCATCCTCTCGGCGTTGGAAGACAAAGAGAAGACGAAAGGACGAGACGAAAACGCGGCGAAGATAACCGATTACCGCTCGAAAGTTGAGGAGGAGTTGGAGAAGATATGCGCGGAGATTATCGATACGTTGAAAGAGAGTTTGATTCCGAGAATGGAAAAGTCGGAAAGCGCGGACGCGGCGGAGACTTCGGTGTTTTACCATAAAATGTCGGGCGATTATTATCGATATTTGAGCGAGTTTCGAGCGTCGCCGGGGAGAGAGGAAGCGGGAGAGAAGGCGTGTGAGAGTTACGAGAAAGCGTCGGAGATTGCGAGCGGGAAGAATGGGTTACACCCGACCCATCCGACCAGATTGGGGTTAGCTTTGAACTATTCCGTGTTCCATTACGAGATTTCAAACGATCCGACGAAAGCGTGCGCTTTAGCGCGAACGGCGTTTGACGAAGCGATTACGGATTTGGACACGTTGGACGACGAATCGTACAAGGATTCGACTTTGATCATGCAATTGTTGAGAGATAACTTGACCCTGTGGACGAGCGAGTTAGCGGACGAGGAAGGTGAATAATAATATATTTTAAACATAAAGAAGAAGAGTGAGGAATACGCTCGAACGAATTTGAAGAATTCCGCGGAGAGCGAATTAAAAATTTTGTATTTAGAAGAAGAAGAAGAAGAAGGAGGAGGAGAAGGAGAGAAGATCCAGTCTTGATAAGAACTATATAAATGTCTTAGCATGTGTAAGTAAACTTAATCGCACATATATTGATACGCTAATTTCCACAAACTATTCTACTGTACATCTCTCCTTAAAAAATACATCCTTCTATTGACTTTATGGGCCTCTACTTACTTTACATTTCGCTTTGAAGAACTGCGCGACGTGTCTAACCGCCTCACCGAAATTTCCATCCACAACTTTTAATTCTCTCGAAATCCACCCGGGAAGAGTTTGTTGATATTTTCCTAACGCTGTATTCTGTGTTGTCGTCGTCGTATTTCTCTTATCCTTCTCGCACCATCTTTGATCCAAGAAAATCATAGTCGCGTAATCGTCCTTGTGACGAATGGCGCGACCGACGCTTTGGTTCACGCCCCGGGCGCACAAGGCTTCGTAATACGCTCGACCAGCCGTCAATGAAGAAGAAGAATTGTTGGCGGCTTGCTTTTGTTGAATATCCAGGTACTCCATCCTAGCGCTCAACTCTTCGTCCTTCACGTTGGCAAACGGTAAACCGACTACGATCACCATGCGTCCGAGATTGTCTTTGAAGTTTATGCCTTCCGAGAGCTTTCCGTTGACGACGCATAATAAGATAGCGCCCGTCTTCGAGGCGAGCTCGTACGTAGGATTTTCTCCTCCGCACGCGCTCGAAAACTGAAATAACGTGCGTTCGAGTTGCGCGTTATCGCGAGGTTCCTTCAACACAGTTTTCCCGACTTTGCGCATCATTTGCAACATCGAAGAAGCGTCGGCAGTATTCGCGTTGTTGCTATTACTCTGCCATCTCTGAAAGCATCGGTCCATCAACGAGAAACTTGGAAAGAACACGATAACACCACCTGTTTTCACGCACACTTTCGAGAGGTTCAATACGCATCGACCGAGATCGTCGAGTAAATCGTTTTCGCAAAGCTTCAAATTTTTTGAGGTGAAATCAAACGTCTTCCCGGACGGTCCTTTTGCGATTGCAAGAGGGAGCACGTTCGACTTATCCACCACGTGATCGCAAGAAAACAACATCGGTTTCGGAGATAACGGAGAGAGAGGCGACGAAGAAGATGTAATATCTGCATCATTCGATGATAGAATACCACTTTCCTTATACCCGACGAGTTGCGTCAACAACTCTTCAAACGGCGCTAACGTACCGCCGACAAGAAGCGTTGCTCGGCACTTCTTCACGATATCCTCCCGGAACCGCGACGCGACATCGAGTAATACAAACTTGACGCTNCTTTCTTCCTCTTCGGTTCCGTNCATTTTCTCGACCAATACGCGCCCATCGGCATCTTCCGATCCTAACGCGTGGATAAAATTTGCNATAGCGTGAACGGAGGCTACGTTTGCGCTGTGTTGATTCTTCTTTGTTGTAACAACTCTTGCTTCCAAACCTGCGTCGGTATCGAGCGTTTCCATTCGCACATCCGTGATGACCGTCTTTGCACCTTCCCAAGCGCCGCTCCAATCACGATCGTCAGAACCAATCGTGCCATAGGCGTCGACGCCGTTTTCCTTTATTTGCTCGACGTATTCGCCGTATCCGGCAATTTTCTGCGCAATTTTCGTTTGCTTCAAGAAACGAACCAGTTCAAACACGTTCACGTCGTCCAGTTTCGCGCTGAACAAGAAATCGTTCAAAGACGAGAGTTTTTTACGATTCGTCTTCTTTTCTTTCTCTGTCGAACTCATTGTGAGAACGGACACCAATCTTTTCGCCACGCTCAAAAGAACCTTCAAAACGCGTAAATTATCAGCCGTCAAGCGCTCTTTGAAACGATCGATGTAGTTTTCAATCATACTAATCGCACGATTCACATCTCGTCTCGTCATCGAAGCGCTCGATGAGCTTCTCACGGCATCGGCTACGTTATGCGCCTCGTCGAAAATGACCACCGTGTTCTTCGGATCTAACTCAATACCTAAGGCGTCTCGAGTGTCCGGCGCGAGAAGACTCGCGTACGGCATGAATATAATATCCGCATTTTTCGACGCTTGCCTTGCAGCGTAGTACGCACACGATTTCGTTTTTGTTGCCATGGAAGATAATTCCTCTATATCGAGCGGCTGGACTAACGCGCGATCGGCCAACGCCCGCATAGCTTTCGACCGCGACACCAAGTATGGACACCCTTTTTCCTTCTTCTCTCCCTTCTTCTTCTTCTTCTTCTCTTTATCTTTCGTAGTCGACGCCGAAGTACTCGCTGATGATTTTCGTAAATCCAAACACGTCTCGTTTATCCTTTGCGCAGACATCAATCCGTTGTTCACTTTCGGATTCACGCACAACTGTTTCCTCGACGCGATCGCCGCGGACGAAACGCTCTCCCGAAACCGCGTCCTCTTCAGCTCCGACACACACTGCGATAACTGCGAGTGCGTTCTCGAGCAAAAAATAATCCTCGTTATCGGCAACATGCTCTCCGAATCTGAATCTGAATCCTTATCGTTCTCGTCGTCCGACGAAAACACGTCCAAATCGTCCTTCTCCGCATCCTCGTTCTCCACATCGGACGGTAAAAACTCCAATTCTTCGTATAATTTATACTGCTCGGGGTCTTTATGCCGCTCTTCTTCTTCCGTCTCTTCTTTCCCATGACTCTTTCTTTCCTCGTTAGTACTCCCAGCATCGCTAAACAAATGTTCTCTCAAATGATCCCTCTTTTGCTTCTTCTCGCTTCGATACTTCACCGTCGTCGTCCTCCTCTTCTCTTCCTCTTCTTCCATTCCTCTTCCTTCCCCGGATAATCTGGTCAACTTTCTCTGCTCTCTTAATTTTATCCGCTTGATAGTCTCCTCTCGTTTCTTCATCCGTTTCTCGAACGTGTTCATCGCCTCTTTCGATTCCTTCTCGTCGATGAAATTTTTCATCCAATCCGGTTCCTCCTCCTCCCCTAAAACTTGAGGAGTCTCTTCACCTTCGACACCTTCTTTCGATGATACCAATCTCTCGTTCACTCTCCCGTCCGCCTCCTCCACTTTCCCCGCGCGTAAAAGCCTGTTCCGATCTTCCATCCACGTCAACGCGGAGCATAAAATCGACAAGGTTTTCCCCGTCCCCGTGGGTGACTCGAACGCGCCGATTGGAATTCCGTTCCGGCAGCACTCGTACGCTTTCGACATGAATTGGATTTGTTGCTCGTACGGAGGGGAATACGGGAAGGAATAAAACGTTTTATTGGTGGTACTGTCGTCATCTTTTTGGGGCAACGACGAGGACAACGACTTTGAGGGAGGAGGAGGAGGGAACGAGGAGGCCATGTCGTTTGATGATGTTTGATATTCTTTTCTTTTAGAATTTCATGTTTCTTTTGGCGGGAAAAGTGTGGATTTTTTGTTAACAAATTATTACCACTGCTTTGCCATGGACCGTTGTCCTTTCAAGACGGGCGAAGACCCGCCTTGGAAAACCAACGCGCCGGTTCTCCAGGCGTTATTTATGACGTTGAATCTCTGCTCCACGAGAAAGAGTCGGACGCCTCTCTGGCCGTTTTCGTCCTCTTCGCCGTGCGCGTCGACGTATAAGGACGGACACATTCGCGCGTATTGATCGTCCAGGATCAACGTTTTGGTGAGATGCGGGAGGACGAAGACGCACGTGCGTTGGCCGCAGAGGCGCGCGTGTTTGTAGAGACCCCATTCACCTTTGCCGCGTAGGTTACGGTTGTTGTTGCGCGCTATGACATCGAAGGGCGTGAGGTTGCGTTCGTTGGTGTTTGGGTCGCCCTCACGCTGTGTGCACAATTCCGGGTTGCAGAGCTCATCGGCGGCACAGAAGATATCACCGCAGAGTAAACACATGGCAGCGACTTCTGGGACGCGTTGACAACATTTGCACGGCTCTTTCGAGGCGAGGAGAAGGTCTTCGTGACGTTTCGGCGGTTTGACCAGAGAAGGCGCTTTTAAGGTGTTCGAGTCGTACCTTTTCTTTTTCTCGCAGATTTCTTCAATTTCTTTGTAAGATGCGACGGTGATTTCTGGGTGCGTTTTGGAACCAAACACGTCTTCTAGCGCCCACGAAAGTATATTATTGATACCGCCAACGTCGTACTTTCTTGGCATTTTGATTCGAACTGAACTTTCGCCGCCAGCCTCACCACTCTTAGTCGAAACTTTCGCAGCGTCAATCACCGCGCCCATTCGAAAGTGTAACGAAGATAAATAGTCCAAATTTTCGCGCAAAATAAAGACATTTTCTTTCTTCTCATCAATAACAAATACCCCCTTAACATAAACTCCCAAGATATCCATTCTCAATCGCGTCAAAAACTCTTCAATATCGTCCTCTTCGAGAAATTTTTTTGGCGGCCAAGATTCGCGCTGGGGGAGTTTATCGAAAACGTCCCAAATTTCTTCGTCTTCTTCGTCATTTATTGAGAATCCCTGGCGAATACTTTCAAAACACCATAACATTGTGTGTACAAACTCGAGAAACGGATCCATGCCATATTTTTCGAAATTCTTGTCCTTCGCTTCATAACTTTCCCCTTCTTCTCGGTTCATCGTTTTAAGCATCCAGACACTTTCACCAGCGAGGTAGGTATTGACTGAGGATGAACGCGTATCTTGCCGATACCTCATCGTCTGACGAGACGAAGGGAAATGCATAACTTCCATAACACCTGATTCAAGTACGCGCGCATAAGTACATATATTTCGATCTATAGAGTAACCCGTATTTCTCTCGATTACTTTCCAATCCGTGTTGTTCAACTCTTCTTCCATATTAGAATTTTCAAAATTGGAAAAAAGCCAAGAAAAACCGGATGCTTCAAGAAGATCCAAGCGCCGAAGGACCAGGTATAATCTGCGTTTAGAAGGGCTGATGAAACGGAAAATACCCTCTTCACTCACGGAATTTGGCTCATGGAGGTTGAGGTTGAATGCGTTATCGTGTAGTATCATGCTAGAAGCTCTCGATGAGAAATTCATAAACGCGAACGCCAATTTTGCAAGCGAAATCGACGCCAACCACGTGGCATCGATAGACAAATTATTCGCTTCATCTCCCGCAACAGTAATTTCATCTCTCAGTGTCGGGCGCATGGCTAATTCGCAAAAGCAAATACCAGCAATCGCACTTTTCCACAGCGCGTTGTAATCTCTTCGTGTCGTAAAGCGGGTAATATCTTCCAATGCAATACCTCTGTAGGCTTCAACTTTCATTCCCATACTATTAATATGATATTGCAAACTCGTCAACTCGTTTTCCATGGGAACTACGTCGTCCCAAGCCGCATTTTGTATGTGTGGGTGCCGAAAAACAAAATAATGCCCGTAAACCTTGATAAAAGAAGAGAGATGCAACCAGCCTCCGTAGTCAGCCGAGGCCAGGTTGCAAAATATTGATTCGACGAGTTCACGTTCTAACAACACGCGCTCCATATTGCACATATCGCTCACGTCCACTGCACCCCTTGATGATTTTGATTGATCTTCAAGGATTGGAATAGCACAATCCGAGACGCGGCGACACGTAGGACAGTGAAACTGTCCATGGACCAAACCGCCTTCGCGCCTGATAAAGACTTGTCTCCTGCGCTCTTCTCCGTTTGCCCAGAGAGTATTTTCTTCAGGATTAAAATCCTCCGTACGGGGAGTGGTATTTTCGAACACGTTCGCACCTTTGACAAATACCATACTTTGATGATTCTCCAAATCCGCACCTAGTCCTGGTTCCTGCGCCCCAGTGGCGATTTTGTGTTTTCGAAGACATTTTAAATGCATTTTATGTCCGCAAGATTGAGCGATGAGACCACCCGTCTCGACGGACAAACACGTGTCGTGCATGATTTCATTAGCCATATCAGAAAATTCGTCATCGAACCGAGACATCCTTTCCTTCAAAATGCCACGGTCGTAGTTCTCACCACTCTGCTTTATACGGCGATCGAATTCATTTCGTTTCAATACATCTGCGTGATTCACCAGCATGAACTTTGCGATAAGGCACGCGTCAAATTCATCCTTATTTATGGCATTACCGCAACCAGCGCATACGTCGTGTTGTACCAAAGAGGAAGAAGGAGAAGATGAAATATTGGTAGAATCGTTCTTCTCGGCGCTATTTTCATCGTCGTCGCTTATACCGAGTGCCTGCGAAGCCTTTCTCTGTCGTTCGCGCATTTCTTTCATCATTTGCTCCTGTCGTGCCTTGAGTCGCGCCTTCCTTTCTTGTTTCAAATTTTCGTCGTCGTCGTTTCCGTCGCGTTCTCTTTCATTGGAGGAGGAGGAGGAGGATGGATTGGATCCATCGCCGGCAAACGCACCCGTTCGATGCGCGATGTCGTTATACGTTTGCACATCTATAAGACACAGATGATTATTCTTTCGCATGCTCTTCGCTACTTTTATCGCAGTTCGCCGTAAAATATCTTCGTTCGAATTTTTCCTCTCTTGCCTTGTCGTGAGAAGGTACACCGCTTCACAAAACGATGATCGGTCGTCTCTCAGTGTTCTCGCTGACCGTTTTTTCTCTTTCCAAATATCGATAGTTTCTCCTAATTCTCGTATTAAGCGATCCAAACTATCTGTACCTATTTCACTGCAACGCGGTTTTCTCAAGCTCTTGTCGTAGGTGAGGTACTTGATAAACTCGATGCATTCTCTCTTAGCTGAAGCGTAGTCATGCCACAGTTGCGACCAATTTTGAACAACCTCTATTTCACTCGCGCGGAGTTGCTCTGGGATTTCGGGCACACCCGTACCAAATTTAGAGCTAGAATGTAGCTCGCAGTCACTTATAAACGCGGGTTCGGTATCCTCAATTCTTGAAAAGAGCTCAAGCGTGCTAGAATTGAAGCCGTCTTTCAAAGTTTCGAGATCTTCGTTGAAATACTCGTCGCACGCTTTCGCATATATTTTGAGTTCACTCATCGCGACGTCTTCATCACCTTCACTCGACAATCCCCTAGCCTCGATGTGAGCATCGATAGCTTCGTCAAACTTCTTTAAAATGTCTANTCTCGACGATGTCGTGANCTGCGAAGAAATATTGCGCATGGCATCGTCCAAGATTACAAACGCCGCAAGCGCTACGTCATCGTAAATCGGATTTTGGTCCTCGTTAAACGCAGCCAACCGTATAGACAACGAGCAAATATACGCAATAACGGGGCTTACGCTAAATCGAAACTTGAAAGCAGAGTGATCAAACTCATGGGATGGTGCGGAAGACTCACTGATAGGCGTCCAATCAGAGTTTCTTCGAATCGCATTCGCTTTGGCCGCGTCGCGTTCTTCGTCCGTGTAATCGATGTGGAACGCGTTGAATTTTGCCCAGATCTCTTCTTTCAGTTCATACGTGACCTTCATTGAAAATGCGGATGTTTCAGACTGTTGTTCTAATGCCGATGTCGACGGTTTCTTGACGATACACAAACGTTCGAGATACTCGTCTAAACTTTTCTCTGTGGCTTGGGACACTGATAATCTAGATTGAATATTTGAGTACGTTGGCCCAGTTCTCGCAGACTCTTTTAATGCGACGGTATGAATGATTGAATTTTCAACGCGTTCGCATTCTGTGTCGAAACAGAAAAGAGACTGGGTTTGCCGAGTTGCGAAATAAGCCAAGATATTCATGGCGTCTCGTAAGCACATTACCGCCTTCTCTGGTTCTAACAACAGACCAGCGCACGCGAAGGGAAAATGTTCTTGGATGCGCGCAGGAGGTCCCTTTCCTTTTCCTTCGGTTATTAATCTCTCCATAAGTTCATGAATGCTCCTGTATGGGTGGGTGCTCGGTCCGCTAAATCGATAGCCAACGTCCGCGGCGCGGAGCAAAAATATCTCCACCGCAAAGAGAATAGATTTCCTCGGCGAAAACGTTAATACTTTTCCCAATAAACTAATATCGCAAAACCTGGACACGAACTTAAAGTTGCCGACTGAATACGTGTGAGAATACAGTCTCATTTGGTCGCCGTTGAGTATCCACGCGCGTGCGTTGACTTGGAAGCTCCAATGTAATATGTCAGAAACGCGAAGAGCGATTATTTCTGAACAATTTATGCCGTTCTCTTGAAAAACTGCCCATTTATCCGAGCATTCGCCCAGATTAAATGCCGTTGTATGGTTGAACATACCGGTAGGTAATAAATCTTTGCCGAAAGCCTTTCTGTCGTCTAAAGAAGAATCGTTCCGGAAAAATTCTTCGCACATGCGCGCGATACTTTCTTTCACATTGGATCTCATTTCCAAATTCCGAGAATAATAATCGTACAAAGCTTGTATCGTGATATCGAGACATCGCAAATGCGGCGCGTGCGGATTTCGCGCGTCAATCTCGTTCCTTGATCCTTCTATGTCTGATGTATAGACCCTTTGCACTGAGCTGACAACTCTTGCTTTCAAGAAGTACAGAATGTGACGCAGTCTCAAATGTTCTGCGCACGCATTTCTTCTTTCGCCGATATCATCGCCCTCCTGAGAAATGTCAATACCCCCGTGCTCATCCGATGCAGGATCCAACAGAGCTTTGTGCAATATATCTTTATACATCTGTACTAAGTTAAACTCGAGTGCGACGATATTAAACCACTCCTCGCTCTCGCGTCCAACGTGACTTTCGTGTGCTCTGATGACCGGCTCGACGAGGTTGCTCCCAAACATAAACATCTCCTCGAAGAATTCAAAGAGTAAGTGATCGCCGCTTACAAAGTTAATGGCATTCGAAGTAGAATTCATCGCGAAGTTTCTCAAATCTGATATAGGTCTGTTAGCGAGTCCAACATACGACGATCTCACATTTTCTTCCCAGCTCTCTGTGCATGGATGATCCACGTGCCAGGTTGGATTTTTTAGCAGGTTACGCAAATCTTCGTCAACGAAAGCCTTCACAGACCATAATAATCGCTGGTGCGTACGGAACAAGTCGAACCAGGTTTCCTTCTCGTTTGCAGATGAGTAATTTTCGACCGTTCCGTAACGAATCGAATCGTTAACCGCAGAAAGAAGCGAAGAAGAAGCGAAGAGTTGCACGCCTATTCGATCGAGAAGATCGGCTCGAATTCGGTCGTATTTCCGGCGTCCCCGGAAGGTTTCGGACGATACGGAAGGTTTCAAAGACGACCACGGGAACATGAAACCAACGTGGGAGAGATCAAAATACATATGCATGTATATTTTGAAGAAGTGTGTTCTGAACTCACCCAACGATTCAAATTCGACGTGACATTTGAAGCGATTTTGCCCGTAAGATTCGCTTTTACCATGCGCGTAGTACATTTGCAAAAATGCGCTCGAAACGATGAGTTTCAGAAAAATACTCACAATGTCAGAATATACCTCACCATCGGGAGTTTCGCTCATCTCATGCATTATAACAAATAGCGAGTTCATACAATTCGCTTTTAATTGATTTCGTTCAATTTTGTCGTAACGGGGTTCATACCAGCAGTTTTTCCACTTTTTGCGTCCCCAATCTTGAAACTTCTCGCCTTTCTCCTCGTCTTCGTGAGTGTTACTGGATCTCCCCCGCGTTCTAATTGATACATCCTCTAGCCATTCTTCCATTGAATCTTCAATTTCTGCGTGCACGTGCGCGATGTCTCGCCACATCTGTTGAACAGCAATCGAATCTTCAAGCTCTTTCTGAACAGATGATAAATGACCGTGGTCGTTCTCGCAACCGTTTTTGAGAAGAACGTTACTGAGGCGCATTCTCGTCTTCCAATCCATATTCGGATCATTCTGCAAATCTGGATTATCTATTCGGCTATCCTTCATCGCATATTTCTCGAACGGTGAGGAAATAAAAGCCATCGCCAAACATTCTTTCCATTCGACTATGTCAGAATCAGCAAATTGATGCATCAACCAGCGTGCGATGACCAGCGCGGCCGTTCGCTCTATTCGGATGCGTTCGACTATAACCCTATATTCGTCACGCATAGATTCTAATTTTTGCATGCGCGCAGTAGGCGATAAACCGTCATATTTCATTGGATCGAGTTGAACGTGTAGTTCTGCATCGTCCGCGTTGGATCCGCTTTCGTCCGCATGCTCTCCCGTCAAAACTGAAGAAGCGACGGAAATCTCTTCTAGTTGCTCCAAAACCGCACGCGGAACGCGCTCGTTCAGCAGCATCGCGCGATTACTCGCGCTCCGAAACGCCTCTCGACGCGAGCGCTGTTCATGCTCTTCATATCGTGCCCGTTTCTCATTACGGTAGAAACAAAAAGGAAATTTATCGTTCGAAACGACGAATGGCGCGACCTTCTTCACTACGTATTGTTTCTCTTTCGCGGTGTATACCATACCATCGTCGCGGTTGATTGGTTCAAATTCTCCAAAACTCGTGTTCGCATCCTCCCGAAAACGAACCGCTTGTGTCAACTCGGCGTACCGTATCTTTAATCGCCTCGTGTTTTTCACGGCTAAAACTAATCTCCTCACCGCGATATCCAACGCGATTGCCGTTCGAAACTTACGTCGCTCATCTTTCAACCAGTACCTATGAAAAAGCTCTTCCCCAGACATCCTTCTCTGTCGCGTGCTCTCAGACACATTCTTCTGTTTTAGACGAACCCGTAACAGTCTATCCTCCGACGCCGAATCCCAAAATTCGTCCTCCTCTTCTTCGTCCTCCTCGAAAAAGCCGTCATCCTCGACGTCGTTCATCTTCTCCTTCTCATCATTCGCACGCGACGTCCCACCGTGCCTAAAACAACACCCCGAACTCGCCCAACTTTCGTAATCTCCGCAATCGCACACCCCACCGGCTTCGGAACGGTAAATCGTAAAGTCGTGCCCGACGTGGTCGCTCTCTTTAAAACACGGCGCGCATACGCTCGAACTGCTCGATTTTTGACAATCTCGACATCTGTACGCGAGATCCCCCGCGTTCCATTCTTTCCCGCACGGATTAATCACATCCGGTGGTTCTCGGTGATTCTTTCGTTCAAACGCGAGCTCGGAGTTATCATCATCGTCATCATCCGAATCCTCCTTCTCCTCCTCCTTCTTTTTTCTCTTCAACTTCATCTTCATCTTCTCGCAGTGTTCTTCCACGAGCGCGAAGTACTTCCCGTTGGTTTCTCGCGAGAAGTTCCCCGCCATGAACTGTTCCAGTTGTTGGATGTGCGGCGCTTTTAAGAGAGAGAGAGAGAGAGAGAGAGAGAGAGAGAGAGAGAGTACGTGTCA
>JGI20151J14362_10001532_pt1 | contig 16688 bp, 10 predicted proteins | sample COG_01_FD_14362 | JGI IMG/M metagenome (IMG submission 14362)
AGTCGGCGGGTTGCTCGCCGCGCCCGCCGCCGGACGCACCCACGCCGGGTCGGGCCCCGCGACCACCGCGTCCACCGCCCCTGCCACCCGCGGGCTTACCCCGGGGCGCCGCCTTCGCCCCGGGGCCCACCATGTCGGCGCGCTTGCCCGCCCATCCGCGGTGCCGCCCCTTGCGCTCTGGCTTCATGACCACGCGCTTGCGCGGGTTACCTTTCCTGGACGGGCCGTCGAAGTCGCCGTCGTCCATGCCCGCGAGGTTCATCACGAAACCATCGTCGTCGCCCATCGTGCCCGGTCAGAGGCCGCGTCGATGCGCGCGTCGCTCTGCGGCGCGCTGACGGAAATCGGAGTACCGGTAGAAAAAGGCACCTGACAGCGCGCGAGCCGAGACTCGACACACGAAAGATGTGGTGACGTCACAACGCTCAGTTCCTCACACCGACCCCGCGCATCGAAGCAGGACCGGACGAATGATGAACGCCATCGCCGCATCCACCGCATCCCTCGCGCCGGTCGCGCCCGCCACCCGCGCTCCCACCCGCGCCACCGTCGTCGCCTCCGCGCACAAGGTGAGACCGGCGGATAAGAAAAAGGGCGTCGTGTCCATCGGGCTCGCGATGGCCGCCGCGGTGTCCCTCAACCTCGCGCCCGCCGCGCACGCGAACGTGAAGTACGCCAACGATTGCGATCCAATCTGCCACGTGCTCGACGACGGCGCGGCGAAGAGCGCCAAGATGGAGAAGGACATGAAAGAGGCGGGACCCGACATGGGCAGCCTCCTGGAGAAGCTCGCGGCGGAGCGCAAAGCGACGGAGGCCGCCGAGAAGGCCAAAAAGTAATCTTAGTGCTAGAGGACACATAGAACGATTGAAAACGCGAAAGCAGCGGCATTTTATCTTATACACGACATATGCACGGCTATTACTCACGCGGGCGCATGCACGGGCCCACCGTCGCGCTTGAGTACCCGGCTCGACCCGTCGCGTCGTCCCGGCCGGAGCGCGTCTTCCAGGAAAGTTTGCATCGATTGCTCCATGTACATCCTGTCGGGCGCGCCGCGTGGTACGTGCCGCTCGTCACTGAACGGCATGAACACGTACCCGTCCCCGCTCCGTTTACCGACGTCCTCCAGCGCGGCGAGGTACGAGGTGGAGTGACGAAAGTGGACGTTCTCGTCGATGACCCCGTGCACCACGAGCACCCGACCCGCCACGTCAGCGCACCCGGAGAGCGCCGACGACTTCCGGTACCCGTCCGGGTTACTCTCCGGCGTGCCCATGTACCGCTCGGTGTAGTGCGCGTCGTACCACTCCCATCGCGCCACGGGTGCCCCGGCGACGGCGCACGTGAACACCTCGGGACGCCGCGAGAGCGCCAGCGCGGAGAGGAAACCCCCGTAACTCCACCCGAAAATTCCCACTCGACTTGGATCGACCAACCCTTCCCTCACCAGATACTCAACTCCGAGCGCCTGGTCCTCAATCTCGCACGCGCCGAGGTTACCCACGATGGCGCGCTCGAAAAACTGACCGCGGCGCGCGCTGCCCCGGTTGTCCAGCTTGAGCACCACCATCCCGCGCGCGCGGTAGCTCTGCGCCCGGACGTCGGCGGTGAGATGCCACGAGTTTTGAACCGTCTGCGCGTGCGGGCCGCCGTAGACGCTCACGACGCACGGGTACGGCGGCGGGCCGTGTGTGTCGGCGTCGGGGATGTACATCGCGCCGTGCAAGGTGGTGACGTCGTCCGCGGCGGTGATTTCGAACAGCGTCGGCGGCGTGAGTCGCATGAACCTCTGCGCCAGATCCTTGGAGTTAAAAATCGGAGTCGCGACGCTGCAGGACTCGTCAGTGGGCGCGTGACTGGTTTCGTGAATCTCCACGGTCGGTGCCTGATCCAGCGAGCCGTGCACGCACACGTACCGCTCGCACCCGTCGTCCATGGCGCACGTGTTCCACCCGTTTTTTCGCGTCAGACGCGTGATTGATAAGTCGCTTCCCCACAGGTTGGCGCGGTAGAGGTGCCGTTGCGTGGGCCCGTCCGCGGCGCCCGTGAAGTAAACGAACCCCTTTGTCTCGTCCACGCCGACGAGCTCATCCACCGACCAGTCACCGGACGACACCGCGCGCTTACACACCCCCGTGCGTCCACAGTGCACGTACAGGTGGAGGTGCCCGGTTCTCCAACTGCCCCACACGAAGTCGCCCTCTTTAACTTCACCGGACGGATCCGATACGGATGACGAAAGCTCCCGCGTCGTGCCCGGAGGCGCCAGGTTGACCCACGCGCACCCGGCGGGGGGGCGCTCGGTGAGAAGCGGGTCGGGGTCGACGCGCCGGCCCGTGCGTACGTCCAAACGGACGAGCGATACGGACGATTGGTCGCGGCTCTGCACCTGCGCCAAGAGACGCTCCGAGTCGTCAGACCACCGGACCCTCGCGAGGTACTCCTCCGAGTCGCCCCTCGACCCACCCGGCCCGACGTCCACGTCCATCCACGTGATGCTAAAATCGGACGGGTTCTCCCGCGCAAAGTACCGATCCCGCCCGGTTTGAACCTCCTGCTTGAACCCGTGCCCCCAGGCGCCGAATATACCACCCGTTCGTTGCGGCGTTCCCCGTTTTCCCTCTTCACAATTTTCAGTCACGAGCGGCGAGACGTCGACGACTCCGAGCGTCACCCTCGCGTTGGTACCCCCCGCGAACGGGTACCTGTGCCGTTCCGTTCGCCCGCCGTCGGGGTGGTAGATCAGGTACTCGTCCACGGTGGACGCGTCGACGCGCGCGAACGCGATCTTGGTACCGCACGGCGACCACCAGAACCCATCCGGCCGATCCATCTCCTCGGCAGCGATAAACTCGGAGAGGCCGTGCGACGTGAACTCGCGGCCGTACGCGCCGAATGTGACTCGCGCGGACGGTAGGTACCCCGCCTCGTCCCTGTCCGTATCCTCATCCCGGCCGTCCCCATCTGATGGGTCGCACGGCGCGATGCGTATCTCGCATTCACGAACGAACGCGACCCATTTGCCATCCGGTGAGAGCCGAGCGTCGAGCACGGCGGCGCCGTTTTCACCCGAGTCCGCCACTAAGCGCGGGGCGACGGCCAGGTTCTTATTGGGGTTAAGAACCGAATCGGTGTCCATGCTGTGATCCGCCAGGATGTCTAGGACGTACGCGCCGTCGGACTGGGGTACCATCAGCCGTGGAGCTTCGCCGTGGGCCCTGCGTTTGGCCCATTCGAACCTGGTGACGCCGAGCCCGAGCTCTCGCGTGCGTTCGCGCCTTAGCTTCTCCTCGTGCGGCAGGGCGGCCTCGTCGGCGTAGTGTTCGCGCGCGGGCGTCGCGAGGAGCCGCTGGCGCCCCGCGCGGACGTCGTACGCGTACAGGTTGCGCACCAGCGTGCCGTTCGGGGAGAAGAGGTTCCCGAGCAAGGACCCGTCGGGGGACCACTGGAAGCTGACGGGATGGAGGAACCCGGCTGCGGGGTAGCCGAAGATGTCCTCGATGAGGATGTCCGTCTCGCTCAGGCGCGATTTGGTCACCGGGCGGTAGGCGCCGTCGCCCCCGCGGCTCAGTCCGAGCACCCGGCGCTCCTCCACCGCGGCGATCTGTGTAGGGTGAACGAGGTCGGAAGGAAGGGAGGTGAGCGTCGTCGTTTCGGGTGGTTCGAGGAGCGAGATGTAGGAGCGCGTTCCGAGGCGGGGAAGGTTTGGGTGCGCGTCGCGTGGGGTGTCGCATGTCGGGTCCGCGGAATTAACGACGGGATCTCACCGCGTCGCGCAACACCTCCGGCGTCATGACCTCGTCCGCGCTGACCATGACGCCGTCCACCCACCGCGCGCTCGCTAAGTAAGCTGACAGTAGGCACCGTCCAAGAGAAATATCAAAAGCGCGAGGCTCGTCCTCGCCGAAAGCTCGTCCGAGAACCCACGTCACTCCACTTTATCGGTCGCAGCCGACATGACCTGTGTGACCGTGTCCCTCGCGTCGGCGACCCCCAAGGTCGCCCCCTCGCTCCGCCGCGCCGCGAACAACAGGCGCGGCGGCTCCGTCGTGGTTCGCGGCAAGAAGGCGGCGTTCTTCAAGGAGTTCGACGAGCAGTACCAGAAGGACAACGAGGTGAAGGAGAAGAAGGAGGACAGCGCCTTGATGGCGGGATTCCCCGGTCTCGCGAGTGAGTGTCCCGCGACGTGCCCGTCGAATCATGCGACGACGGACCCGACGACGCGGCCGTGAAAACACCACGGCGCCGACGAAGCGGAAGATCTCCGTCCATCGGCGTCTCGGGCGATGCCACGCGCCTTCTTCGCCCGACCGTCCCGAAGCCTTATCTATTTCCCGCGATGAGAGCCGGCGCCGACTCTCCTCTCCGTGACGAGACCCTGACCGAACCCCTTCCCTCACCCTTTCAACACAGAGGACATCGGCGATGACATCGCAACCTTCAACGTGCTCACCAAGGCGACCGGCCCGCTCAACGTCACCTGGAACGGCGTCGCCATGCTTCAGGTGCCCAAAGGGAAGACCAACCAGGAGTCCAACGCCATCGCCAAGACGGTGCTCATCCAGCGCAAGGAAGTCGTGCTGTCCGAGGTTGACCGCCTGTACCCGAAGATGAAGGGCAAGCCCAAGGACTACGTGATTCAGATGTTCGAGGATCCCATGGCGGACCCGGTGGACCTCTCCCAGGAGGCACCGAACGACGTGGAGACCGCACCCGCGGAGTTCAAGTTCCTCGAGAAGGGCAGGAGGTACCCGTATTAAATTATCAGTTGTGAAATATATCGAAGAACGCGTTTCTCACTCAACGCTCCTGCCACTGGGGAATGACGTCGAAGTCGCCGTACCGATTCTCCTTGATCCGCCGTTCGTACCGGCGCCGGTGTTCCACGTGCTCGCTGCTCATGCCCGCGGGACGGACGTACGAAGGGTCGGACGCCGGGTCCATCCCCCGAACGGAAATCTCCTTCGACCCGTCGCGGCGACTCGCCCCGGGATTCTCCGAGTTTTCGTCGTTCTCAATCGGAAACGAATCGTCGTCCGGGACAACCCCGCCCCCGCCGCCGAACCCACCGCCCCTCGCCTCCTGCCTGCGCTGATCGAACGACCGCTTCATCTGGCGCGAATCCTGCTCGGCGGCGGCGTACCGCTGTAGGTATTCCCGCCTGGCGATTTCACCCTCCGCGCGAACCTTCTCCCTGCTCGCCTCCACCGCGGAATCGGCGGCGGTCTTCTCGTAGTACCTCGCGGCATCCTCGGCGGTGGTGAGCGCGTGCGCCAGACCCTCGTTCTCCACGCGGACGTGCTCGTACCCGCGGTCGGCGTTGAGCTTAGCGGCTTTCAAGTTTTTAATCTCGGCGCTCTGGTTCTTGTAGTCGCGCATAGCCTGCTTGAGCGCATCCTCCAACTCTGCGGTTCGTTGGGTGTATGCCTTCTCCGCGCTCTCCGCGTTCGTCGCGGAAATCTTGAGCGCCTTCTGCGTCCTGTCTCGGTCGAGCGACGCGCGGGTGAACTGTTCCCTGAGCTTGATCAGCTCCTCCTTGGCCTCCGTCGCGGCGAGCTTGTACGCCCTCTTCTTGGCGCGCTTACGCTCGAGCATCTCCGACAGCTGTGCCGCGTTCTCGGCGGCAGCCGCGGCGGTCGCGGCGTTGGCCTCGTACTGCGTGGCGCGCTTGGCGATCTCCGCGTTAGCCTCCACGGTCGCCAGCGCCTTAGCCTTGTGCATCTCCACCGTCGCGTCGGCGGAGATCGACTTGGAAATCGCGACAGCCTCCTCGAGCCTTCTGGCGAGTTCCTCCCCGCGACGCTTGTGTGCGCGTTTCTTGTCACGTTTACGTTCCAGAAGGTTCTGGACGAACCGAAGCTCAGCCTCGAGCTTGTTCCCGCGCCTGTCAGCCTCCGACGTCGCCGCGCGAAGCTCCGCGTCGTACCTTCGCTTTTGCTCCGCCTTTTCCGCGACGAGCCGGTTCACATCCGCCTCGAGCGACCCGAGGCGTTCAATCGCGGTTCTGGACCTCGCGAGCTCAACCTCCGCCTGCCGCAGCTTGGCCTCGCACTCCATGCGCCGGGACTCCGCCGCCTCGCGCAGCTGCCGAGCCTTCTCCTTCTCGATCTGTTCAAGCTGGCGCTCAGCCTCGATGTTCATGATGCGGCGCTGGAGCTCAAAGATTTCGTTGGGCGGCGCGGGGTTGTTCATCCCGAGCTTCGCCCGCGCTTCAGCCTCCTCGAGCTGACGCTTGAGGTGCTCAATCTCGCGGAGATGCCGCTCGATCTCCCGCCCGGCGTCGTGGTGCGCGTTCTCGTTCTGTCGTTTGAGTTCGTTCAGCTCGCGTTGCTTCTCGTCGAGCATCTTCTGCGTCGCGTCCTCCTCGGCTCTTCGCCGCGCCTCCGCCTCCTTCCTCGCGAGCTCCTCCGCCTCAGCCTTGAGCCGCGCCTTCTCAGCCTCCGACAGCGCATCCTCCATGGCCTTGAGCGCGGCGAGGCGGGCAGCCTCCGCCGCGGCAGCCTCCGCGCGGGCGGCTTCGCTGTCCGCGTCGGCTGCATCCGCGCGGGCGGCGGCGTCGGCGGCGTCCGTCGAGCTCTGCGCCGCTCTGGCATCCGCCTCCTCGGCGGCGAGGCGGGCAGCCTCCGCCGCCTCGTCCGCGGCGTTCTTGGCAGCCTCCGCGTCCGACAGCGAGTTCTCCAGCGACGCCTTCTCCGCCGCGGCGGCCGCGGCGGCCGCGGCGGCGGCATCTCGCGCGGCGGCGTGTTCATCCTTCTCGGCGGCGAGGCGTTTCTCCAGATCCGCCTTGTCAGCCTGCGACTGGTCGAGGTTCGTCTGGAGCTCGTCGCCGCGCGCTTCGGCGTTACCCGCGCGTCGCTCGAGCGCGGCGATGGCGTCCGCCGCTTTCCTCGCAGCCTCTTCCGCGTCAGCCCTGAGTTCAGCCTCGCTGGCCTCCTTGGCCAGCGCCAGTTCATCCTTTTGCTTCGCCAGCAGGGCGGCTCGTTCCTCCTCTTCGTTTAGTTTCTTCCGAACGTCCGCCAGATCCTTGCGGAGGTCGTCCCGTTCCTGCGCCAACATCTTGGTCGCCGCGTCGCTGTCGGCCCCCGCCGCCTCCAACCCACTCCGCGCCCTGCGTTCCTCCTCGAGCTGGTCCTGGAGCTGCTTGATGTCGGCGGCGGCTCTGTCTTTGATGCCCTGGGCGTACTCGTCGGCGAGGGATTTCTCGCGTTCCGCCTGTTCCTTCAGCCGCGCCTCCTCCGACTCCGCCGCCTGTTTGGCATCCGCCAAAGCTTTCTCCTTGCTATCGCCGAGTTCCTTGAGCTCGTTCTCCAGCCCCTCCTTGACACGCTTTGCGGTCGCTTTGGCGGTGGCGAGCTGGAAATTAGCCTTGGCGCGGGTGTTTTCGAGTTCCTTCTTCGCATCCTCGCGGTCCTTCTTCGCCTGCTCCCGCGCCTCCGCGAGTTGCGTCTCCAGCCGTTCCTTTTCATCCGCGGCGCGTTTAGCCTCAGCCTCCCGTGCGTTCTTCTCCCCGTCGAGCTCCTCGTTGATCGCCTTGACCCTACCGCGCAGTTCCCGTTCGTTGGACGCGGCGGCCCAGATGTTTATACACTTGTCGTTCATCACCCACATGGACCACCCCACGCGGCACATGTCCCGCACGCTGCCGCCCTGATCCGGTAAGATGAACACCGTGCTCTTGGTCCGCGCGTCCCACGCGACGACGAGGTGGTCGAGCGACGCGCTCCACACGTGGTCGCCCATCGGCACCAAGCAGGTCACCGCCTTGCTGTGCATCGAGTTGTCGTTCTTCACCGCGCCGGTGTCGCGGGCAAAGACTCGGATGCGGCCATCTTCGTACCCGACCCACGTTTCGGTATCGTCCGGGTTTACGCACATGGCGGTGACCCCGCCTTTGCCCGGGCCGGTGAGCAACTTGCCGGACTTGCCGTCGATCGCAGAGTCGCCCTTCTCGTCTTTCCACGCGTACACCTTGCCGTCGGCGCCGCCCGACCACACCGCGGCTGGTTGATTGTTCTTCTCCTTGAAGACCACCAGCGCGGTGACCGCGCCGCCGTGGTGGGCGCTCGCCGCGTGTGGCTTGCCGTCGACGGTCCACACGCGCACGTGTTTATCCGCACCGCCCGTGACCACGAACGTGTTGATCTTTCCCACGATTTGCTTCACGCAGTTCACCCCCTTGGCGTGCGCGACGAAGCCCTTCACCTTGGCGACAGCCTTCTTGGGCTTGCCGTCGGCGCCGCGCACGGTGTACGCGGTGAGGTCGCCGGCCACGCCGCCGACCCACAGGTCGGTGCCGTTGACCAGGCACACCGCGGATGCCGGCTTATCCCTCGGGCGCTCGACGCATATGGAAGCCTTACCGTCCGACGGGGACCACGACAGCACCGGCCCATCGGCGCTGCCCGTGTACACGACTCCGGCGCGAGGGCCCGAGATGCCGCACTGCGACGCGTTGGGTAGCTCGGCGACGTGCGCGACGTGGAGGTTGTCGTTGTCCGCCCTCGGCGCCATCGCGGGTATCCGAGCACGCCGTCGCGGATGCCCTGGATGCCCTCGGCGTGAGCCGACGCTGCCCGGTTGTGGAGGGGCGCAGCGAGGTGCCCACCTGAATCGTTGACCAACCTCAACGGCCAAAATCGCCGATCGGAAAACGCTCAGAGAAAAACGCCCATCCCAACACTTCGGGTGCACTCCATCTCCCACCCGCGCGTCGACCATGGTGGCGAAGAGCCCGATCGACGCCGCGCTGGACCGCGCGGGCGGCAGCTCGTACTACTACGCGCACGAGCGCAGGGACACCGACGACCTCGCGGCGCCCATGCCCCCAACCTCCGGCACGAAGATCGAGAATGGCGAGAATCTTCGCGAAATCAACGACGCCGCCGTAGTTCCCGGGTCGAGCCGCCTGTCCAGTAAGAGCGACTACTACTACGCACACGCGGTGTCCGATACGACGTCCGTCTTCGAGCCACGCGCGCCGATGCCCCCGGGGCACGGCACGCTGCTGAAGACATCGCACCCCGCCAAACCCCGGGCGGAACCCGAGCCCATGAGGGAGTACTACTTCGAGGATGCCGACAGATCCAAGTTCATCGTCGTCACGTTCCCGCTACAGCGCGTCGGCGCCACGCACAAGAGGGGCGCGGCGGCGCGTCAACGCGCGAAAGTCGATGCGGAGCGCGCGTCCGCCGAGGGCCGGATCAGCAGCGAGGACCCAGACGCGCGCGGCGACGGCGTCTTCGTGTCCTTCGGTGACAGAAACTCGCGAAGTTTCGAGGTTGAAGTTCGCGGCCACGTCGACGAGGAACACGACCCTGATAACCCGTACGAGCCCGAGCCGGTGGTGCGGCACTTGCGTTTCAGGTGCGAGCGGACGTTCGACGAGTTCGTCGCGGATAAAAGTGAGTGGAAGGTTTACAGGAACTCGATCAAGGTTCGGCTGTTCAAGAACCCAGAAGGCCCTAACAAGTACCGGGCCTGGAGAAGGGTCCTCTGGTGACTCTTATTGACCGGCGAGCTTCTGGTTCATGATGTTAACACTTTTTCGTCACAATCTCACAACCGACGAGCTACACGATCGCCCACCTACGCGCGGTTGGGAACGGCGGGGGAGCTGTCGTCGTTGAGGGACTGCAGCCGCGAAAAGTTTGGCGACGATGTTTCGCTCCCGCTGACGCTGTCCCGCATCGCCGCCGCCTCCTCCGCCAGCCGCCTCCGTTCATCGACCAGCTCCCTCTTCTCCGCGTTCTCCCGCTCAGCCTCCTGCTTGTTGAACCCCACCGAGAAGTTGCTCCCGATCACCGTCACCGGCAGCGCGATCACCAGCACTCCCACCACCACCACCACCATGCCGAAAGTCTTACCAAGGATGGTGCTGGGGTTGACGTCACCGTAGCCCACCGTCGTCATGCTCACCCACGACCACCAGAAGGAGTGCATGATAGAGTTGTACGGCGATTGCTCGTACACCGTGACGCAGTTGGGGTTCTTCTTGTACGGGTACGTGCAGAGGAACCCCGCGCTGAGCTGGTCGGCGGCGACGGAGACCAAGGTGCAGTCGTTGCCCTCGCCGGCTTTGTAGGACGGCGACGCGCCCATCGCCGCGTTGGACGTGATGGACACCTGGCACCTGTACGCCACGGGCCTCTCCCAGAACTCCATCAGGTAGTTGTACCGCCCGCGTTCGATGAAGTACATCAGCGCCGAGGCGACGATGGTGACGACGGCGAGGATCATGAAGAGCATGTTCAGCGGCTTGAACGACTTTTGCATCGTCTCGGCGAAGAGCGACACGCTCCCTTTGGACATCTTCAGCAGCCGCAGCACGCGGATCATGCGGATGACGCGCAGCACCGACAGTCCCGGAACCTCCGTGTCCTCTCCGGTGACGCCGAAGATGACAATCTCGATCCAGAACGGGAGAATCGCGACGGCGTCGATGACGTTGAGGTAATTCTCAAAAAACGTCCTTCGCTCGGGGCACGCCCAGATTCGCACGGCGAGCTCGCACGTGAACACGCACACGCAGAACGCTTCGCTGATGAACCAGAACGAGTCTTTCGGCGTGTCCTCTCGGTACACCCCGTGCAGTGTGGCGACGCAGAAGGTGACCGTGGAGAAGAGGATCAGCGACGACATGAACGTGGCGATGAACGCGGCCGTCATGCTCGACGTGGGCTCCTCCAGCGTGTACCACACCTTCCCTTTGGCGTCGAGTTTGTTATACTCGTCCAGCGATAGTTCGAGATCCCCGCCGCCTTTCTTATCGTACATGGCCCGTAGGTCGAACGATCCGACCTTCATGCTCAGTTTCTTCATGCTCTGCTGGCCCAAATCCTTGATGCTCGCCATCGACGTCAATGACCTCGATTTCTTACGTTCGAGGGCAGCCTTCTTGCGCGCCGCCTTCTCCGCCTTCTTCAGCTTCTCCTGGATGAGCTTCTTTTTCACGTCCTCGATGGTGTCCAACATCTTGTTGTACATCTCGAAGTTCACGGTGATGACGTCCCCGTCCTTCACCTCGCCCGGGTCGAATCCCTCGAACGCCAACGATCCGCCCTCCATTTCCTTAACCCACACCGGGCCGTCGCGTAGGCACAGCCGAAACACGCGCGACGCCGCGCGTCTGCACTCCTTGTTCCTATCCAACAGTTCGAGCGTCTTCGGGAGCTCAACCTCGGTGAACTCCTCGGTGAACGCGCGCGTCAGGTCCGCGAAGGTTCCGTCCCACTCCTGTAAATAAAACACGACGTCAGTACTAGTTGCCCATACGTAAATAAAAATAAACTCACGAGATCGATTTCCTCATCCTTGCAGGCCAGCTTGATGGGCGTGAGCTTGTAGTCCATGCTCACCCGCCGCGTCATCGAATTCTCCTTGGCCAGTGACATCTGGCGAAACGTCAGGGACATGATCGCAGCTCGGAACCCTGAACCCCGCGGCCGGTCCTCAACGCGTTCGGCGCCTCCACCCGCGCGGAATCCAGCTGGAATTGCTGCCGCCCCAGTTTGGTTGTTGAAAATCCGGCGAAGTCGACCAAACGGTTCACTCGTCATTCGGGCAAAAGTTTTCTAACCGGTGACGCTATGCTATTCGATTCTGAAATACGAATTGAAACATTTTAACCATAAATGCACTTGAATATCCTATATACAACCAGTAAGAGTTTGACACTCGCCCGAACCGTGGATCACGTTTGCTTTTTGATCGGGGAGACGTGTTCCAAGATCACATAAAGTAGCGAGACGACAAAATCTGTCGACGGCACCGCGTCGACGCCACTCGCGCGGCGACCGGTGTGAAGGCTCGGGCCGTGTTCGGACCTCGTTTCTCACCGATCGGCACTCGCGGGACGCACGGGGGCGTAAATTCCATCCAAACCCACGACGGGCGCGCTCCAGAGGCGGCGTCAGGGACACGGCGCGCCGCTTTTTGCGGGAGACGGACACGTCGCGCTGCTGAGTGTCGCGCGGAAAGTAGTCTACGGTGGGAGCGATGGCGGAGGCGGTGCGCGCGGCGATGGGCGCGTCTCCCGCGATGATCAGGGGCGACCTGAGCGCGGTGGGCACATCGTCGAGGCGCGCCGCGGCGACGAGGGCTGTGGGATCGGGAGCGCGCGTCGACCGCGCCGGGTGCGCGCCTGGACTACGCGACGGTGACCATTCCCCCTCGAAGGGTTTCCGAGGCTCGCACAAAATCGGGACGAGCCTCGGGCGCGCTAAACCCCGATCGTCGGTGGCGGCGCGCGCGGTGTCCGATCCGTCCATGACCGACTGGGGCACGAACGCTGTCGACGAGAAGGAGGACGTCGTCGGGGTCCTACTCCTCAACCTCGGCGGCCCGGAGACCCTGGACGACGTGCAGCCGTTCCTGTACAACCTCTTCGCCGATCCCGACATCATACGGCTTCCCGGCGCGCTGCAGTTCCTCCAGTCGCCCCTCGCCGCGCTCCTCTCCAACTCCCGCGCGCCCAAGAGCAGAGAGGCGTACGAGTCCATCGGAGGCGGATCGCCGTTACGGCGCATCACCGACGAGCAGGCTGACGCCTTGGCCGACGCTCTTCGCGCCAAGGGGGTTAAAAACGCGAAATGCTACGTGGGCATGAGGTACTGGAAGCCGTTCACCGAGGAGGCCGTGGACCAGATCAAGGCGGACGGCGTCACCAAGCTCGTGGTCCTGCCCCTCTACCCGCAGTTCTCCATCAGCACCAGCGGCTCGTCGCTTCGCCTGTTGGAGCAGATCTTCATGGAGGACGACTACCTCGCGACGACGATGTCGCACAGCGTGATTCCGAGCTGGTACCAGCGGCCCGGGTACACGCAGGCGATGGCGGACCTGATCAAGGGTGAGTTGAACAAACCCGGGAGCGAGTTTGATTCCCCGGATGAGCCCATCGTGTTCTTCAGCGCGCACGGCGTCCCCGTGAGCTACGTGGAGACGGCGGGGGATCCGTACAAGGAGGAGATGGAGGAGTGCGTGGCGCTGATCATGGCACGACTGAAGGAGATGGGGGTCATGAACGAGCACGTGCTGGCGTACCAAAGCCGCGTGGGGCCCGTCGAGTGGCTCAAGCCCTACACCGACGACGTCATCAGGGAGCTCGGGGAGAAGAAGACGAAGGCGATGGTGGCGGTGCCCATCTCGTTTGTGTCTGAGCACATCGAGACTTTGGAGGAGATCGACATGGAGTACAGGGAGCTCGCCGAGGAAAGTGGGGTGGAGCAGTGGGGCCGTGTACCCGCGCTGGATACCAACCCGGTGTTCATCGACGACCTCGCGGATGCCGTGGTCGAGTCGTTGGACGGCATGTCCAAGGCGGCGTCCATGACCCCCGGCGATCTCGCGAATGCCGCGGCGATCACCCCCATCTTCAGGGGCGGATTATCCTTTGACGAGTTATCCTTCGACGAGGAGGCACCGAAGCGGAAGGCGCGAGGCGACCTCGCGGCGACGCCCCCGGTTCCCATAATGCCCACAGGGACGGGATCGCGGGTGAGGAACGTGCCGTCCACCGACGACGTGACTGACTTGCTCGGCGTGAAGCCCGAGCCGTGGAAGTGGGGACCGGTTGAGTTCTCCATGGTCGCCCTCTCGATCCTGCTCTCCACCATGCTGCTCATGGACAGCAGCAGCGGGCCGGGACTCAACGATGTCATCTTCAACCTCAAGTAGATCGCGCGTTCTGACTCGACCGAGCGCGGCTGCGCACTGTATTGAAAGCGAAACCGCTCTTGCAAACTGAAACTCTTGCAAACTAAATCTCTTGCAAAATAACGCGTCACCTCGGCCTCCCGACGGACTTCTCCCTCTCAACCTTGGCTCGTTTCAGGTACGGCTCCGCCACCCGTCCCGCGTAGTCCACCGCGTGTCTCATGCCGACCTCCTTCGCCTCGTCCTTCCCCTCGCCCTCCGCCATCCGACCGATCGCTCCGCCGGGGCCCGAAATATCCAATGAATCCAATGACAGCGCCGCGCCGCCCGCGTCCCGCACCTTCTCCCAACAATCGTCCCTGAACCCTTCGAACGCGCCGGCGACGTCCTCCGCGGGCGCCTCGAGCAGCGTTGGACACACCTCGATCGCGGCGGCGACGCCTTCTTCACCCAACAAAACCCCCAAGAAGGTTCCCCTGAGCGCGTCGGCGCTCGCCCCGCACCGCACCCGCGCGTCCGCCATGAGTAACAAGGACGGGGAGTGCGTGATGACCCTCGCGAGGTCAAACCTACTGACCCCGACGCCGGTCCTGAGCGCGACGAGCTGCTGGGAGAGTGCGTTCCTGTCCACGCACACGAGCGCGGCCGCTGGGCAGCCGTGGAAGACCGCCGCCGGGTTAGCGCCCGGGAGGAGTTGGTGCAGCGACCTGACCAGGAGTGAGACAGCCTCGGGGTCGCGGTATATCTCCCCGAGCGCGCCTTTCTGCCACTTGGCGCCCAGGATTAAGAGGCGCTGCGTGGCAACCTCGGTGGCGCCGGTGGATATCCACACCTGACTGACCTGCGGTTGGGGATGCGAGGGGAGATCGGTCAGGGCGGTTTGTTGGTTTTCACTTTTGTTGTGTTTTTTTGGTTGGCGGGTGCGAGTCTCGACACCGACGCACCGCGCCTTCCCAGTGGTCCTCCATCTTCTCGAACGAAGCGGATCGTTGGCGAATACCGTCGGCGTGGTACCCCATGCGGGTTCCGTCGCGCGACGGGTCGTGGAACCACTCGCGTTTCCAGAACCGGTCGTTCCGTTTGGGCACCTGCGCGTGCTCCGAACGGGCATGGCGGGTGTCTCTCATGGGGGCGATGTTGTTCTCGAGTCCTGGCCGTACCGTCTCTTCCCAATCCTCCTCCATTTTCGCAAAGGAGGCGGATCGTTGTCGAATACCGTCCACTCCCCACACGCCGTACTGTCGCGCGTCGTCCTCCTTCGCCTGCGAGTTGTACTTGTCGCGCTCCTCGCCCGCCCCCATCGCTCGCCCGCCCGCCCCCCTCTGCGTCGATGATGATATTTTCCCGCGTCCACGGGCCCGTCCGGGGCGCGACGTCCGGGTCCGCGGACGCGCTCTGGGTCCCACCGAAGTCGCGTCGCGAACCATCGCGACTGTCGCGACGCAAAGCGCGGCCATCGCGGCGGTGTCCGAACCCTAACCCTGCCCGGGTGCGGGTCGGACTGGCTGGGTTTTGGCGCGGAGCTGCTGAGTTGGCATTCGGCTGGTTTCGACCTTCTCCTGTCCATCTGAGACGAGAGAAGGGTTACGAGAGAGGGCAGCCGGGTCACTCCTTCGACGCGCAGCGATGGCCATCGTTCGACTGACGGCGCGAGTCGCGTGCGACGCCATGTTCCGGGCACCCCGCGCGTCCCGATGGACCGCACCGGCGACGCGGATCCGCGCGCGTCCGTCCGTCGCGCCATCCCCCGTCGCGGTCGCGAGGTTCCATCACCACCACCACCCCGTCACCGTCGTCACCGCGTCCACGCGCGTGGTGCCCGACCACCGCCGTCGCATCGCGCCCCTCACCGCGGCGTCCCGCCCGCTGCACTCCTTCGCGGCGCTCTGCGCGGCGTCCTCCGGCGACGCCGACCGAGGCGGCGGGGACACGCCGACCGACGAGGACGACGTCTCGATGGACGATGACGAAGAATACGAGGATGACGAAGACGAAGACTGGGACCCCGCGAACGTGCCGTTCCTGGTGGGCGCCGGGGGCGACGGCGTGCCCGCAGTGGAGGTGGACGTGCTCGTCGTCGAGGAAGGCGGCGTGGTGGACACGGGCGACGTCGACCTTCCCATCGAGCAACTCGCGGAAACACTCCGCTCCGACGCGGAGACGCTGGTGCGACTGCTGCTGGACCCGCCACACGACTCGTGCCTTCCCCGCGGCGCCCTATCCGGCGGGAACGAAGACGACGCTTCCCCGCCGGACGTGTCGTACTGCGAGCTGTCCGTGGCGCTGTGCACCGACGCGCACATCAAGGGCCTGAACAAGGAGTGGAGGGATAAGGACGCCGCCACGGACGTGTTGTCGTTCCCGGCGGATTCCTTCGGGGACGTAGCTGTCTTTGGCGACTGCGTGATATCGATCGACACCGCCAGGACGCAGGCGAACGAGCTCGGGCACGGCATCTTGGACGAGTGCAGGGTTTTGCTAGTCCACGGGCTACTGCACCTGTGCGGGTACGACCACGAGCTCGGCGAGACGCAGGCGGAGGAGATGGGAAAGTACGAGGACGAACTCCTTCGTTTGCTCGTTGAAACAAACGGGGGCGGGGATGGACCGATCGTGGGCGGGCGGCGCGGGCTGGTGGGCTCGAGCCTGAGCGGCGAACGGGACTACGATCTCGGTCTGCCCGAGGTTAAAGGGGAGAGTAAAGGGGAGAGTGCAATGTACGCGAATACGTACGGCGCGGGTGCCGGCGGATCCGGGTCGCGCAAAGCGGACTGCCTCGTCCTCGACCTGGACGGCACGCTGCTCAACCGCGACTGCGTCATCACCCCGAGGACCGCGGAGGCGCTGCGGGAGTGTGCCGCCGCCGGTGTGACCGTGTTCATCGCCACGGGTAAGGCCAGGCCCGCGGCTATCCGCGCGGCGGCCACAGCGGGGCTCGACGGCGTCGGCGGCGTCGTCTCTAGAAAGTCACCCGGAGTCTTCATCCAGGGTCTGGACGTGTACGGCATCAACGGCGATCCACTGTACAAAGCCGA
>JGI20151J14362_10001536_pt1 | contig 16664 bp, 18 predicted proteins | sample COG_01_FD_14362 | JGI IMG/M metagenome (IMG submission 14362)
GTTTTAAAATCTCTCTGAATCTTATAGAATTAAATAAATTAATTGGAGGATTATAATGAAATTAGTAAATAAATTATTAGTGCTTATTTCTGCTATCTCTTTCTCTTTTAGTGCTTACGCTGTGGATAAAAGTTTTCCAAACGATAAAGTTACTATGTGGGGAGATTTTAGTGGAGTAACACTTCAAGTAAAATTGATTGGTGGTGCACCTTACGAACCACTATATCAAGAAATGATTCCTATTTGGGAAGAAAAAACTGGAGGAAAAGTCGAAATTCTATCAAAAAAAAGTCACTTTGAATTAGACAAAGAAATTAAACAAGATATCGCCGCTGGTGATTTAGGTTGGTGTGTTGGTTCAAACCACACAAGTTTTGCCCCTCAGTATGGTGATATTTATGCTGACTTAAATGGTATTGTTTCTGCTGAGTATCTGGCAGAATTTACACCACTTATATTAGAGCATTCTACATATAATAATAAATTAGTTCAGTTACCCCAACATAGTGACGTAAGTAACTTATTTTATATTAAGAGTCTTTATGAGGATAATGATAATAAGAAAAACTTTAAATCAGAATACGGTTATGATTTAACACCTCCTGAAACTTGGGCTCAAGTAAAAGACCAATCTATTTTCTTCGCTGACCCTCCTAACTTTTATGGAACTCAGTATGTTGGTAAAGAAGAAGCTATCACAGGTCGTTTTTATGAAATGTTAATTGCTGAAGGCGGTTCTTTGTTTGATGATAATTGGAATCCTACCTTTAACGACGAAGCGGGTCAAAGGGCACTTCAGTGGTTCAAAGACTTATACGATGCTAAAGCAGTCCCTGCTGGTGTTATGAACTATCTTTGGGATGAAACAGGCTTAGGTTTTGCCAGTGGTACTGTTGCTATGAACCTTGATTGGGGTGGATGGGCTGCATTCTTTAACGGAGCAGACTCAAAAATTAGTGGTGACGTAGGAGTCATAAGAGCTCCTTTAGGATCCGGTGGTAAAAGAACTGGATGGTCAGGATCTCATACTTATTCAATCACTAATGAATGTCCAAATAAGGAAGCAGCAGCTTCTTTCATTTGGATCTTAACCAATCATGAAGCACAAATGCATGAAGCCCGTACAGGTAAACTTCCTACAATGCCTAAAGTTTGGGATGCAATTGCAAAAGAAATGAACGATACAGGTAATGTGTTTATGGCAGAAGTATTTTCGACATTTAAAACTTCAATGGCTGAAGACGCAGTTACTCCTCCTCTAATTCCAGAGTGGATACCTTTCTCAAATATTATTTTCCCTGAATTACAAAAAGCAATTCTAGGTGATAAATCGATTAAGGAAGCTCTAGATTATGCAGCGAAGGAAACTGCTTATATGATGGAAGACGCAGGCTATTAACTATTAAAGTATAATTACAAAACACCCCCTTATTAAAATATAATAAGGGGGTGTTTTAACTTAAAACCATGACTGAAAAAGAAAACATTATTAAAAATTTATCACAAACTTGGAAAGTGCCGTCCAAGCTTAGTCCGATCGTTATAATTGGAGCTGGAGGCATAGTTCATGATGCTCATCTTCCGGCCTATGAAAAAGCAGGTTATAAAGTTAAGGGTATTTATGATATTGACAAATCTAAAGCTCAAGAATTAGCAAAAAAATTTAATATTGATTTAGTTTTCGAAAATTTAGAAGAAGCTATCAAAGATAATGATTGTATTTTTGATTTAGCACTCCCACCAGCTAATCTATTAGATGTGGTGTCACAACTTCCAGAAAATTCATTTGCCATATTACAAAAACCTTTAGGAAGAACTTTAGAGGAAGGCAGAAAAATTAAAAAAACCTGTGATGAAAAAAATATTACAGCTTCAATGAATTTTCAATTAAGATTTAGCCCCACTATGCTTCCTCTTTATGAAGCTATTGATAAAGGTCTTTTAGGAGATTTAGTAGAACTTGAGGTTCATGTCAATGTTCATACACCTTGGGAGTTATGGCCTTTTTTGAAAACTTTGGATCGAGTAGAAATTCCTTTGCATTCCATTCATTATATTGATTGGATACGTTCTGTTTTAGGAAATCCAGCTGGAGTTTATTGTCAGTCCGTAAAACATCCAAAAGTTACTGAATTAGCTGACTGTCGATCAAGTGCAATATTTAACTATGGTGATCAAATCCGGTGCTGTATGAGTATTAATCACTCACATAGTTTTGGGAAAAAACATCAAAATGGAACCATTCGTTTAGAAGGAACAGAAGGTGCAGCTATTGTAACTCTTGGGTTACTTATGAATTACCCTGAAGGTGAGCCTGAAAAATTAGAAATTATTACTAAAGATACTGATTGGACAGAAGTCGAAATACAAGGTAAGTGGTTTCCGGATGCTTTTATTGGGGTTATGTCAAATATGCAAAGATTTAAAAATGGAGAAGATAAGAATTTAGTTTCTCCCATCAAAGATTCCATCCACACAATGTCTCTTGTTGACGCCTGTGGCCAATCTAGCTTAGATGGTGGAATTAAGCCAGATTACACAAAATAATTTATGAAATTTAAATTTTTAAAAAGCCCAATTATGCTTATCATGCCGGCAATTATTGCAATATCAATTGTTGTTATTATTCCACTTATATTTTCATTTTATACTAGTTTTACCTCTTATAAACTAACAAGACCTGACAGCTTATTTAATTTTGTTGGACTAAGAAATTATGAGAGAATTTTTAGTAACTCTGAATGGTGGTGGACTTATCTTCGTACTATTTTATTTTTAACAATTGCATTAAATGTTGAACTCCTTCTTGGTCTGGGTATAGCCTTATTAATTAATAAAATTACTTGGGGGCAGAGAACTCTCAGAACTATAATGATGTTTCCAATGATGTTCTCACCAATACTTGTTGGTTTTCAGTGGAAATATATATTCAATGATAATATCGGTTTACTAAATAATTTTTTATACTTATTTGGATATGAATCTGCCATTGCTTGGCTCATTGATCAAAAACTAGCCATGGGATCAATTTTAGCTGCAGAAATTTGGGCTAATACGGCAATATTTTCTATATTATTACTCGCAGGATTAATGGGTATTCCAAAAGATCCAATTGAGGCAGCAAGAGTTGATGGATGTAGTAGTTGGCAAGTTTTTAAACACATTACTCTCCCTTTTTTGATGCCTTTTATTTTTATTGCTCTTACCATCCGCTCTCTCGATGTAGGAAGAGCATACGATATAGTTCATATTATGACTGGTGGCGGTCCTGCAATGCGAACAGAACTGACTTGGACAACCATTGCTAGAATTGGATATAAAGATGCTAATATGGGAATGGCCAATGCTATGTCATATCTCTCAATTATTTTATCTATAGCATTTACTTATTATTTTTTTACTAAACTCAAAGCCTCCAGACAGGAGTTAGGACAATAATATGAAAAAAAAAATTAAAAAGATTTTATATTGGTTTTTAACTTTCTTAGTGATGTTTATAACTTGTCTGCCTGGTATTTGGATTTTCATAAGTGCGTTCAGACCTAATGCAGAAATCTTATCTAAGCCTGCAAATTGGTTTCCAGATAATTGGACAATTTATGAATTTACACAAATGTTTAGTATTGAAGGATATGTTTCTGTTCCAGCTTTTGATTACTTAAAGAATTCTATTATTATTTCATTAACGAGTACGATCATCGCGATCACTATCGGCATGATGGGAGGTTACGCTTTTGCTAGATTTAATTTTAAAGGAAAAAATAAAATCTTTTTAGGTTTAATGCTTGCTAGAGCAGTTCCAGGAATTTCTCTTAGTTTACCTTTATTTATTCTTTGGGCTAAACTAGGACTTATCAATACTTCTTTTGGAGTAATTATTGTTTATGTGGCTATGAATGTTCCATTTACTATTTGGCTAACAGATGGTTTCTTTAGACAAATACCTAAAGAAATGTCTGAAGTTGCAAGAACCGATGGCTGCACAAGACTCCAAGCATTTTGGAATGTAGAATTACCACTAGCTGGTCCAGGTATTGCAGCAGCAGGAATATTCGCATTTTTATTATCATGGAATGAGTATGCCTTAGCTTCGGTATTAACAAGAACGATAGCTTCTAAGACACTTCCAATTGGTATGATGGATTACTTAAGTGAATTTACGATTAATTGGGCAGGAATGTGTGCTATTGCAGTTGTAATGATTGTGCCGGCAGTAATATTGACATTTATAGTTCAGAAACATCTAGTTTCAGGATTAACATTTGGAGGAGTGAAAGGATAAAAATATGGCTGAAGTAAATTTAAAAAATCTCACAAAAAAATACGGTGATGTTGTAGCTGTTCAGGATATGAATTTAAAAATACCTCACAATGAATTTTTGGTTTTAGTAGGTCCTTCAGGGTGTGGAAAGTCCACAACTCTAAGAATGATAGCTGGTCTTGAAGAAATTAGCGGTGGCGAAATTTATATTGGTGATGAATTAGTAAACAATAAAGATCCAAAAGATAGAAATATATCTATGGTTTTTCAAAACTATGCCTTATATCCGCATATGACTGTAGAGCAGAACTTAGGATTTAGTTTAAAAATTGCAAAAGTAAGTTCATCTGAAATTGAAGAAAAAGTTACAGAAGCAGTTGCTATTCTTGGACTTGAAGATTTAAGAAAAAGAAAACCCTCTCAATTATCTGGCGGTCAAAGACAAAGAGTGGCTATGGGTAGAGCAATTGTTAGACGCCCAGATGCTTTCCTATTTGATGAACCTCTTTCAAATTTAGATGCAAAATTAAGAACTCAAATGAGAACAGAAATCAAAAAATTACATCAAAAGTTAAAAACAACTGTGATTTATGTAACCCATGATCAGGTAGAAGCAATGACCTTAGCGGATAGAATTATCATAATGAGAGAGGGTTTTATTGAACAAATAGGATCACCTATTGAAGTTTTCAATAATCCTGTAAATGTGTTTGTAGCAACTTTTATTGGAAGTCCTCCTATGAATGTCATTGAATGTGAGGTAGTTAATGAAAATAATAATCTATTTATTAAGATTGATAAAGATATGTTAATGCCATGCCCCCCATCAAAAAAAGATAAGCTTAAAAAATCTCCTAAGGTATACGTAGGTATAAGAGCTGAAGATATAGTTCCTTCAGAAAATTCTACAGATGCTGAAAAAAAAGGCTGGAACTTTGAAAAATCAATTGATCTTGCTGAACCCTTAGGAACAGAAACGCAACTTTTTTTTAAATTAAATGATAAAGATGTTATTAGTAGAATGTACAATCCGAGAGTAATTGAAGTTGGAGAAAAAATTAAATTTGAAGTAGATTTAGAAAAAATACATCTATTTGATCATGAAACAGAAAAAGCAATCTAAAAATTATAATGCGCCGGCCCTTGATAAGGGTTTGGATATTTTAGAACTCCTTTCAAATAGTAGTGGAGGATTGACACAAGCTGAAATTGCTTCCCAATTAAATAAATCAGTAAATGAAATTTATAGGATGATTTCAACTCTAAGAAATAGAGAATATGTGGAGTTTAATGCAAAGACAGATGTTTATAATCTTTCTTACAAAATACTTAATATGGCTGCAAAATTCGAGCCAGTTAAAACTCTAACTTCTAGAACTATTCCTTTAATGAAAGAAATTACCATAAAGACCAACCAATCCATACATTTAGCAATATTTACTCGTGGAAAAATATTATTAATTGCTCAAGAAGATAGCCCTTCTTCTTTTAATTACCATATGTCAGTTGGTGCTCATATTGATGCTTTAGAAACTTCATCCGGAAGAGTCCTACTAACATTTCAAACGGAAGAAGAAAGAAAAAGGATGCTTGAGAGAAGAAAATTTTATATGAAACTAGATAAAAACCTAAATTATAAAGCATCTAACTTAAGAAAAATTGAAAATAAATTCTCAAAAAGAACGATGCAAAAAATTTTTAAAGATCGTTATGAGGTAGTTAAAAGTTTACAAATCAAAGGAGTAACAAATATTACTGTTCCTATTCTTGATTACACGAATAACGCTGTTGCTGCCATGACAATTCCTTTCGTAGATAGGATTATAAAAGACAATCAATTAGATATAAAACAAGTAACTAATTTATTAGTTTCTTATGGAAAAAAATTATCTTTCGATATGGGCTTTAGAGAATAAAAAAATGAGTGTAAATAATTTTACTGATAGATTGGCAAAATGTTATTCAGGAGTGGTTCATGATATAATGAGAGACGATGGTCACAAAAATTTTACTCTTCCTCCTTCTATCAAGCCATGTAAGAACAACCATGTTTTGGCTGGGCAGATTTTTACTATGGAAGGATTAGTTGACAAAACCCTCAATCATCATGAAACTCTTCTAGCCTGGACTGGTTTTCTATCTAAGGCTCCAAATAATAAAGTTATTATTTGCCAACCTAACAACCATGAAATTGCTTTAATGGGAGAATTATCTGCAGAAACGTTACAGCTTAAGGGTGTTAGAGGTTATATTGTTGACGGAGGTGCAAGAGATATTGACTTTACATTAAAAATTGATTTTCCCTTATGGTGTAGTTTTTACACACCAAGAGATGTTGTTGGATATTGGAAGCCCACAAGTTTTGAACAGACAATAAAAATTGGTGATACGATTATTCACAATAATGACTATGTATTAGCTGATATTGATGGAGTAGTAATAATTCCTCAAAATATTATTGAAGATATAATTATCAGGTCAGAAAAATTAATTAATACTGAGAATTTAGTACGTAAGGCAATCAAAGATGGAATGGACCCTCAAGAAGCTTATTTAAAATTTGGTGCTTTTTAAGAAACTATTTTTTTCTTTCAACTAACAAAATGTGCTCTGAATAACAAACACATTTGTCGTTCTGATTTAAAATCTCACATGCTTCGACAACTTGCCCAAATTCTGGCCTTTTAGGATCATCATTTTTTGCTTTTATAGTAACTTTGGTGTGAATGGTATCTCCGATGAAAACTGGATTAGGAAAACGGAGTCTCTCAAAACCATATGTGAAAGCCCTCTTATTGACAATAGAAGCAGTTAAAGCAATACCAATGGAGAAAGTGCAACTAAATTGTGCAATACGTTGTCCAAAAGGTCCTTTTTTAGCAAATTCTGCATCCACGTGGTGCGGATAAAAATCTCCTGAGTGCATGGCGTGAGTTACAATGTCAGTTTCGGTAATAGTCCTACCTCCAGTAATTCTCTCGTCACCTAGTACGTAATCTTCAAAAAATTGTTCTACTTCTAACATGTCTTCCTCCTAAAAATATTGCTAATTAATTTAGCAATTTAATATTTATTAATCTTATATATTAATATATAACTGATTTTATATATGAATAAAAGTTTTAAATATGAACATACAGTAGGTAAAGAGTCAACACACCCTAAAGATATGCCTAATGACCATTCGTCGATACCTGTATGGAATTCTGAAAATTGGTTTTATGAAGATGTTATAATTAATCATAAAATTCGCTCCTTAAGGAGGACGATATCTGAGGGAGAAGCTATGCAATTCAATTGCATGGTACTTGATATGCATCCTTATGTGGGTGACGATCACTTTGCAAAAAACGAAGGAGTATTTGATAAACGTTTAGTTGCGGGAGCTATGGTATTTTCTTACGGTCTTGGTTTGGTTGCTACTAATTGCGTAAACTCTTTTAGTTACGGTTACGATCGCTTAAGGTTTATTAAACCAACATTTATTGGAGATACGATTTATACCATTAGAACTAATATGGAAAAAAATCCTAAATATGAAAAAATGGGACTGGTAAGAACTAGTTATGAAGTTTTTAAAGGAGAGGGTGAAATTGTATTATATTGCGAGCATCTTCATTCTGTCTTATACAAGAATCCAGATCAATTTAAAGATAAGATAGATACTAAAAAATGATTACATTAAAGGGAATGACTTGGGATCACCCAAGAGGATTTGATCCGATGATAGCTACGAGTAATGAATTTAATATTCTGAACTCTGGTAATGTTTCTATTAATTGGGATAAAAGATCACTCCAAGCATTTGCCGATAGACCAATTGAAGAAATGACAAGTGAATACGATTTAATAGTCATCGATTATCCTCATGTCGGAGAGGTTGCGGCTAAAAATTTATTAGCTCAATTTGATATACCTTCCTATGATGGTAAATTAAGTAAATTAAAATCAGAGTCAGTTGGAAGATCTTTTGAAAGTTATAGGGTTGATGATCACCAGTGGGCTCTTCCAATTGATGCCGCCACACAAGTGGCTGCATATAGAAAGGATTTAATTGGATCTTTACCAAAAAATTGGAACGATCTGATTGATTTAGCTAAGCAAAGTAAAGTTTTATGGCCTTTAAAACCAGTTCATGCAATGAGCAGTTTTTATAGTATTTATAATAATATTGGCGAAACATTTAATCCATTGAATAGAAATTTTGCTCTTAAAGATCAAAGTATTAAAACTCTGAAAATGATAAAAAGTATTGCAGACTTACTACCAAAACAATGCTTCAGTATGGATCCTATAGATACTGCTGAGTCTATGTCTGAAAATAATCATGAAGTTTATTGTCCATATCTTTATGGCTTTTCTAATTATTCACGTCAATCTTTTAAAGCAAATATTTTATTTTATACAAATGTTTTAGATCTGTCAGGAAAAGGCCCTGCAGGAACTCATTTAGGTGGTACAGGAATTGCAGTTTCATCTCAAAGTAAACATAAAAATTATGCTATGGATTATGCTTATTGGATAGCAAGTTCAGAATGTCAAAAAAAAACGTATTACGAAAATGGAGGGCAACCAGGTAACGCTATTGCTTGGGAAGATCAAAAAATTAACAATGAAACAAATAATTTTTTTAGCAATACTAGGCAAACACTAGAAGATGCCTGGGTGAGACCAAAACATAATGGTTATATGAATTTTCAAGATGAGGGTGGCAATATCATTAACGAATATTTGCAAAATTCTGGCGATGAAGAAAAAATATATGAAAAACTCAAATCTGAGTATAAGCAAAGTTTTAAAGATGAATAATAATGCAAGTAGGCCTCTACATGGTTTAACTGTCATAGAGTTCAGTCAGTTTCTGTCAGGGCCATATGCAGGATTGAGATTAGCTGATTTAGGAGCAAGAGTTATTAAAATAGAAAGACCTGGTCAGGGAGATTTATGTAGAAATATTTACATCAGTGATACAGATTTAGATGGTGATAGTACTTTATTTCATGCAATAAATAGAAACAAAGAGAGTTTTGCTGCTAATCTAAAAGATCCAAATGATCTAGCTAAAGTTAAAAAATTAATTTCTAAGGCAGATATTATGACACAAAATTTTAGACCAGGTGTTATTGAGAGAATAGGGCTAGATTACGAAACTGTTAAAAAAATCAATTCTAAGATTGTTTATGGCACTATTTCTGGTTACGGATCTGAGGGCCCTTGGGAAAAACTTCCTGGACAAGATTTGCTCGCTCAATCTAGATCAGGTTTAGTTTGGTTAAATGGAAATGGGGGAGACGCCCCTACACCTATGGGTTTAGCTGTTGCTGATATGTTAGCAGGTCATAATTTAGTTGAAGGCATACTAGCTTCTACTATAAAAAGTTTAAAAACCAATGAAGGTAGTCATGTAGAAACTAGTTTAATTGAAGCTTTACTGGATTTTCAGTTTGAGGTTTTAACAACTTATTTTAGCGATGGTAATAGAAAGCCTGTTCGTAGTTCGTATAATAATGCTCACGCATATTTATCTGCGCCTTACGGTATTTATAAAACTAAGGATGGTTTTTTGGCAATAGCTATGACTCCTATTCCTCAATTAGGAGAGTTATTAAAACTAAAATCAATTCAATCTCTCGATAATCAAGCAGAATGGTTTACAAAAAAAGATGAGATTAAAAAAATGATTGGAGACTGGCTCTCAACTCAAACAACCCAACACTGGTTAGATATACTAGAGCCTGCAGACATTTGGTGTGCTGAAGTTTTAGACTGGGAAAAAATGTTAAACCACGAAGGTTTTAAAGTTTTAGATATGTTGCAAAGAATAAAAAGGTTTGATGGTCTTGATATTGAAACATTAAGATGCCCAATTAGAATAAATAAAGAAATTTTTAAGTCTGAAATTGCAGCTCCTGTGATAGGTCAACATACTGATAAAATTAACAAAGAATATAATCTATGAAAATTAAAGATATTGAAATTCGTATGTGCCGGCACAAAGAAGCTGGAATGCATGATACGCAAATGCGTGATGGTAAAAAGTCAGATTTAGAATTTTTAGTAATAACATTTCATACAGATGAAGGACTTTCTTCTTCAACATTTGGATTTGCTGGAAGAGGAGCAGAAATGGCTGGTGAAATAGCAAATTCAATTTTTAAACCTTTTTTTCTTGGACGCGACCCTCTTTATAGAGAGAAACACTGGCATGAATATAGAACTGCTGATAGGTGGTGGAACCATGCTCCCATTTATAGTTATGGGCCTTTCGATATTAACTGTTGGTTGTTATCTTCAATGCAAGCAGAGCAACCCCTCTATAAATATCTTGGTGCTTACAGAGACTCAGTCCCGATCTATGGCAGTTCATTAGTATTAAGTTCTCCTGATGCTTATGCAAAAGAAGCACTTGAGTATAAAAGTAGGGGCTTTAACGCTTATAAACTTCATCCTCCTGGTGATTATGATTTTGATTTAGAGGCTCATAAAGCTGTGAGAAAAGCTGTAGGCGATGATTTTAAATTAATGAGTGATCCCGTTGCTCCTTATACATTTGAGCAAGCATTAAGATTTGGAAGAGAATTAGAGAAATTAAATTTCTATTGGTATGAAGAGCCATTATTTGATGAAAACTTTCATAATTTAAGAGAGTTAACGAGAATTTTAGATATTCCTATAGTAGGAACTGAAGTTATAGCAAAACACCCGTATAGTGTTGCAGAATGTATTTCAACAAGAGTGGTTGATGTTGTAAGAGCTGACCCTTCATGGAGTGGGGGTATAACAGCTACAATGAAAACAGCTCATTTAGCAGAAAGTTTTGGAGTTACATGTGAAATACATACTGGAATTTATCATCCTTTAGAATTAGTTAATTTGCATTGTTGTGCTGCTATAAAAAATTGTGAATTTTTTGAAATATTGCTCCCTTACGATTTGTTTAATTTTGGATTAAAGGAGCCAATTAAAATCGAAGAAGGAAAAGCACTTCTTCCTAATGAGCCAGGTTTAGGTATTGATTTAGATTGGGATTTTATTGATAATACGACTTTTAAGAAACTATAAGAAATGATGTTCAATTCTTGATAAAGATTTATATATGATAAAAATTATAAACATGAATGTTGAAGACGTTAGATTTCCAACATCAAAAGATTTAACAGGCTCAGATGCTATACATACAGACCCTGATTATTCCGCAACGTACGTAACAATTACTACTTCTGACAATAACCTTAAAGGTTATGGCCTAGCTTTTACTTTAGGAAAAGGTAACGATATTGTTGCAGAATGTATTAAACACTTTTTCCCATTATTTAACGGGTTATCAATTGATGAAATAGAAAAAAATATTGGAAAGTTATGGTATGACTGTGCAGATCACAGTCAACTTCGATGGTTAGGTCCAGAAAAAGGGGTAGTGCACATGGCACTAGCCGCAATATTTAATGCTCTTTGGGATTTGATAGCAAAAAAAAATCAAAAACCTTTATGGCAATTCGTAGTTGAAAGTAAGCCTGAAACAATCATAAATTGGTTAACATTTAAAAATATTGAAGATGTCTTAACAAAAGATGATGCTTTTAAAATTCTAACAAAAAGCCAAGAGTTCAAGAAAGAGAGAATAGAAAAAATCTTAAAAGAAGGCTATCCATCTTATACTACGGCTGCTGGTTGGCTTGGATATTCTGATGAAAAAATTGTGGAGCTATGTCAGAAATTTATGTCTATGGGATGGAAGCATTTTAAGATCAAAGTTGGTTTAGATTTAGAAGCAGACGTTAAAAGACTTGCTTTAATTCGTCAGACTATTGGTGATGATTGTTCCATCATGGTTGATGCTAATCAACAATGGAGCGTAGAACAGTCAATCAAACATATTAATGCTTATAAGCAATTTAATTTATTATTTGTAGAAGAGCCTATTAGTCCGGATGACGTTTTAGGTTTTACTAAAATTAAAAAAGCTGTTGGCGATGTTAGGCTTGCGACCGGGGAGGCTTGTGGAGGTCGGGTTATGTTTAAGCAATTTCTTGAATCTGGAGCTATGAATATATGTCAAATTGATAGCTGCCGATTAGGAAGCATTAATGAAATTTTAACAGTTCTTTTAATGGCACATAAGCTCAATGTCCCAGTCTTTCCACATGCTGGCGGTGTGGGTCTTTGCGAGTATGTTCAACATTTATGCATGATTGACTATGTTTTGATTAACGGTGAAAAAGATAATAAAGTTGTTGAATATATGGATAGTTTACATGAGCATTTTATTTACCCATGCAATCTTAAAGAAAGTCATTACATGCCACCTTTAGATCATGGATATTCAGTTGAAATGAAAGAAGATTCAATCAATACATATTCTTTTCCTAATGGAAATTATTGGAGAGAAAATCAATGAGATTAAAAGACAAAAGAATTATTGTGACGGCAGCAGCTCAAGGTATTGGAAGAGCAACAGCATTAGCATTCCAAAAAGAAGGCGCTGAAGTAATTGCAACTGATATTAACTTAAAAAAACTAGAAGAGTTAAAAAGTGAAAATACAAATATTAAAATTCAACATTTAGACTCAACTAACAAAGAAGATGTTGAAAAATTTGCTAGTACAGTGGGAGTGGTTGATATTCTATTTCATGGAGTAGGCTATGTTCATCATGGGACAATACTGGATTGCTCTTCTGAAGAATTTCATAATTCTATAAATATTAATGTTTATTCTGCTTACTTAATGAGTTTTTACTTATTACCTCAAATGTTAAAGCAGAAAAAAGGTAATATAGTTATTGTCTCTTCAGCTGCCTCAAATGTTAAAGGCGCTCCAAATAGGTTTATTTATGGAACAACAAAAGCGGCGTTAAATGGATTTGTAAAAGCTATAGCAGCTGATTATGTAAAGGATGGAATTCGCTGTAATGCCATTCTCCCTGGAACAGTTGAGACTCCTTCTTGGGAGGGGAGAGTAAACTTGGCTGAGGATCCAGTACAGGCCAGAAAAGATTTTATAGCAAGACAAGCTATGGGAAGACTAGCTAAACCTGAAGAAATTGCATCAATGGCAATTTACTTAGCAAGTGATGAATCAGCCTTTTTAACAGGCACATTAAATTTAATTGATGGAGGATGGACTTTATAATGAAAACATTAAGATACAGAGAGGGTGACTCTACAAAACCAGGGATATTGGACTCTGATGGTGTAATAAGAGACATCTCAAGCCTTGTTAAAGATTGGGATAGTTCAACTGTTACCACAGAAAATCTTCAATCTATCATGGCTCAAGATTTATCAGTACTTCCTTTAGTTGATAATATTGACAGTATTGCCCCATGCGTTGCTGAAAAAACTGTAGGGAAATTTGTTTGTATTGGTCTTAACTATTCAGATCATGCAGAAGAAACTGGTATGGAGATACCTTCAGAGCCTGTTATTTTTTTTAAAGCAACAAGTGCTATAGTTGGCCCAGATGATGATGTTATTATTCCTAAAAAATCTGTTAAGTCTGATTGGGAGGTGGAATTAGGTATAGTTATTGGAAAAGAAGCGAAGTATATAAATGAAAATGAATCTCAAGACCATATAGCTGGCTATTGTGTAATCAATGACCTCAGTGAAAGAGAATTTCAGTTAGAAAAATCAGGTCAGTGGGTTAAAGGAAAATCCTGTGATACTTTTGGACCTATTGGTCCTTATATAGTTACTAAAGATGAAATACCTGATCCTCAGAATTTGAAATTATGGTTGGATGTAAATGGTAAGAGAATGCAGGATGGTTCGACTAAAACTATGGTTTACGGCGTAAATTTTCTAGTAAGTTATGTGAGTCAGTTTATGTCTCTTCAGCCAGGAGACATTATTTCTACAGGTACTCCTCCAGGAGTTGGTCTTGGGATGAAACCTCAAGTCTACCTTAAGCCAGGAGATGTTATGGAACTTGGAATTGAAGGTCTTGGGACTCAAAAGCAAAAAACTATTCAAGGATAATGTTTAACAATCTGAATAATTGTCATAATTTTAAGGACTTTCGTAAACTAGCAAAAAAAAGATTACCAAGTCCAATTTTTCATTACATTGACGGTGCAGCTGATGACGAAACAACTTACCGACGAAATACGGAAGCTTATGAGCAATGTGATTTAGTTCCAAATGTTCTTACTGGTGTAAAAGATGTTGATATGTCTACAACTGTAATGGGACAAAAGTTAGACATGCCTCTTTATTGTGCTCCAACTGCTCTTCAAAGATTGTTTCATCATGAAGGAGAAATTGCAGTTGGAAAAGCTGCAGAAAAGTACGGTACAATGTTTGGTGTGTCTTCATTGGGAACAGCAAGTATTGAAGAAATTTCTCAACAAATATCCTCTCCAAAATTATTTCAACTCTATGTTCACAAAGATCAGGGTCTCAACAAAGATCTAATCGATCGTTGTAAGGCGTCTAAATTTGAAACTTTGGCTGTTACTGTTGATACAGCAGTTGGCGGTAATCGAGAAAGAGATCTTTATACAGGGTTTACTATCCCTATGAGACTGACTTTAAACAGCATGATGAGTTTTATGACTCATCCTATGTGGGCCTATAATTATTTTACTAAACCAAAATGGGAGCTAAGTAATTTAAAAAATCATATTTCTGAAGGCACTAATGTTATGACAAGTATCGGAGATTATTTTACCAAGATGTTAGATAACTCTTTAGACTGGAAAGGTGTTGAGGAAATTAATAAGAGATGGGGAGGGCAATTTGCCATCAAGGGTATAATGTCTGTTGAAGATGCTAAAAAAGCAGTCGATGTTGGTGCTTCTGCTATTATGCTTTCTAACCATGGAGGACGTCAGCTAGACGGAGCTAGATCTCCTTTTGATCAATTAGCTGAAGTTGTAGATGCCGTTGGAGATAAAGTTGATGTTATTTGTGAAGGTGGAATTCAAAGAGGTACCCATGTTTTAAAAGCATTATCTCTTGGCGCAAAAGCTTGCTCAGGCGGGAGAATGTATCTCTATGCGCTCGCAGCAGGAGGTCAAAAAGGTGTTGAAAGAGCAATTGGTAATTTACGTAATGAAATTGAACGTGATATGAAATTGATGGGCGTTTCAAGTATAGACCAGTTAACAAAAAAAAATTTAAAATTTAGATAAAATTATACTAGTTATTTGTTATTTAAATGTTTTTTAAAAAATCTTTCTCTCAAAGTGATTTAGAATTTAAGTATGACGATGGTGGTAGGTCTCATGCTGGCTATAAGGGTGTAGCCGGTGATTGCGTAGTTCGTTCCATTGCTATTGCAACTAATTTATCCTACAAAAAAGTTTATGAAGATTTATACCAAGCCAATGAAATCTTTAGAACTACTTCTAAAACAAAATTAGCCAGAAGTTTAAAACAAAAAAATGATAGTCCTAGAATGGGCACTCACAGAGTTGTTTTAAAAAAATATCTTCTCCAATTAGGATGGAAATGGACTCCAACAATGTTTATAGGTCAGGGCTGTAAGACCCATTTAAAAAAAAGTGAATTACCGAATGGTACTCTTATTATATCTTGCTCAAAGCATATAACGGTTGTGAAAGAAGGGATTCTTCATGATACTTATGATTGTTCAAGGAATGGAACTAGGTGTGTTTATGGGTATTGGACAAAGTCTGCTTAATTCATTATTAACAGAAAATAAGGACTTTTGGAAACTTCTTCGTAGAAACTTCGTAGTAAGTTTTCGTTATTTGTTGGATTTCTTGTTTTGGTTCTTCGTAGTTATAAGTGGTGAAAATAACTCTATAATATTATTTAATTTGACCAAAAAATAATTTATCTTATTTGACATGAGAAAATTATTACCCATTTTTTTATTTTTAATTTTATCCTTAAAATCTTATTCATTAGAACTTTCAGTTGAAGGTTTAACAGATGCTCTAGGAGATGTTACTAAAGAATTAGAAAAAGTCGTTCAAGATAATTCTAAGTCAGAAGAAACAGAAACAGATACAGAATTAGAAAATTCAACAAAAGATAATAATGAGATAAAAAATAATGACTCAAGTTCATTAATATCGGAATCAGATGAAAACAGTAAAATTTGCAAAAGAGCGCTTTCAAAATACGATTATTTTTCAGGTTTTGATGAGAATGTTATGGGTAATTTTTTAGGAGGACAGGACTATCTTGAAGTTAAAAATAAAACAATCTCTGAAAAAAAAACTTTTATTTGTCCAGAGTGTAAAAGTATAAATGTAAATTTATTAGAAGTTAACGACATTTATAGGACTCAAAATGGAGAAGGTAGGGGAGAGTTTGAGTGGATTTTTGCTGAGGGCAATCTTAATGGTTATGTCAAAGGATGGACTCTTATGGAAAATAACATATTAGTTCAGGTTGCAGAGGTTCAAGGTGGGAGTCTTTCTAATGGAGTT
>JGI20151J14362_10001541_pt1 | contig 16644 bp, 16 predicted proteins | sample COG_01_FD_14362 | JGI IMG/M metagenome (IMG submission 14362)
ATTAAAAAAGGTATCTAAATAACCTTAGTAATTTTAATAGCTGCATGACAACCTGCTTTTATGATATTTGATAATAGATTATATGCTGGGGCCTCATGCGCCCCACTTTCAACAGCAATATCTCGGTGATGAAGCTCATCTTCTCGAAATTCTTTAAACAAATCTGATAAATCAGGGTCAATATCTTTAATTTTCTCAGCTTGCTCAGCATAGTGCTGTTCAATTACACTTTCAACAGCTTCTGTACATGCATGTGCCGCTTTCTCACTAATCATTGCAGTGAGTACTCCCAAACCATAACCCGCAATATTCCACAATGGCATCAAAGCAGTTGGACGAACATTTTTCTCAATTAATAATTTATCAAACGCATCCAAGTGCTTTTGTTCTTCCTGTTCCATTTCGGATAATTTAGAAGCCGTAGAAGCAGTCTTAAGGTTTCGCTTAAAAACTGCTTGCTGACCTTTGTAAATTGCTACAGCCCCATATTCACCCGCATGATCAACACGTAACATCTTTGATATATTATGAGACTGATAATTCTTTGCTTTATAACTCATTTTTCTAAATCCAGTCGTATCGCCAATGAAGCCATGAGTGCTCCAGACAATGATATTAGAAAATTCCAAGCCGCCATAGACAAACCCAGAAAATGCCACACAGCCTCACTACATGCCGGAGGTCTAATTATTTCATCCAGCCCTGAAAGTGGGTTGTTAATATCAAATTTATAGTTTTGATTATTGGAACTGCATGTTTCAGGGCCATCCCACCAGTTAAATTCTACACCAGTGTGCCAAAGTGCTAATGTTGCCGATACTAAAAATGCTAATATTAGTAAAATATTCATATGAAAAGTGTACTGATTACTATGGCGGCGTACTAACAACATCAAAACAGCAATAAAAATTACGAAAACATGCGCATAACGTTGCCAATAACACATAGTGCATGGAAGATAACCAAAACCGTATTCAAAAATCCAAGCTAAGACTAATGCACTACCAGATAAAATTATCGCAAGTGCCGGAATATGTTTATTAATAAAACTCATACTATAACTCTTAACTGATAAAATACCTAGATTAACATGTGACGGATTAACTTATTAATATAAAATTCTTTAACTATCTATTGAATCTTATTCTTATATGTTATTAACCATCATCGAATATAAAAAATTATTTTTTACATCAAGAGCCTATTTAGAGTGCAAAAAAAATTCAATCATATCGGAATAGAGTTACGCGATGCGCGTATCAAACTTAATTTATCATTTTCTGACGTATCAGAAGATATAAAAATTCAAGCCAAATACTTAGAGTCAATAGAAAATTGTGATCTATATGAGCTTCCAACAATTGGGTATGTATTCGGGTATATTAGATCGTATGCAAACTACCTTGGAATAGATGGGAATTACGCTGTAGAAAGGTTTAAAAGTGAAAGCAGAAGTACAAATGATAGCAAATCACAAAAATCAAGTCCTTTAGTTAAGCCTAGATCTTTCAATAAGTATTTCTTGATCATAGGGTTTTTAGCCCTCATCATCCTTGTATTAATTCTATTCAGACCAAAAATATTCTCCCAAAATGTAATTTTGAGTTTTAATAGTAAGAATTTAGAACCAGATTATATATTTTCACCATCAGAAATAGAAAATTTTTTCCCTGTCTATTGGAAAAATAATTACATCGCATATTCAAATAATAGAACTATAATACTGGAGGCAGTAGCTCCTACATGGGTTCAAGTTAAAGATATAAATGGTGAAATAATTTTTTCAAAAGTTATGCTAACCTCGGAAAGGTGGAAAGGTAATATTGAAGAGCTTGAATCAATCTCAGTGCGTGATGGGGGCGCCCTCAAAATTAAAAAAGGATTACAAAAAGGATACATTTTAGGTGAACGAGGTGAAGCAATTATCGACTATAGACAATTTAAATAATCAGTGCAATTTGTGACCAAGTATGTAAGTAAACCATATATGACTTCTGCAAGAGATAATATAGATTCAATTCGTCCATGGCGTACTATAGAAAGAAGGAAATCTAGGAAAATTATGGTTGGGTCTGTTCCTGTTGGCGGGGGTGCACCAATCGCGGTTCAATCAATGACGAATACAGTCACTCATAATATTCCAGAAACTTTAAAACAAATTCACGAGTTAGAGGCCGCCGGAGCAGATATTGTTCGTGTTTCAGTTCCTGACATTCAAAGCAGCACTGCTATGAAAGAGATTTGTGATAAAGTTTCAGTTCCGATTGTAGCTGATATTCACTTTCATTATAAACGAGGAATTGAATCTGCTGATAATGGAGTGGCTTGCCTAAGAATTAACCCAGGAAATATTGGAGGACAAAACCGCGTAAAAGAAATTGTAGCAGCAGCAAAAGCAAATAATTGTTCAATACGCATCGGCGTTAACGGAGGCAGCCTAGAAAAAGAATTATTAGAGAAATATGGTGAACCATGTCCTGAGGCAATGGTAGAAAGTGCCCTTATGCACGCACGAATGCTAGAGGATGAAAACTTTGATAATTATAAGATTAGTGTCAAAGCCAGTGATATTTTTTTAACGATGGCTGCATATCAAAAACTTGCCGATTGCACTGATGCTCCTCTGCATCTTGGCGTTACAGAAGCAGGAGGCAAAAGGATAGGTTCAGTGAAATCTTCAATTGGTATGGGCAATCTATTATGGGCAGGAATAGGCGATACTATAAGAGTGTCTTTATCAGCCGACCCTGTTGAAGAGGTCAAAGTGGGGTTTGACATTCTTAAATCTTTAGGGATTCGGTCCCGCGGAGTAAATATAATTTCGTGTCCTTCCTGTGCGCGGCAAGGATTTGATGTTATAAAAACAGTCCAAATTTTAGAAGATCGTCTAGCACACATTACTGAACCAATAAGTCTATCAATCATAGGCTGCGTGGTTAATGGTCCCGGAGAGGCCTTGTTCACGGATATCGGATTTACCGGCGGCATGGCTGGCTATGGGATGATGTACGCATCTGGCATAAAAACAGGAAAGACCGATAACAAAGAGATGATAGATAATATTGTCAGAAAAGTTGAAGAGCGTGCGGACTTAATAAGAAAGTCTCAATTGGTTAGTAATATATAAATATGAATTATTCTCTTACATCACCACTGCTTGCGATACTTTTTTTAACTCTATCACTAGGATTTGTAGGGATTGCTTATTATCTTGCAAAACCTAAACAAAAAGCAAAATCATCATTCGAAGAAGAAATACTGGGTCGTATTTCGCAATTATCGGAAGATAGTGCCAAACGTGAAGTACTATTTAGAGAAAGCCTTGATAAAAGACTTAATACAGTATCCGATCGAGTTGGAAAATCCATACAAGACACTCAAGAACGTAATTCTAACAGTCTTAAACAACTCCATGAACGGCTTGCTTTAATTGACCGCGCACAAAAAAATATTGAAACTTTATCAACTGAAGTTTCGGGCCTTCAAAATCTTCTTTCAAACAAACAATCACGCGGAGCCTTTGGTGAAAAGCAAATGCAAGACCTAATCGAAAACTATCTACCTAAAGCATCATATTCATTTCAACATACCCTTTCAAACGGAAAGCGTGTTGATGCAATCATACACTTGCCGGGCGAGCAAGATGATGTGGCTATTGATAGTAAATTTCCAATGGAGTCTTGGCGGCACTTAACTGATGCAGAAAATACTACTGATGAAATTCAGGCAGCCAAACAATTTTCTCGTGACGTAACAATACACATAAAAGACGTAGCAGAAAAATATTTAATTCCTGGCGAAACCCACGATGTAGCAATGTTGTTTTTGCCTAGTGAGGCAATCTATGCAGAGCTACATTCCAATTTTCCAAAAATCATTGATAAAAGCTTTGAACTCAAAGTTATGATTGTATCGCCAACAACCTTTATGGCAACATTACATACGATACACGCAGTGATGAGAGATGCTGCAATGCAGGAACAAGCTCATATCATTCAGAAAGAAGTGACTTTGTTAAGCAAAGACATCAACCGTCTTGATGAAAGGGTTGAAAATTTACAAAAGCATTTCAGTGCATCTACTGAAGACATAAAAAAAATAAGAATTAGTACTGAAAAGATAACAAAAAGAGCAGATAAAATAGAAAATGTGGATGTTAACTATATAGATAACCAAGACGAGAGTATAGCAAAAGGAAGTATGGCTAATTTAAAATAATTAAACGATAAAGTTTAATATCACAAAATTCTACGACTTTTCATAGCAGCAGTTATAGTTCCATCGTCAAGATAATCTAATTCACCACCGACCGGGACACCGTGTGCCAATCTTGATATAATAACATCTTTATTTATAAGATGGTCGGTTATGTAATGGGCAGTAGTCTGACCGTCAATGGTCGCGCTCATCGCTAGAATAACTTCTTTGACATGATCGGCGGTTGCCCTAGAAATCAAATCAGAAATATTCAAATCTTCAGGCCTAATTCCATCTAGAGCAGATAGTGTTCCGCCTAATACATGGTACTGCCCTCTAAATGCTCCTGCGCGCTCCATAGCCCAGAGGTCACTAACCTCCTGAACGACGCAAATAATTGTTCTATCTCTTGATAGAGAAGAACAGATATAGCAGGGGTCGTTTACATCAACATTACCACATTGACTGCAATTAGATATTTTATCAACCGCTTGAGTCATAGCAGCAGCTAAAGGCCGCATTAAGACTTCTCTTTTTTTAACTAGGTCTAGTGTAGCCCTGCGAGCAGAGCGTGGGCCTAAGCCCGATAATTTTGATAATAACTTTATAAGTTGTTCAATTTCAGGACTGACATTTGAAGGCATTTAATTGACCTATAAGTGATTCATACCATGCTAGCCAATAAGTCACTAAAACTTAAGAGAAATATTCAAAATTCTTGATATTTAATTAATTTCTAAAAGCCGATGGCGGCAGACTTAGGACCGCGTGGGTCAGCAGAGCCAACTAATAAATTACTATCCTGCCCCACAGAGTTTACTCGACCTAAGATATCATAATCATAGTTTCCATTCTCATCTAGTAAGAATTTATGCCCCATCTTATTCAGTTTTTTTATGACATCAACAGATATACCTCTTTCAATATCAACAACATCAGGCAACCACTGATGATGAATACGTGGCTGATTAACAGCTTCGGAAAGATTCATATTCCATTCAATTACATTCAAAACCATTTGTAAAACTGATGTGATTATTCGTGATCCACCTGGGCTACCTGTAACTAAAACGACCTGTTTATCTTTTTTTATAATCAGAGGTGTCATAGAAGACAAAGGCCGTTTTGCTGGAGCAATTTTATTTGCCTCACCTCCAATTAATCCATAACCATTGGGTGACCCTGGCTTGGATGAAAAATCATCCATTTCGTTGTTCAACAAAAACCCAGCACCATCAACACTATAACCACTTCCGTATGAAAAATTTAAAGTATATGTCACGGAGACTGCATTTCCCTTTCTATCTATTATGGAGTAATGAGTTGTATTCATACTTTCTTTTGGCATTTTAGCACCTGGCCTAATATTTTGAGAAGGAGTAGCTACCTCTAGATCAATATTGGTTCTTAATGCATCAGCATAGTTTTTTGAAGTTAGTGATTTTACAGGAATATCCACAAAATCTGGATCCCCTAAATATTCAGACCTATCTGCATAAGCCCGTCGCATGGCCTCAATCATTTTATGTAAATATGGAGCTGAATTATGGCCATTACTTTTTAAATCATATCCACCCAAAATGTTTAACATTTGTATTATATGCACCCCTCCTGAGGAAGGTGGAGACATTGCATAAAGGTTATATCCTTTGTAATTTCCAATAACAGGCTTCCGAGTTATGACCCTGTAATTTCTTAAATCTGCATGGGTAATTAGGCCTTGGCCCGATTTCATTTCAGATACTATTAAATCAGCAGTTTCACCTGAATAAAAGTCCTGAGAGCCAAATTGAGCGATGCGTTTTAACGTCTTGGCTAAATCTAATTGCTTAAAAACTTCACCCTCGCTACGATTTAAAAAATATTCTATTGAGCTTTTATCAATTGATAATTCGCTACTGTGGTTATTTAAACTTTCAGCCAAGTGATCACTTATTATAAAACCATTAAGAGCCAATTCTATTGCTGGGCGCATTACCATTTGACGGGACATAGTGCCGTACTTCTCCAATGCTTGAAGTAAGCCCATCACAGTGCCTGGAATACCCGATGACAACCTAGAATATTGTGCCCGATCTGTATCAACCTCCCCCGTTCCGTCAAGGTACATATCCTTATTTGCAGCTGAAGGAGCAGTTTCCCGAAAATCTAGAGAAATAACGTCTTTTTCTTCAGCTAAACTTATTAGCATGAAGCCTCCACCGCCTAGATTTCCAGCTTGTGGGTGAGTAACCGCTAATGCAAATCCAGTAGCAACAGCAGCATCTACTGCATTACCTCCCTGAATTAAAATATTTCTACCCACTTCAGATGCAATAAAGTCTTGCGAAGAAACAATTCCATTTTCTGCAGTTACTAATTCACCCAAATTACTATTATCAGTATAATATCTAACTACATTTGACTCATTAGATAGAGCTGGAGAGAAAAATCCAAGTGAAATAATGCAGAGCATAAAATTTATATAAACTTTGTACAAAAAACTATCCTACAGAAGTTAGGGATTCTTGAGCAAGCTGAGTTATACTATTATAGTCAAGCTTTCCAGTTCCTAGGATAGGAATCGATTGAACAAATATAATTTTTTTTGGGACTGCCAATTCTGGCACACCATGTGCTTGGGCCCAACGAAGTAGTTCGCTTCGCTTTGCATTGGCATTATTGCTAACCAGAACTATTTGCTCTCCTTTTCTGGAGTCAGGAAGGATTGCAGCGGCATTTATAAATTTTGGCCATACGGCTGAAGCACAATTCTCAACTACTGTTAGGGAAACCATTTCTCCTCCAATTTTTGCGAATCTTTTTAGTCTTCCTCGGATTATGTAATGGCCCTCATCATTAATTGAAACAATATCACCCGTATCATACCATCCATCAGCCAGAGGCGTTACAATGCCAGGGTTGGCACTTGTAATGTAACCTTTCATGATATTAGGGCCTCGCACCCAGAGCTTTCCAGCGTCTTTAAGGCCCTCAACTGGCTCAAGCCATGCCTCTATACCTGGAAGCATTCTTCCGATTGTACCCGCATGAATATCTCCGGGCTGGTTAGCTGCAAGTACAGGTGCACATTCGGTAACACCGTATCCCTCTAAAACTTGCATATCAAATTTTTCACTGGCCACTTTTCTAGTTTCTTCGCGAACTTTTTCCGCCCCGCACACAGCAATCCTTAATGAAGCCATACCTCCATCAGCACTCGATCTCATATATTGATTCAAGAAGGTATCAGTTGCAAAAAGTATAGTTGATTTGGTTGATGCTATACGGTTGGCAATAGTTTTCGTTTGTAAAGGGGATGGATGTAATACAACTTTCCGGCCACTAAAAATAGGCCAGAGAGTTCCTGCTGTAAGACCATAACAATGAAAGGTTGGTAATGGATTAAAAAATATATCAGTTTCTTCAAGTTCAACATGCTGCTCTATTTGTTCAATATTGGATAATATATTCGAGTGTGACAGCACTACCCCTTTAGGACTTCCTTCTGTGCCTGAAGTAAATAAAAGAACAGCTTTATCATCGGGTGAAGGTTTAGGCGAGAAAATAAATGGAAAGATGGGGCCAAAAATTGCAGTCAGCTTACTAAAAACGCTTAATTCTTTTTGGAGATCTTCAAGGTAAACTACTTTTACTACGGATGATAACTCATTAATTAAATCAGAAATTCCAGCGATTTCTATGAATTTATGAGCCGTCAAAACAATAGGTATTGGGCCTGTAGCTAAAGCATCTTTTAGATTTCTGATGCCAGAGGTAAAGTTTAACATTGCTGGTGTTCTTCCTGCCGCATGAATAGCTAAAAAGGATATTGCAGCACCAGCACCAGTAGGAAGCAGAATGCCTATATTGTCATTTTTTTTCGTTAAATTTCTCAATGGTAATCCTAAGGCAAAAGAAGCACGCATTAAATCAGAATAATTTAACTCTCTTCCATCACCATCGATTACTACTCCCATGTTTGATCCATGTACTCTAGATGCATCTAAAAATGCATCGAAAACCCCTCTGCGGGTACGGCTTTTTCTTAGTTCTGATAAATTCTCTGATTTTAATGTATCATTCTTCATGAGGCCCCTTTAATCATCACATATTGAGATGATAACCTAATCTAAGTTTTTCTTATAGGGATAAATTCATTCCTGGCGGAATTGGTATATCGCCCATAGCACTTTTCATTGTCGCAGCCTGCTCCTGGTCTAATTTTGACTTAGCATCTTGATATGCTGCAATAATTAAGTCTTCGGCCATTTCAATATCAGCTCTTTGACTGGAGCCAAAAAGAGAGGGGTCTATGTTTAAAGACTTCATATTGCCGCCTCCAACTAATTCAATAGAAACTAATCCACCGCCAGATTCACCCTTAACAATTATATCTGAGACTTTCTCTTGAGCTGCGGCTATTTTTTTTTGCATCTCTTTTGCCTGCTTCATCAGTCCCATTAAATCTTTCATTCTAGTTCTCCAAAATTACCTCTGATTACATTATTTTGAGTAGGCTCATCTTCAGAGTTGTAAATTTTAATCAACTTTGCTTTACTAATCAATGAATGCGTAAAAATGGGGTGAGATTTATCTTTTTCATTTTGCTCAGTTTGAGATAATTTTTCTAGCTCTTTTATTGTAAAGCCCCCTCCATCTACTTCAGGGGAAACTACCCATAAATCGCCTGTTAAATTTTTTAAAGCAGAAACAATACTTCCAGATAAATCCTTAGGTGCTCCGTCAGAGGGCTGGTATATGATCATACCCTGTTTGACTTTAATAGGCTTCACATACCTTTTAATATCTGATTTTAAGATAATATCAGAACTAGGTAAAGCCGCTATAATATCTTCCAACGTATTAAGAGTTAATACTTTATTTTCAGGAGCCACAGTTTCTTCAATAATATCTGCATTTAATACTCTTTCAGCTGCCGAATGATGATTAGAATGACTCGCATTAATAGGGTTTGCAGATACAATAGACTTAGCAGTTTCCTCTTTAGTTGTAATCTGGGTGCTCATTTCTTTAATGATTTTTGTTGCTAGCTCTGGCGGTGGAAGAAGCCCTGCGGTAGATAGCTTCAATAAAACCATTTCGGTGGCCGCTATTGGTACAGGAGCAACTTTTACCTCAGTATATGACTTGATCAATATTTGCCATATTCTAGTTAACTGTCCAACTGTCAATTTTTTTGAGATTTCATGTAATAAATCTGCCTGCTCTGAAGCCATATCTGATAGAGCTTCAGAACCAAGTACTTTAGCCCTGCTAACCTCGTGACAGACGTCTAACAAGTCTTTCATCATTATGATGGCATCAGCACCATCATTGTGAAGCTGCCTTATTAAAAGCAATGCGGCCTTAATGCTTCCTAAAGCAGCCAATTCAAATAATTCTATTATTCTTGCTTTATTAGCCAGACCCAACATAACTCTAATGTTTTCCGCAGAGACCATCGAGCCTTCCATATCCGACTGAACAATCGCTTGGTCTAAAAGAGATAAACTATCACGAACAGAACCCTCAGCTGCCAAGGAGATTAGCGAAAGTCCTTCATCAGAAATATTAGCTTTCTCCTTTTTACAAATCTTAGAAAGATGGTTTTTCATCTCATCAGAACCCACTCTTCTAAGGTCGAATCTTTGACATCTTGATAAAACAGTTATGGGTACTTTTCGTATTTCAGTCGTAGCAAAAATAAATTTAGCATGGTCTGGCGGTTCCTCTAGCGTTTTAAGCAGTGCATTAAATGCACCTGTGGACAACATATGTACCTCATCTATAATGTATACCTTATAGCGAGCAGAAGCAGGGGCATAACGAACTCCATCTAAAAGCTCTCTCATATTTTCGACACCCGTCCTTGATGCTGCATCTATCTCTAAAACATCCATATGAGATGAATTCATAATCAAGTCGCAATGTTTACCTGAGACCGACAAGTCAACTGAGGGGCCTTCGATATTGTCACTCTCGTAATTCAATGCCCTAGCAAGCAATCGAGCTGTTGTTGTTTTTCCTATTCCCCGAACACCGGTAAGCATAAAAGCATGAGCTACACGAGAGACCTCAAAGGCATTTCTTAATGTATGCACCATGGCCTCTTGGCCAATCATATCCTCAAATGTTCTAGGACGATATTTTCGAGCTAGAACCTTATAAGTTTTATTCTTATTTATATCCATACATAACCTATAGAGACATTTAATGTCTTTAGCAAAGTAATGAAGTTAAATTTTTATACCTTTTTTAAAATTGGTAAATAAAAAAATTTACCAATGGCAACAGATAAAGAAATTTGATAATAAGTCATTATGTTAACAAAATTGTTCTCTTTTTCTATTTTTTTATTTGGAGCTACGGGACAGACACCTACCAACGAAAATGCAATAGATAAAAAGACTCATTCTCTGGAAATCTCAGTTGAAAATGATTTACGCATGGATGTTACCCATAGTAGAGAAGAGAAGTTTCAAATTTGGAAATTAGAATTTATAGAAAAAGCAATTGAAAAGGGTTATACAAAAGATCTAACAGAATATTTTCTTATGCCCGCAAAAATTGAAGAAAAAGCACTTCAAAGAGATAGACAGCAACCGGAATTTAACACTCCTATATGGTCATATCTAGACCAGGCAGGTAATCCTAATCGACTGAGAAACGGAATAAAAAAATTACATGAGAATGAAATTTTATTAAATGATATTGAAAAAAAATACAAAGTCTCAAGACATGTTTTAATAGCAATATGGGGACTTGAAAGTGCATTTGGGGAAATTATGGGTAATTACAATCCTATAGACTCACTTTCCACCTTCGCTTTTGAAGGAAGAAGAAGAGACTTTGGAGAGCAGCAACTTTTTGCACTTTTAAGCCTATTAAGAGATGGGTCTGTTCAAAAAAATCAATTGTTAAGTTCATGGGCCGGAGCAATGGGAATGATGCAATTCATTCCAACTACATTTAGAGACTATGCTATTGATTTCGACAATGATGGTAACAAAGACTTATGGACAAACAAATCAGATGCATTGAGTTCTGCTGCTCATTATCTATCTAGACATGGGTGGAGATGGGGGGAACCGATTGTAATGGAAGTAAGCACCAAAAATGGTTTCGATTATAGTCTTGCCGAAAACTCGCAAAAAATGGTGAGTGAATGGTTGGAGCTGGGTATTACTCAAATGCCAAATCATGAAAACCTTAAAATATACGAAAATTTAAAAGCCAAGCTTATTGTTCCGAGCGGCCACAAGGGACCCAAAATACTAATATTCAAAAATTTTGACGTAATAAAAAAATATAATAACTCAACAAGCTATGCATTAGCTGTTACTTCATTTGCACACGCTCTTAATGAAAGAACGGCGATTACAGCTGAATGGCCAAGGACTGATAAGCTTTTATCATTAACGGACAGAGTTTCTGCTCAAAAAAAACTGAAAGAATTAGGTTACAAACTCGGTTTAATAGACGGTGTTATTGGTCCAAATAGCAGGAAAGCTATTCGGGAATGGCAGAAAGACGTAGGCATACCAGAAGACGGCTATTTAGAGAAAAATATTTTAGACCTACTGTTGAAACAATAAAGTCACTCATAAAAAAATCTTACCTAATCTTTTCCAACAGCTTCAGCTATGGATTTAAAGCCATCTGCCTTTAATCTTAATAATAAATCGGTATTAATAGCATTTACTAAGCCAGGGCCCTCATAAACTAAGGCTGAATAAATCTGAACTGCACTTGCTCCAGCTCTTATTTTTTCATATGCTTGGAGACCATTGCTGACACCCCCAACACCAATAAGGTCAATTTTGCCTTTAGCAGCTGCATAAAATTGCCTTAGAATTTCAGTTGATAAATCAAAAAGTGGTTGACCGGATAGTCCACCTTTTTCTATTTTATATTTACTTTTTAACGATGAAGGCCTCGCTACAGTTGTATTCGAAACAATTATTGCATTTATTCCATAAGATCTTGATTGTTCAACAATACGTTCGATCTCACCTAAACCAAGGTCTGGAGCCACTTTAAGAAATATAGGATAGGAGGGCNTATCCCCGGNAAGTTGAGCACGCACTTCAGAAACACGNCCCAATAATTCTTCCATAGCATTTTCATTTTGNAGGTCTCGTAANCCTGGTGTGTTAGGTGAACTAATATTAATTGTAAAATAATCAGAAAGGCCCCACAGNGACTTTAAACCAATTGCATAATCTTCAACACGGTTTTTACTATNTTTATTTGCCCCTAAATTAGCTCCTACCAGACCATTTTTTAACTTCCGTTTTTCCAAGTTATTTTTAAANTTATTCAATCCAGCATTATTAAAACCCATTCTATTTATAACAGCTTTATCTTCAACTAGCCTAAAAAGTCTTGGCTTTGAGTTTCCATGTTGAGGCAAAGGAGTGACAGTACCGCATTCCACAAAACCAAATCCTGCAGCAAGCATTGGTGTTGAAACTTCACAATCTTTATCAAATCCAGCTGCTAAACCAACAGGGTTAGGAAGATTTAAACCTCCAACGTTAATGGCGAGATTTGACGAAATTGAAGCCCTAAATTTTGGCCCCAAACCTCCACCTAAGGCTTTTATAGTTAATTTATGAGCATTTTCAGCGGGAAGCTTTCGTAATAACACAGTCCCCAGTTCATGCATAAGTGACATATCTAATCCATTGTAATAATACTTAAGTCATAAACACCTTTGGCATTAGGTGACAAGGTCCAGTAATTAATAATGTAGCTAAATTTTAAATCTCCATAAAAATGTGGAAATTTAGCCCCACCTCGAGAAACTTCATATTTTAACAGTTCAGGGTTTTTTTCCGCATCAACCGCAGCTATCACTAAACTATCATTACCATTAAAATGTTTGGATAATGTCTCTTGCAACTGAGTTATTGTTGACATGTGAATAAAACCATCTCGTTTGTCGTCTACACTACCTGAGAAGAAACCATTTTCGAGTATCTCTTCCCATTCCGCCTTTAAGAATATTTTATAAATAATATTTTTTTGCATACTGGTTCCTATTTGTGACTTGCACAACAATATAGCAATTACAAAATTATCGCGCACAGAGAATATACTATCGTACGCAATAGGACACGACAGATTAATTCAAGCTATCAGACATTCATTGAGATTGGCAATAAGCACTACAGTTATAATTCATGAAGGGAAATTCTTATGCGCTCATACAAAAAAATTATTAGTGGGGTGGCTATTGCATTAAGCCTTCCCGCCCTAGCTTGGGGACAAGATGCTCCAACATTAGAAAGCCTAGCAGCAAATGATGCTTTTGTTTTTAATACACTACTTTTTTTACTAGGCGGGTTTCTAGTTATGTGGATGGCGGCAGGATTCGCAATGCTTGAGTCTGGTTTTGTTAGAACAAAAAATGTTTCTATGCAGTGCCTGAAAAATATCAGTCTATACTCAGTAGCAGGATTAATGTTTTGGGTATTAGGTTACCAATTAATGTACGGCGGAGGAGATTATTTTGGTAAATTTGCAATAATGAGCTTTGCCTCAGAAGATATTGCAACAGGTTATTCATCATATTCTGACTGGTTTTTCCAAATGGTGTTTTGTGCAACAACAGCATCAATAGTATCTGGAACCGTCGCAGAAAGAATTAAATTCTGGCCATTCATAATATTTACAATTTTCCTAACTGGGCTGATCTATCCAATAGTAGGTTCATGGGAATGGGGCGGAGGATTTCTTGATAGCAAATACAACTTCTCTGGGAATGGGGCGGAGGATTTCTTGATAGCAAATACAACTTCTCTGACTTTGCTGGGTCGACTCTTGTACACTCTACTGGCGGATGGGCCGCTTTGATGGGAGCAATCATTTTAGGCGCTCGTAAGGGTAAATATAGCGAAGACGGAAAAGTAAACCCTATACCAGGATCGAACATGCCATTAGCAACTCTAGGCGTTTTCATACTATGGCTAGGTTGGTTTGGATTTAATGGCGCCTCACAACTTGCCATGGGAACTATTACCGATGCAGATGCAATAGCCAAAATATTTGTAAATACAAATATGGCAGCTGTTGCTGGGGTTATTACTGCAGTTGTTTATACACAGTTACGCTATAGAAAAATTGATCTCACAATGGCATTAAATGGAGCTCTGGCAGGACTGGTAGCAATAACTGCTGAACCGCTAACGCCTTCTGTTCCAGCGGCACTACTAATCGGATCCATAGGTTCTTTACTAGCTTGTTTAGCTGTTCCCCTATTAGACAAATTTAAGATAGACGATGTTGTTGGAGCAATTCCAGTACATCTAGTAGCAGGAATATTCGGGACTATTATAGTGCCCCTTACAAACGATAGTGCTACTTACTTCGGCCAATTAGTTGGTATTGTATCAGTAGGTTTATTTGTCAGCCTTATATCAGCAATAATTTGGTATGCTTTAAAACTCACAATAGGAATACGAGTTTCAGAAGAAGATGAATATGTGGGCCTTGATCAATCAGAACTTGGAGTGCCGGCATATCCAGAATTTGTGAAAGGCTAAACTCAGACATACACTTTCCCCCTCGCTACTATTTAAGCAGCGAATACCTTCCCCGGCCTTGCACAAGTTGTGTGCAAAGTCGGGGTTTTTTTGTTTAAATAATATGCAATTCACAAGGTTGCACAATTTAGATTATTTAATCTTGTTACGACGAAACAACAATGCAGTAACCAAAAATAAAAAAAGATCGGGAAATCATGAAAAAATATTTATCTATTATCGTCGCACTACTGTGTGTCAGCCCTACTCAAGCACTTGCTTCTGAAAGCATAAATAGTGGAGATACCGCATGGGTTTTAACTGCAACTGCGTTAGTATTATTTATGTCCTTACCTGGACTAGCATTATTTTATGGTGGACTAGTAAGAGCGAAAAACTACCTTTCAGTTTTAATGAAAGTATTCACAATAGCTGCTTTAGCATCCATAGTATGGATAACAGCTGGATACTCAATAGCTTTCGGTGAAAGCAACGGCTGGTGGGGAGGTCTAGACAATCTTTTTCTTGGGAGTGTAAACAGTAGCTCGGTAGCCGATTCAATACCCGAAACAGTATTTTTATCTTTTCAAATGACCTTCGCTATCATCACTCCAGCACTGATTGTTGGGGCTTTTGTTGAAAGAGTTAAATTTCTACCGGTACTGATATTCACAGCGGTTTGGTTGCTAACAGTATATTCTCCGATAACTAATTGGATTTGGGGCGGAGGTTGGCTTTCAAAAGCTGGACTAGTTGATTTTGCAGGTGGGCTTGTCGTACATGCAACAGCAGGTGTTTCAGCTTTAGTTTATGTACTTATGCTCGGTAAAAGAAAAGGATTTCCTAATGAATTGGCTGTTCCACATAGGCCCGCAATGGTCATGATTGGAGCATCAATGCTTTGGGTTGGCTGGTTTGGTTTCAATGGCGGCTCTCAACTTGCCGCTGATGGTGGAGCTGGGATGGCTATATTAGTGACACACATATCAGCTTCTGTTGCTACTCTAGTTTGGGTAGGAATTGAAGCTATCACCAATAAAAAACCAACGTTAGTTGGCGCTGCAACGGGCACTATTGCTGGACTTGCCACAGTGACCCCTGCTGCAGGAGTCCTTGGTCCAGGCGGGGCTGTAATATTGGGTTTATCCGGAGGATTAATTTGTTACTTTGCTGTCAACTTAATCAGGATAAAACTTAAAATAGATGATAGCTTAGACGTCTTTGCAGTACATGGAGTTGGAGGAATACTTGGAATCCTTTTATTACCTTTTCTCTCTGCGACAGCACTGGGAGGAACAGGGGAAGGCAATTTCTCTATTCAACTGATGGGAACTACAGCAGTCGTATTGTGGTCAGTTATTGCCAGTACTATTATTCTGTATGTGCTGAAAAAAACTTTAGGTTTAAGAGTTTCAGAAGAGCAAGAGTATGACGGACTTGATATAAGTTTACATGGAGAATCAGCTTACAATTAAAACTAACTATATTGCGAACACATTGTTAAGCTGCTTATAAAAAAAATTTAACAAACTTGCATATATTTATTCAACTGCTAGCGTCATTTAATAATTTAAACAATTATTAAATGACAATCAACAATAAGGAAATTATAGTGAAAAAATTACTAACAACTATTCTCACAGTAAGTTTAATGACACCTGCCTTGGCATTCGCTGACGGTCACCTTGACTCAGAAAAATCAGTTAAGGAAGCTATACAACAATATTGGGATGCAAGAAATGACCGCGATCACGAGACGGTTGCAGCTATGGAAAGTGACTCAGGTATGTATGGCACAAATTCTGATGGAAGTTTTCATAAGCCGGTAGCCAAGGCAACTGCAGACGACTGGAAACGAAACATGGTTGGCGACGCTTCAAACATGCGTATTGCTTACACTGAAGCAGCTGAAATTGCTGATGGAGTAGTTTATGCACGA
>JGI20151J14362_10001546_pt1 | contig 16621 bp, 14 predicted proteins | sample COG_01_FD_14362 | JGI IMG/M metagenome (IMG submission 14362)
TTTCTTTCTCTAAAACCAATAAGGTCTCTCAGATGTATTGGTGGAAGATTATAAATTCCATCAACATATTTTTTATATCCTTCAAAAGAATTAGATCCAACAGAGTTTTGTAATAAATGCATTAGTTTACCCTGATATTGGTGTGTCTCTCCATTTTTTCTATATCTATATAACCCTCCAATAGGTAAAACAGAGTTATTTTCTTCAAATGCTTGACTGTGTATTATTCTTAATTTTTTTTCAATTCCATTAAGTCCTATTCCAGAAATCTTTGATATAACTCCAGGAAAATATTCTGAAGCTATAGTTCTACTCAGCCCTACTGTTTCAAAATTACACCCACCTCTATATGAGCTTAAAACTGATATTCCCATTTTAGACATTATCTTCAACAATCCATAATTAACTGATTGAATAAATCTTTCTATGCATTCATCATAACCAAATTTACCAAATAATTTTTTTTCAAATCTTTGGTAAAGACTATCTAGTGCTAAATAAGGGTTTACAGTTGTAGCTCCAACGCCGATTAAGGTTGCAAATGAATGCGTATCAAGAGCCTCGGCCGTTTGAACATTTATAGATGCATAGCCTCTTAATTTATTTTTAATTAAATGGGTATTAATTGCACCAACGCTTAAAAGCATTGGTACAGCTAATCTTTCCTCTGAAACATTTTTATCACTCAGAATAATTTGCGTAATACCTTGTCTTACTGAAATTTCAGACTCGTTTTGAATTCTTTCAATTGTTTGTTCTAGATTTTGATCTTTTTTAAATGTGCAATCTATAGTAATTGAATTTTTACCAAAAAAATTAATAAATTTTTCTAGCTGAGAGTTAGATAAAATAGGGCTATTTAAAACATATATATTTTCTTTAGTTAAATTATTAAAATCTAAAATATTTCCAAGGTTTCCAAATCTTGTTTTTAAGCTCATTACTTTATTTTCTCTTAAAGAATCTATAGGTGGATTGGTTACTTGGCTAAAATTTTGTCTAAAAAAATGATATAGTGGTCTATATTTATCAGACAGTACTGCAAGTGGTGTATCATCACCCATAGAACCAATTGCTTCTTTTGCGTCTTCAGCCATTGGGTGTAATATAAGCTCTAAGTCTTCGAGACTATATCCAAATGAATGTTGTCTTTTTCTAAGTTCTTCAGCTAAAAAAATAGGTTTTTCATTTTTGATTGTAAGCTTTTTATCTAAGTCAACAATTTGATTGTTAAAATGTTTGTACTCTTTGGCTATGAAGTCTTTGATCTGACTATTGGTAAAAACCTTACCTTTTTCTATTCTCACACCAATTATTTCTCCTGGTCCTAATCTTCCTTTGGATATAATTCTTTTTTCATCTAATTCTATCATGCCCGTTTCTGATCCTGCACAAAGAATTTTATCTTTAGTAATAGTGTATCTCATTGGACGTAGGCCATTTCTGTCTGTTGCTGCTATAACCCATTCATTGTCTGTTGCTGCAATCGCTGCTGGACCATCCCATGGCTCCATTGTGCTATTTAAGAAATTAAATAATTGTTGGTGATCCTTAGAAAGAGTTTTGCTTTTTTTTGACCAAGCATCGGGAATTAACATTAATTTAGCGAGTGGAGCTGGTTGACCAGAAATGTTTAATAGCTCAAATACGTTATCTAAAGCTGCAGAGTCTGATGCACCAGGTTGTATAACTGGTTTTAAGTTTTCCATATCATTAAATAATGGACTTTCCATTTCTTGTTCATGGACCTTCATCCAATTGACATTTCCTTTAAAGGTATTTATTTCCCCGTTATGAGCAACTGCTCTAAAAGGCTGAGCAAGATCCCAACTAGGTGCTGTATTTGTAGAAAATCTTTGATGAAATATTACAAAACGTGAAATAAATTTTTCATCTTTAAGATCTACATAAAAATCAGCAATTGACTCAGCTAAAAACATTCCCTTATAAATTATTGATTTAGAACTAAGAGAAGAAATATAAAGTCCTTCTATTTGATTTTTTATAGCTTTGTTTTCAATTTTTCTTCTTGTTTCATAAAGTTTTCTTTCTAACTCTTTTCCAGNTAAATTNTTTTCGTTATGTTTAAATAACACCTGGGTAATTTCCGGTCTTGTAAGGTTAGCTTTCTCTCCTAAAACTTTTGGATTAACTGGGACTTGTCTCCACCCATAAATAGAAAAATTACTTTTTGTTAGTTCACTTTCTACTAGTGTCCTAGAGTTTTCTTGTGCCTCATAATTATTTCTTGGCATAAAAATCATACCAACGCAAATTTCTGAACCATCGTGCTTGTGGCCTGTAATTTCTATTTTTTCAGCAAAAAAATCGTATGGAATTTCCAAATGAATTCCAGCTCCATCTCCTGTTTTTCCGTCAGCATCAACAGCACCTCTATGAAAAACTGCTTTTAGAGCACTAATTCCGTATTCAACTACTCTCCTAGATTTTTTGCCTTCAGTAGAAGCAATCAATCCCACTCCACAAGCATCATGCTCCATACTTTTTGAATAAACATTACCATCTTCTAAAATTTTACGATTTTTTAAATAGTTATTCATTACGCAACTTTTGTTGATTTAAATTCTTTGTTTTCTAAAAAAGTCCTTATTGACTCAGCAACATCCCTTCCATCTCTAATAGCCCAAACTACTAACGAAGCACCTCTAACTATATCACCTGCTGCAAATACACCTTTCAGATTACTTTCCATGGTATCAAAATCTACTTTTAATGTTCCCCACTTAGTTACTTGTAAATCATTTGAATTAAATAATTTTGGTAAATTTTCTGGATCAAATCCTAATGATTTTATTACTAAGTCTGCTTGAATATTAAATTCAGAATTAGCTTTTATTTCAGGTTTTCTTCTTCCAGTTTCATCTGGTTCACCAAGATTAATTTTATCAACTACCAAACTTTCAACCTTATTTTTACCAATAAATTCTTTTGGACTAGATAACCAAACAAATTCTACACCTTCTTCTTCTGCATTTTTAACTTCACGGGCTGAACCTGGCATATTTTCTTTGTCTCTTCTATACAAACATTTTACAGATTTAGCATTTTGTCTTATAGAGGTTCTGACACAATCCATTGCTGTGTCACCGCCACCAATTACAACAACATTTTTACCCTCTGCATTCAAAGTACCGTTGTCAAATAATTTTACTTTATCCCCTAATCCTTTTTTATTAGAAGCAGTTAAAAACTCCATAGCTGGAAAAATATTTGCCAAATCCTTACCGGGTAAATCTATTTCTCTAGCTTTATAGACACCAGTGGCTATTAAAATTGCATCATGTTTTTCTCTTAACTGTTCTAAACTGGCGTCTTTACCAACCTCAAAATTTTGGATTATTTTAATACCACTTTTTTCCAATATTTCTGTTCTTCTCTCTACTACATATTTTTCTAACTTAAAATTTGGAATTCCATATATTAATAATCCACCTGCCCTATCATACCTATCATATATTGTAATTTGATAACCTAATTTTCGCAATTGTTCAGCTGCAGCTAATCCAGCTGGACCAGCTCCTATGATTCCTACACTTTGTTTTTTTTCATTTTTAACTTTAATTGGTTTTACCCATCCCTCTTTCCAAGCTGTGTCAGTAATATATTTTTCAACAGATCCTATTGTAACTGTTCCATGTCCAGATTGCTCAATTACACAATTTCCTTCACACAGTCTATCCTGTGGACAAATCCTCCCACACACTTCAGGCATGTTATTTGTACTTTGTGCAAGCTCGTAAGCTTCTTTAAGTCTTCCCTCTGCTGTTAGTTTTAACCAATCTGGTATATTGTTACTTAATGGGCAATGAACTTGACAAAATGGAACTCCACATTGTGAACATCTGCTAGCTTGCTCACCAGCTTTTTCTTGAATAAACTCATTGTAAATTTCATTAAAGTCATCTTTTCTATCAGCGACTTCTCTTTTAGGTGGATTTTGTTGACCTATTTTTACAAATTTTAACATTTTTTTATTCATTTTTTTTCTTTTAAAAGTAAAGATATATCAGCCTTTTAAATATAAAAAGATAAACTAAGACAGTTATTATGACCTTTATTTTCAAATAAATAAGTACTATCAACGTTTTTTAATTTTTTGCATAACTACTATGTTGTCACAGAATTGTTTTATTTAATCTCTAATTAAGTTACGAAAGAAAATGCTTAAAGACATCATAGAAATTGTAATTCTATCTCTTATTCAGGGTGTTTCTGAATTTCTACCGATTAGTTCATCTGCTCATTTAATTATAGTTTCTTCGCTGTATGAATTTAAGTCAAGTTCCTTACTAATAGATGTGAGCTTACATCTTGGCTCACTGTTGGCAATTGTGTTTTTTTTTAGAAAGGAATTATTTGATATAAGTAATAATCATAAATTATTATTGCTTATTATAATTGGTTCTCTTCCACTTGTTGTTGTTGGATATTTTTTACATAGAACAGGTTTTATTTATTTATTAAGAGATATAAAAATAATAGCTTGGACTACTCTTATATTTGGTATTTTTTTATATTTTGCTGATCAAAATAAATTTAATAAAAAAATTTCTTCTGATTTAGATTTTAAGAAAATTCTTTATATTGGATTATTTCAAACTTTAGCTTTAATCCCTGGCGTTAGTAGAGCTGGAGTCACAATCACAATTGGACGTATGCTAAAATTTAATAGATACGATTCTAGTAAAATTTCTTTTTTACTTGCTATTCCAGCTTTAACTGGAGCAAGTGTTTTAAGTTTAAAAGATATTTTAAACCAAAGTTTTGAGATAAATTATTTTGTCTTTTTATCAATTGTATTATCTTTTCTATTTTCTTATTTTACTGTTAAGTTTTTTTTGAAATATATTAATAAATTTTCACTTAATATTTTTGTAATTTATAGAATTATAATTGCATTATTTTTATTTTTAATAATATATAATTAATTTTTTTTAAGAATAGGCATTAATTGAGAAAGCAAAACTCCAAATAAAATAAATAAACATCCTATTAAATTATTAATATCTAAATTTGACTTAACAAGATCCAAGCCGCAATAGTTGCGAAGACACCTTCTAATGAAAAAACTATTGCTGCAGGTGCAGGTGATATATTTTTTTGTGCATAAATTTGTAAAACAAATGCAAATCCTCCTGATAAAATTCCGGCATATAAGATAGAATTAATTTCCTTCAAAATATTTGAGTAAATAAATTCTTCATAAATTGATGCAATTATGAAAGAAAATAAAGCAACAATTAAAGTTTGAATAGCTCCAAGAGTTAAAGGAAGATCATATTTTTTAATAATCATCCCAGTAAAAATTATATGCGTACTCCAAAATAAAGCACCAAGAACTACTAGGTTATCTCCAAGCCTAACTGTTGCATCTTGAAAATTTGTTAATAAATAGCCACCTATTAAACATAAAATTACTGAAGGCCAAACACTCCAATGAATGGATTGTTGTTTAAATAAAAAAATAATTATTGGGACCATTGGTACATAGAAAATTGTAAAAAAAGCAGCATTTGCAACATCCGTGTAAAGAAGTGCAACTTGTTGTAAAGCTGAGCCTAGAAAAAGTGATAATCCAATTAAAAATGAAAGAATACCAAAGGTTTTGGTGTCAGATTTAAACTCTGATTTAAACTTTTTAAATTCAAATAAAAATACCAAAGGAATTATAGCTAAAAAACCAATAAAAAATCTTACGGCATTAAAGGTAAANGGACCAATGTCATCCATTCCAGTATCTTGCGCAATAAATGTAGTGCCCCAAATTAAAGTACAAAGTAAGGCACTTAAAAGGGATGTTGTTTTTGTCATAGCGATTTATACTGCTAACTTGTAGGCAAAATTTTTACCTAAATTTTCTTTTAAATCATTATTAAATCTAGCAGCTTCTGCGCCATCAATTATTCTGTGATCATAAGATAGAGATATAGGTAAAATAGTTCTTACTTTGAATTTTCCATTAATTAAAATTTGTTTTGCCTGAGATTTTCCAACGCCCAAAATTGCAACTTCTGGATAGTTAATTATTGGTGTAAAAAAAGAACCTCCTATACCTCCAAGACTAGTAATTGTCATTGATCCCCAAAAAATTCTTTTTTATCTATCTTTAGATTTCTACATTCATCACTGACTTTTTTTAATTCACTTCCTATATAGCTAATATTTTTATTGTCAGCATTTCGAATTTTAGGAACCATCAAGCCATGCGGTGTATCTACAGCTATTCCAATATGAAAATATTTTTTTAGAGTTATTTTTCCATTTTCAATATCATCTATAGAAGAATTAAAGTTTGGGAATTTTTTCAGAGAAACAACTAAAGCTTTCACTAAAAATGCTAGCGGTGTAATTTTTTTCTTTTCTCCAGTATACATATCTGTTAAAGAATTTCTAAAGTCTTCCATTTCAGTAATGTCTACTTCATCATGGTTTGTGACATGAGGTATAGTTGTCCATGAATTTACTAGATAAGTTGATGACAATTTCTTGACCCTTGGTATATCTTTAACTTCTATTTCCCCAAAATCAGAATGTTCAAATTCGTTTTTTATTTTATTCAGTTTGTTTTCTTTTGTTTCTTCAACATTTTTTGTTTTAGAAGAAACAAATTTTTTAATATCATCTTCAATAACTCTGCCACTTTTTTCACTGCCAACAACTTGATTAATATCTACACCAAGTTCTCTAGCAAATTTTCTAGCTTTTGGGCTTGCTGGTGAAATATTTGTGACNTTACTTTGATTGATTAAAGTTTGTTGAATTTCAGGTTTTATTATTTGAATTTTTTTAAACTCATTTTCAATAGGTGATTTTCCTTGAATCTTTTCCTTTGTTTCTGACNCACTTTCTAAAATTAATATTAAGTCACCTTCTGAAACTTTATCTCCTACTTTAATATTTACTGACTTAACTTTTCCATTAAACGAGGCAAGGAATTTCAACGCTAGATTTATCACTTTCAATCGTAATAAGTGGATCGTTTTTTAATACCGACTGGCCATTTGAGACTAACACCTCAATTACTTCAACATCTTTAAATTCTCCAATATTTGGTACTTTAATTTCTTTGTCTGACATAATTATAACTTAGTAGGCATTGGTTTNNTTCCATCAATATTATATTTTTTAATGGCTTCTTTTGCATATTTTGATGCNATTAACTGTTCTTTTGCTAAAACGCTTAATCCATAAGCAACCAAATGCTCTTTATCAACTTCAAAGAATTTTCTAAGATTTTTTCTAGTATCGCTTCTTCCAAAACCATCTGTGCCCAGTGAATAAAAGCTTTTATTTGTATAGGGTCTAATTTGATCAGAATTCATTCTCATATAATCTGAAGCAGCCATTATTGGTCCTTCAGTCTTTCCCAGACATTTTTCGACAAATGAAACTTTTGGTTCTTTATCAGGATTTAGCAAGTTATATCTTTCAGTTTCCATTCCATTTTTTCTTAATTCGTTAAAGCTTGTAACGCTCCAAACTTCACTATCAATTTGATAATCATCTTGTAATATTTTTGCAGCTGACATCATTTCCCTCAATATCGTACCTGAACCTAATAGCTGAATTTTTGTTTTCTTATATCTACTAAAGTCACTAATTTTATACATTCCTTTAAGAATTCCTTCTTCACAATTTTTATCTTTGGGCATCTCCGGGTGAGAATAATTTTCATTCATAGTTGTAATATAATAAAAGACATTTTCATTTTTTTCATGCATTCTTCTTAAACCCTCTCTAAAAATTACTGCCAGTTCATAATGAAATGTTGGATCGTAAGTTACACAATTTGGTATTGTGGATGCCACAAGGTGACTATGGCCATCTTGATGTTGTAAACCTTCACCTGCTAGAGTAGTTCTTCCTGCAGTTGCACCTATTAGAAAGCCTCTAGCTTGACTATCTCCTGCTGCCCAGGCTAGATCTCCTATTCGTTGAAAGCCAAACATAGAATAAAAGATATAAATAGGAATCATTTCAATATCATGGTTTGTATAAGAAGTTGCAGCCGCAATCCATGATGACATCGCTCCAGCTTCATTAATTCCTTCTTCTAACACCTGTCCACTTTTATCTTCTCTGTATGAGCTTAGTTGGTCTGAATCTTCTGGTTCATATTTTTGTCCCTCATGTGCATAAATTCCTATTTTTTGAAAAAAACCTTCCATTCCAAATGTTCTTGCTTCATCTGGAATTATTGGGACTAATCTTGGAGAAACATTTTTATCCCTCAAAAGATTTGTAAACATTCTAACTAATGCCATTGTTGTTGACATTTCTTTTTCACCTGTTGAAACTTTCATGAAATCAAAAATGTTTTTAGCTGGTGCTTTAATTGGTTTTGAATACGTTGTTCTTTCAGGTAAAAAACCTCCAAGATCCATTCTTCTTTCTTTAATGTATTTTATCTCAGGAGATTTTTCTTCTGGTTTAAAATATTCAATATTTTTTACCTGTTTATCTGTTAAAGGAACATCAAAACGATCTCTGTAATATAATAAATCATCTACATCTAATTTTTTAGTCTGGTGAGTAGTATTAACACTTTCCCCTGTTTTGCCCATTCCATAACCCTTTATAGTTTTTGCAAGAATTACCGTGGGACTACCCTTATTTTTTGAGGCTTGATCATAAGCTGCGTAAACTTTATGTGGATCGTGACCACCTCTATTTAATCTCCATATATCTTTATCTGACAAACTAGAAACTAATTCACTTGTTTCTGGATACTTACCAAAAAATTTATCTCTTACATATGCTCCATTTCTTGCTTTCATTGCCTGGTATTCACCATCTACTGTTTCATTCATTATCTTAACTAAATGACCTGTTTTATCATTTGCAATTAATGAGTCCCAGTACGATCCCCAAATTACTTTGATAACGTTCCACCCTGCTCCTCTAAAACTTCCTTCAAGTTCCTGGATAATTTTTCCATTCCCCCTTACAGGTCCATCTAATCTTTGAAGATTACAATTAACCACAAAAATTAGATTATCTAATTTTTCTCTTGCAGCTAATCCAATAGCTCCTAAAGACTCAGGTTCATCCATTTCACCATCACCAAGAAATGCCCAAACTTTTCTGCCCTCATCTTTGATTAATCCTCTATTAATCAAATATTTCATGTATCTTGCTTGATAAATTGCAAGCATTGGTCCTAAGCCCATCGATACAGTTGGAAATTGCCAAAACTTTGGCATTAACCAAGGATGCGGGTAAGATGAAAGACCACCCGGTTTAACCTCTTGTCTAAAGCTATCTAACTGTTTTTCATTTAATCTGCCTTCTAAAAATGCTCTGGCATACATTCCTGGTGCACTATGCCCTTGAAAATATACCAGATCTCCCCCAAATTTATTATTTTTTGCTCTCCAAAAATGATTCATTCCAACATCATAAAGTGTTGCTGCCGATGCAAATGTACCAATGTGACCTCCTAATTCTGGAAATTTTTTATTTGCTCTCACAACCATAGCTGCTGCATTCCATCTAATGAGAGATCTTATTCTTCTTTCAATATTTTGATCTCCATTTGATTTAACCTCTGCTTCTGGGGGGATTGTATTAATATATGGTGTATTTTGTGTGTAGGGAATATTTGCTCCTTCTAGATAAGCTTTATTTATCAATTCTTTTATTAAGAAATGTGCTCTTTCATTTCCATCTTTTTCAACTACAGCAGATAGGGACTCAAGCCAATCTTTGGTCTCTAGTGGGTCAATATCATTTTCATTAGTTACTTGAATTATAGTATCTTTTTTTCTCTCTACAGATTTTTTATCAGTAACATTTTTTTTTAAAACTGTTTCAGCTTGTTTAATTATACTTTCAGTATCTTTTGGAATCAGTTTTTCAGTATTTTTATCTTTTGATGATGAAATATTTAATAACAAGTCTCCCTTGGAAACTTTATCTCCTACTTTAATATTCACTGATTCAACAACTCCAGAAAGAGTTGATGGTATTTCAACGCTTGATTTATCACTTTCTATCGTGACGACAGGATCATTTAAATTAATCTGATCTCCAACTTTTACCAAAAGTTCTATAACCTCAACTTTTTCAAATTCACCGATATCTGGAACAAGTAATTTTTGACTCATTGTTTTAAAACGATTTATATACTTAAAAAAAATAAATCTCTTATTATTTTAACATATAATATAGATTTTTATGTAAACGACTAATTTTATTAATAAAAATCTCTAAATACCCAGAAAAAAGTTTTTTAGGCTCTCTCAATACAGATTGCTATTCCCATGCCGCCACCAATACATAAAGTTGCACAACCTTTGCTTTTATTTTGTTTTATCATTTCATGAATAAGAGTTACTAAAATTCTAGTTCCAGATGCTCCAATTGGATGTCCTAAAGCTATTGCTCCTCCATTCACATTTACAATTTCTTTTGAAATACCAAGATCTTTTATTACTGCAATGCTTTGAGCTGCAAATGCTTCGTTAATTTCAAATAAATCAATATCTTCAATATTCCATTTTGCTCTAGCCAAAGCTAAGCGTACTGCTGGTATTGGTCCAAGTCCCATCAGTGATGGTTCCACACCACAAGTTGCCCATGATACTATTGTAGCTAATGGCTCTATAGATCTTAATTCCGCTTCCTTTCGAGACATTAATATTGTTGCTGCTGCTCCATCGTTAATTCCAGATGAATTTCCTGCTGTGACTGTTCCATTTTCTTTAAACACAGTTTTTAGTTTTTTTAGATCTTCTAAATTTAAATTGCTTCTTGGATATTCATCTGTTTCAAAAATTGTTTTTTTTTTATCTATATTTATTTCTATTTTAATTACTTCTTTAATAAATTTATTTTCACTTATAGCTTTTTGTGCTTTAACTTGAGAATATAATGCAAACTGATCTTGTTCATCTCTAGAAATTTTATATTTGTTTGCAATATTTTCAGCAGTAACACCCATATGATAATTGTTAAATGAGTCTGTCAATCCATCATTAATCATCGTATCAATCAGCATATCCTCAGATAATTTTTTATCTTTTCTATAAAAAATTGAATGCATTGCTCTAGACATGTTTTCTTGTCCACCAGCAGCAACAATTTTACTTTCTTCTAATTTAATTGATTGATATCCTGAAACAACAGATCTCAGTCCTGAACCACATACTTGGTTAATAATATGAGCAGGTTTTGAAACTGGAATTGTGGCTTGTATAGCTGCTTGTCTTGCTGTGTTTTGTCCCAAACCAGAAGTGAGTACATGCCCCATAATTACCTCATCAATTTCTTCTACTTTAATTTTTGAACTATCTATTGCCTCTTTGATTACTAACGAACCTAATTTGGCAGCACTTAAATCTTTTAATGAACCCTCGTAAGTTCCAATAGGTGTTCTTAATGCAGCTGTTATAACTACATCTTTTGACTTTTTACTCATTTATAAAATAACATATTATTTTATAAGTTAGATTACATCAAAAACTTTGATATATTCTTTAAAATTATTTAATTAAGGACCGCTGGCCAAATTGGATAAGGCGCTCGGCTACGAACCGGGAGACTCCAGATTCGAGTTCTGGGCGGTCCACCAAAAATAGGAGTTCTTTATGTTAGGTTGGCTTGTAAAATCTTCATTACAAAAATCAGTTATTTATTTTTTTATTATTGTAATATTAATTTTATTAATCTTAACTTTTGCGTTATAAAAAAATATGACCCAGGAATTTGAACAGATAAGCATTAAACCAGGATTCATGAAGCACAATGGTGGTGTTTTATTTAAAACAGTATCTGACACAGAATATGTATTTAAGACTATAATCACTAAAAATCACTTAAATGCAGCAGAAATAACTCATGGTGGTTTTTTATCAGCATTAATTGATGCGGGAGCCGGAACAGCTGCTCATAGAACAGCTGGAAATGCGCCATGTGTAACAATATCATTAGATCTTAAATTTATTGGTGCTTCCAAATTAGGAGATGAAATAACAGGATTTACAAAAATTTTGAAAAAAACAAACACACTTGTTTTTTTATTTTGTGAATTAAAATGTGCGGATAAAATAATTGCATCTGCCTCAGGTATATGGAAAATATTAAAAATTAAAGGATGATTATTCTCTTTGTTTAGCTTGTTCGATAAAATAACTGATAAATCTTAAGCGCTGAATTATAAAGAATTGTTATTAAATATTTTTAAAAGTGTTATTTTATAAAAACATAAAGGAGAAATGAGAACTCTTAAGATTGTGATTCGGTCTTGTTTTAGTCTATTTTTGTTCTTTATGTGTAACAATATGTGGTGTGAGCATAATTAAAGGTACCATAAATAGAAATGTCAAAAAATAAAATTACTGCTGTTCTAGGTCCAACAAACACAGGAAAGACTTTCTTGCAATTGAAACTATGCTCTCTTTTGATAGTGGAATGATTGGATTTCCCCTAAGGTTATTAGCAAGAGAAGTCTACGATAAAGTAATTAAAAAAATAAGCCCAGATAAAGTTGCTTTAATTACAGGTGAAGAAAAAATAATTCCATCTAATGCAAAATATTTCCTTTGCACTGTAGAGTCGATGCCAATCAACAAACATTTGGACTTTGTGGGTATAGATGAAATTCAAATGTGTGCTGATCACGAAAGAGGTCACATATTTACTGATCGATTACTAAACGTTAGGGGAGACAAACTAACTATGTTTATGGGGTCAAGCACTATAAGAAATATAGTAAAAAAACTTAATGAAGATACTGAATTCATAAATAGAGATAGACTTTCAAAATTATCTTTTGTTGGTCATAAAAAAATTTCAAGGATTAATAGAAAAACAGCTATCATAGCTTTTTCAACAGAAGAAGTTTATGCAATTGCAGAGCTAGTTAGAAGACAAAAAGGTGGTGCAGCAATTGTGATGGGCTCCCTTAGTCCTAAAACTAGAAATGCACAAGTAAATCTATATCAATCAGGTGATGTCGATTTTCTAGTTGCAACAGATGCAATTGGAATGGGTATTAATATGGATTTAGAAAATGTTTTCTTTTCAAATTTAAGAAAATTTGATGGTAAAAAATTAAGAAAACTTAATTTATCTGAGATTGGACAAATAGCTGGTCGAGCAGGCAGATATTTAAATGACGGAAATTTTGGTATAACTGGAAATTGTAAAGATATTTCACCAGAAGAAGTTGAGCTACTTGAAAATCATAAATTCGAAGAAATCAAAATTTTATTTTGGAGAAACTCTAAGTTAAATTTTAATAATGCTTCAGCACTAATTAAATCACTTAATGAAAAACCAAAAAAAGAATGGTTGCGTAAAATTCATGAATGTGAGGATGAAAAAGTTTTGAAATATTTTTTAAATAATATGGAAAGTCATAATATTAAAGATAACAAAGATACCTTAGAGTTACTTTGGGAGTGCTGTCAAATTCCAGATTTTGTAAAAAAAACCTATGGAAACCACATAGAGGTTGTTGGCAAAGTATTTGACTTCTTAAATGGAATAAATGGTAAAATTAGTAATGATTACATGAGAATACAGTTAATGAAACTGGATAATCTAGATGGAAATGTTGATTCTTTGTCAAATAGAATTGCAAATGTTAGAACTTGGTCATATGTTTCAAATAAAATTAATTGGGTAGAAAATCAGAATTATTGGATTGAAAAAACAAAAATATTAGAAGATAGATTGTCTGAAAGATTGCATGAAGAACTTACCAGAACATTCATTGATAAAAGAGCAAGTATTCTTGCAAGAGGATTAAAACAAGATATGGATTTTAAAACTGAAATAATGGAGAATGATAAAGTAGTAATTGATGGTCAATTTATTGGTAATTTAAAGGGACTAAAATTCGAAATGGATTTGAAAGCAGGAGCTCTAGAAACAGATATTAAATCGTTAAAAAAAGCAGCAAGACAAACTGTGGGACCAGAGCTAAAAAAAAGAATTCAATTAATTTTAGATACAGGTCTAATAGAAATTAAAAATGATTTTAAAATTTATTGGAGAGATTTTCCTATAGCAAAATTAGAGCAAGGAAAAGACTATTTAAATCCAGAAATATTTATAATTGTAGATGATCTTTTAGATAATAAAGATAAACAGAATTTTTCTAACTTTATTGAAAAATGGATTAAAGAAAAGATAGAGCTAGTATTAAAAAGTCTAATTGACTTAAAAAATTTAAAAGAAAGTAACTCTTCAATTAAAGCCTTAGCTTATCAGCTGTATGAAAATAATGGGGTTTTAAAAAGAGAAAATGTTACAGATTATCTAAAAAAACTTGGACAAGAAGAGAGAAAAATTCTGAGAGAGCTGGGAGTTAAATTTGGAAGATATCACATTTTTTTATACAAATTACTAAAACCTGAGGCTGTTTCTTTGAGAATTTTATTATGGAAAAACTTTCACCAAAAATTTTTGAATTTAGCACCTCCTACTTTTGGATTAAATTTTGTAGAAGATAAAAATGCAAAAAATAAAAACTTTATGCTCCTATGCGGATTTGAAAATTTTGAAAATTATTTTGTAGAATAGATATTTTAGAAAGACTTTTTGTTCAAATAATAAATTCAAATCCAGATAAAAATAAAGAAATCAGGTTAGTACCAGAAATGCTTAACCTACTTGGTTGTAATAAACAAAATTTCCAAAAGTTAATTGAAAAAATGAATTATAAAACTTTTGAAAAAGAAAATGAACTTTATTTTAAATACCACCCAAAAAAAATAATTAAAAAAAGTTCAAAAAGAATAGTTACTTCTAATAGTCCTTTTAAAGTTTTAAAAAATTTAAATCTAAATTAATGCTTAAATTTTTTAAAGATAAAGGTAAAAACAAGGTAAATTGTAAAGAAAACTCCTTTTCTAAGATTGCATCTCTTTTGATTTATGCTGCAAAACTGGATGAGGACTACACAGAAAAAGAAGAACAAATTATAAAAAAAACATTATTGGATTTAGGNGCAAAAAGCTCAGAGATTAATGAGTTTATTTTAAATGCAAAAACTTTAGAAAAAAATTCAAATCAAATATTAGATTTTACAAAAGAGGTTAAAAATATGCCAGAATTAGAAAAAAAGAAAGTCATCGAATCTCTTTGGAAAATTATTTATTCAAACAACGAAGCTGATATATATGAAACAAATTTAATGAGAAGATTGACNGGCTTATTATATATAGANTCAAAAACTATGGGTGAAATTAAAGAGAAAGTAAAAAAACAATTAAATAAATGACATATCTAGTTAACGATAAATGTATTAAATGCAAACATACTACTTGTGTAGAAGTCTGTCCTGTTGATTGCTTTTATGAAGGTGAAAATATGCTTGTAATTAAACCTGATGAGTGTATAGATTGTGGCGTTTGCGAACCAGAATGTCCTGTTGACGCTATAGTTGCTGACACAGAATCTGGGAGTGAAAAATGGCTTGAGCTGAATACCAAATATTCAGAAATTTGGCCTAACATTACACAACAAAAAGATCCTCTAGAGGATCACGAAAAATATAAAAATGAAGAAAACAAGTACGAGAAATATTTTAACGAAAATCTTCAAAAAAAGTAGATTAAACAAAGTTAAAAAAAAAACAATTACTAAAACTAAATCCAAGATAGCTAAAAAAATAAAAAGCAAAATTACCAAAAAAAAAGTTTTAGTAAAAAAAGTAAAATTACCCAAAAAAAATATTTTAAAAAGTCTTAAAAAAAAAGAAAAATTAATTTCAACAAAAGATGATAAAATTAATCAAAAAANNGATGGATTAAGAATATCAAAAAGCAATGAAATTAAACCTGAAATAAAAAAAGTAAAAAAACAAGAAACAGAAAAAAGAGAATATAAAGTAAAAGACTACGTTGTTTATCCAAAACATGGTGTGGGCCAAATTACAGAATTTAAAAAAATTAATATTGGTGGAATAGATGTTGAGACATATGTGCTTAAATTTGAAAAAGATAAAGCTAACGGAATGGTCCCTGTCAATAAACAAGCTCATTTGAGACCTCTAGCAACAATTAATCAAGTTAATAAATGTATTACTATTTTAAAAAGTAAGCCAAAGATTAAAAGATCAATGTGGAGTAGACGGGCTCAAGAATATGAGTCAAAAATTTCTTCTGGTAAAATTTATGAACTTGCAGAAGTTGTTAGAGATTTAAATAAAGGTGACGATATAATGGTTGATCAATCTTATAGTGAAAGACAACTTTTTGAAAAAGCTTATGAAAGAATTCTTTCAGAATTTCAAATAGTGATGGGCNTGTCATTAGAAGATACNCAAAAAAAATTAGATAAAGCTCTTAAAAGAAATTTAGATGCCCAGCAAAAAGCTCCTATTACATCAGAGCNAAAAACAGACCTNCAAGTTCAATCTGAAGAACCAACTACAGAAATTCAAGAATAAATATTTGAGACAAAAAAAAACGCCTCTCACACATAACGTTATGAGAAGCGTTTTTTAAAAAGAAAAATAAACTATCTTCTTTTTCTTTTTTTAGCTTTTTTAGCTTTTTTAGCTTTTTCTTAGTTTTCTTTTTAGCTTTTTTAGCTTTTCTTCTTGTAGCCATCTTTAGCTCCCTGTTTAAGTTAAACGAATCAAAGTGAT
>JGI20151J14362_10001549_pt1 | contig 16595 bp, 9 predicted proteins | sample COG_01_FD_14362 | JGI IMG/M metagenome (IMG submission 14362)
CACTCACGAGCGCGACCGCATCGAAACCCATCCCTCCCGGACCCTATCGGCGGCCGCTGCCCGCACCCCAAAATGCGATACTCGTGGTAGTGCTACCGGGTTACCTTCGTACAATGAAACCACCCAGCAATCATGACTGTGAATCACGTCTTATTTGATGTTTGGGTAATTTAATTCCAGTCTTTTGTCTAACTGTTTAACCATATATCATGATGTGTGAATTAATCGATCTGGGGCATTTTGAGGGCAAAACTTGGCGGCGGTGACCGCCGCCTCCACATAAAATCAGGTACCAGACCATCCACACACGTGGGGGATCCTCGACGGTGACCATGTTGGAACTCCACAGGTCGAGGTTCGTGGAATGGCAGCCTTCCGCGGTGGTGGCATTGGCCGTGGCCCCCGGCGGTGGGACCGTCGCGCTGGCGAGGGAGACCGGGGACATTGAAGTTTACGACACCACGGATTGGAGATGCAGCGCGAGGATACCGGGGCACACGGGCGCGGCGGTGTCCGCGCTGGCGTGGTGCGCGCCGTTCGATTTCGACGCCGAGGAGGACGATTTCAGCGGCGGTGTCCCGTGCGTTTTACTGAGCGCCGGGCTCGACGGCCAAATCACCGAGTGGGACCTCAACACGCTGAGGCCGAGGAGCGTGACGGACTCGCACGGGGGATCGGTGTGGTGCCTCTGCGCGGAACCCAAGCCCAAGCCCGGGCAGCCGCAGCGCGTGGCGGTGGCGTGCGACGACGGCGCGGTGCGCTTCATCGTGGTCATGGCCGGCGAGGGCGTGGGCCGGGGCGTGCAGCACAGGCGCGGGTTCGGCGCCGTGGGAGGGCGGTGCCTCTCCCTCGCGTGGCTCGGATCCGGCGTGAACATCGCGGCGGGCACCAGCAAGGCGCACATACACGTCTGGGACGTGGCCAACTCGCGCGAGATCGAGCGCATCACCGTGGAGGGCAGGGATAGGCTCAACAAGTACGGCAAGGAGGGCGACGAGCTCTGCGTGTGGGCGCTGGACTACCTCCCCGACGGTACCCTGGTGAGCGGCAGCAGCGAGGGCGACGTCACGTTCTGGGACGGTCAGTTCGGTACCAAGCTGTACACCTTCAAGCAGCACAAGGCGGACGTGCTGGCGGTCACGTCCTCCCCCGACGGTAAGTTCGTGTACGCCTCCGGGATCGACTCCCAGGTTGCGCAGTTTGAGCGCATCGAGGAGGAAAACAACACGTGGGCGTACACCGTCTGCAAGNGGCCCCACACCCACGACGTCAAGGCGATGGCGATGGCGTCCGGGCCCGCGGGGTCGGTGTTGCTCACGGGAGGTAACGACGCGCAGCTTCCTGGCGTACCCCGCGCACGCGTTTCGAAAGAGGCACCCGGTGCGGGTGGTGTCCGTGCCGCAGCGGACCCCGCTGGCGCTCACCGGTCCAGGCACGTGGACCGGTCCGAGCAAGTCCGCCGGTAAGAAGGGACGGAAGGGCGGGTCGGATGCCAACGGGAAGCACGAGCGGATGGAGGTCAAGCCGCAGGTTGGCCACCCCGACCCGCCCCTGCTCCTGTGCGACCACTCGAGGTGGGTGGACGTGTGGCGGCTGGGCGAGGGTCTGCACGGCGGCCCGGGGGGCGCGACGAACGAGGCGGTGGACTCCACCAAGGGACACGACGGCATGATGAAGCTCGCGGCGGCGCCCACGCACGTCGTGAGGGCCAAGCTGGGCGGCAGTAGACGGACGCTGTGCTCCGCTATCTCCCCGGACGGTAAGTTCATCGCCGTGAGTGACACCCACGCGCTCCGGCTGTTTCAACTGGTTCTCAACGAGGAGAACGGCGAGTACCGGATCGAAAAGCAGGACACGCCCAAGGGTGTCAACGCCGCGCACCAGCTGGTGTTCACCCCCGACGGTAAGGTTCTCGTCGCCGTCGGGGCCTCTGGGACCGTCCATGTCATCGACCTTCAGGCGAGGGAGGCCACCACGCGACTCACCGCCCACGTTCCCAAGGTTTCCTCCGCGGCCATCGCGCTGGAACGCGCGGCCAAGTCCGGGGTCAAGCGCAAGTCCGGCGACGAGGGAGCCGAACCCGTCGCGAACAAAGGGGTCGTGTCGGTGGAGGACATCGGATGCCCCCCCGTGTCGCACGTGTGCTGCAGCGCGGACAACCAGTGGCTCGCCGTGGTCACCACGAAGGGCCACAGGCGCGTCGCCGGCGTCCACGTGTACAGCCTCGATAACCTCAAGCTGCACGCGACGCTCCCCGCGCCACCCGGCCACGCGTACTGGCCCCCGGTATCCGCGATGTCCCTGTCCGCGTCGGGGATCCTGGCGCTGGCGGTGAGAGACAACGGGGTCCTGACCTACGACGTCGAGAGCAAGGAGCTGACGCCGTGGTCGTCCGCCCTCGCCGCCGCCGGGATGTCGGCGCCGCGCGAGATGGCGTCGCTCCCCGGACAGATCTGTAACCTCAGCTTCGACCCCACGCCGGGTAGTAGCGTCCTTTTGGCGCAGACCCCGTCGGCGATCGCGAGGATGAACCTCGGTAAGCCGCCCGTCGTCGACGCCCCCGCGCCGTCGAAGAAGAGGCGGAAGAAGGAGAGGGAGAGGGGGCCGGGTGGGCACGGCGGCGGCGACGGCAAGTCGGAACTGCAGCCCAGGGGGGGTAACCCCGGGCAGGGCGGCGGCGGCGACGTCAAGGTGGCCACGCTGGACAACCCGTGCCTGTTGCTCTCGTACTTCGCGCCCAGGCAGGCGCTGTTGGTGGAGAGACCGTGGGAGGAGGTGCTGGAGCAAATGCCGGCGCCGCTGTACCGCCACAAGTTCGGCACTTGAGCTTTGAAATTAAATCACACTCGACGTCACGACCCACTCGAAGAAAGGCTTGAACTACATTAATTGCTTTTGTTACTCTCGCGCGCAGACCAACACCATCGCCCCCGCTTCCTCAGTTTCCCCCGCTTCCTCAGTTTCCCCCGCTCCCTCAGTTTCCACTCAGGCCGAGGAGCATCTGGGAGTTCCCACCCGGCAGGTACATGATGTTCCTGGACTTGGACAGCGTCTCCGCAACCTCCCTCGCCGCCTCGATGCGCCTCAGCTCCACGAGCGCCGGTCCCGCGGTCTTGGTCGCCTGGCTGATGAGCCTGGCGGACTCGGATTCACCCTCCGCGCGGATGATGGCGGCCTCGCGCTCCTGCTCGGACTTGAGCACGATGAACTTGGACCTCTCAGCGTCCTGCTGCGACACCTGCTTTGCCTCAATCGCCTTGCTGTACTCCGACGAGAACGCGAGGTGAGTCAAAGCGACGTCCTCCAGGACGATGCCGAAATCCGCCGCGCGCTTACGGAGCGCGGTGGCCACCTGGTCGCTCACCTCCGCGCGCATGGTGAGCAGCTGCTCAGCCTCGTACTGGGCCACAGTCGCCTTGAGAACCTCGTTGCCGATGGACGGCAGGACGCGCTCGTCGTAGTCCGGACCTCGGGTCATGTGGATCTCCGGGAGCTGATCCACGTCGGGGCGGAACAGGAGCCTCAAGGTGAGGTTCACCTGCTGCAGATCCTTGGTTCCGGTGACGGACGTGATGGACCTGGGCCGGGTGCGAAGGTCGTAGATGGTGGGGTTCTGGATGAACGGGATCAGGAAGTGGGTGCCCTCCAGCGACGCCTTGGGCAGGACACCCCGGAAGCGGTCGAACATCACCGCCGCGGTGCCTCCGTCGACTGCGGAATCACGGGGAAAGTGGGAAACGGGTCGAGGTCAGAGATCGGAGCGGGCGGCGGTTGGAGCGGTGTCTCGGGCGATTATCTGGCAATTTTTCCGAGGAGGCGTCGGCGGGTGGAGGATCACGCGATCTAATCGCGGACGCACCGTCGTAGATGGAGGCGTTCACCGCGGTGAAGCCCGCGCCGAGGCCCATGGCCGCCCTGGCCAGGTTGGTAAGCGCGTTCGCCGCTGCTTGAGCCATGACCTGCGAGTTCTCACGCGACGCGTCGAGAATGTGGGACGTGGCACGAGATCTCGGGCAAAAGCCTCTCGTGGCGGCCGAAATGAATCCGAAAATGTCGAGGTTGAGCAAAGGTGAAAATCAACACAGACGTGAGTTACAACGTGTCTAGGCAGCCTTCTTCATCTTCTTGGCCTTCTTCTTCTTACCGCCCTTTTCCTTGGCGCCGTCGGGTCCCTTGCGCTTCTCCCCTTTGCCGCCCTCCTTCTTCCCTACCTTTTTCTTGTCGCCCGCACCCTTGTTCTCCTTGGGCTCCTTGGGCTCCCCAGGGACTGCCTCGGGCGCGACCTTCCCGAGCAGGGTGCACGCGCGGGTGAGCGCAGAGACACCCTTGGGGGGCATGCCGGGCACCGCGAACTGCTTCGTCACCGCCCCCAAGATGTCATCCGCGTCCAGCACGGTGCTCAGGGGCGCGTCCGGGGACAGACGCCCCAACGCCTCCATGCACTGCACCGCAAGCTTAGCCGTCTCGGCCCTCGCCGCGTTGTTGCGACAGGGAGCCCGCACGGCTGCGGCGAGGGCGGACCCGATGACGGCTCGGTGCGTCGATGCGGCGACGCCCACCGCGGGGCTCCTTCTGCGTCCGAGGGAGAGCGCGTTGGTGAGGAGCTTGGCACCCTCCGCTCGGAGGTACTCGCCCCGGCTGGATTCCTTGTCGGCGCCGGCGTTGAGCAGCGCGGCGAGTTCGGGGAGGAGCGCGGCGGCGAGCGGCGGGTGGCGCTCAAACGCGGACTGGAAGAAAGGAGCCTTGATGCGGCACCGCTTGTTGGTCCTGAACGCCTCGAGCGCGTCGCGGTAGGCACTGACCGCATCGGGCGATGCCTCGTCCTCGCCGCTCTTCTTCTCCAGCCTGGACACAGCCTCCAGCACGCGGAGCAGGTACATGGCGACGGCGGTGGCGGGCTTGGCGAAACCCTTAGCGTCGCCGCCCGCACCCGCGGGCTTGGCGGCGGCGCGGATCGCCAGCTTCAGCTCGCCGGCGATCGAATCCGCGTCGACGGGCTCGGCACCCGCGCCGGTCGGGAGGTCCTTGGCGTGGCACACCGACTTTGTGAGCACGCCGCCGATGCGCTCGGCGAGGGCGGCGGACTGGGGCGTACCGGCGACCAGGGCATCCTGCATGGCGCCCAGGAGGGGCAACGCCGCGCCGGGGAGGTACGGCGACGCGGGCTGGCACTTGGCGTACAGCTCGAGGAGGGAGAGCACGCGGAACTTAAAGTCCCTGGTGGCCCGCACCAGGTTCTTCTTGCGGTTGATATCCTCGCGCTGGGACTTGAACGCCCGGCCGAGGAGCTTGTCGATGCCGAACATGGCCTCGTCGTCCATGCCGTCCGCGGGGTCCGAGTCGGAATCGGACTCGTCGTCCTCGTTTTCCTTGAGCGCACCAGCCTTGACGAGCGCAGCCTTGATCGCCGCAGCCTTCTTCTCGTCCAACGGGGTGTCGTCCTCATCCTCCGACTCATCCCCGGATTCAGAGTCGGACCCGCCAAAGTCGAGGTCCACGGCGTTCGCAGCCGCTCCGTTCGCCCCGGGTGCCTCGTCGGAGTCGGAGTCAGAGTCGCCATCCTCCTCGTCTTCTTCTCCGTCTTCTTCATCCTCGTCGTGTTCACCGAGGGGTCCGCCGTTCTCATCGTCCGAACCCTCTCCTCCGGCGTTTCTGTTGTCGGCGTCGCGGGCCATGACCACCCTGAGCATGTCGACGACGCTCGCCTCACTCACCGCGGGAGCCACAGCCTTGAACGTGTGCTCCACCACGTCCCTCAGCAGCGCCGAGGGCTGCGCCAGTAACGAGAGGAGGATATCCACGAGCACGTCCATCGGCTTCGGGGTCTCCTCCTCCTCGCTGTCCTCCTCCTCGTCCTTCTTCGATTTTTTTCCCTTCTTGGCCGGCTTCTTGACCTCGGGGGGGTTGACCAGGTCGTCGACGCAGCGCGGCAGGTCCTCGATGGCGGGGGTGAACTCGCGCCAGTCACCGAGCTGCAGCACGGCGAGCACGCGGAGCAGGGGCGCCACGGCGGCGGCGGCGGCGGCACCCGCGTCCTCAGCCTTCTCCCCCGCCAGTGAAAGATCCTTAACCTTGTCCAGCGCCGCAAAGAGAGCCCCGCGGACGTCGGCGCACTCACGCGGCATGTCGTCCACGAGCGTCCCCCCGCTCCCCGCCGCGTCCATCGCGCGGCAAAGATCGGCCGCGACCGAGAGGAGGTCCGCGGGGGGTTCCTTGGCCGCCGCCGCGTCCCCGTCGGTGTCCTCGTCCTCGTCCGCCTTCTTCCCTTTTTTGCCCTTCTTGGCGGGCTTCTTCTCAGCCGGCTTGTCCTCCTTGCCGGCCGCCGCCGCGCGCTGAGCCTTGAGGTTCTTCTCGAGCAGGCTAGATACCCGCACCGCGCACGCCTCCCTCAGGCCGTCGAGGGGCTCGGCGAGGGGCGCCACGCCAGCCTCCTCCACGAGACCGCCGGAAGATTTCTTCTTTCCCTTCTTGGGCGCCGCAGCCGCGTTCGCAGCCGCGCCGTCGGCCCGGTAAAAGGCGTGCGTGACCAGGAACTTGACGAGCGTCGCCTGGCTCGCCGCCGGCAGCTTGGGCCACAACCCCACCGCCTGTTCCAGCGCCCAGAGCCTGCGCTTGTTACCGACGAGTTCACCGCCCGGCGCGCCCTCCGTTCGCTTGGCTACATCCGCCGGCGGGGCGACGAAGATGCCCATGAGCTCGCGCATGTACCCAGAGGCGTCGTCGACGGACAGGCCGCCGATGAGCTCCCGTACCGCGTTCCTCTTGGACACCTTATCGAACCGGCTGGGACCCAGGCGTTGAAGCGCGGCGATGACGCTGAGCCTCTTCTGCTGCGGCGTGTCCTTCGCCCTCGCGTACGCGACGACGGAATCGAGGCACTCCTCGGCGGCGGCGTGCAGGTAGTTCTCCTCCTTGTTGAGGTTGTTCAGCAGGCACCGGATGAACCCGTCGGAGAAGAGCGAGGGAACCGCCTCGGGCTCGCACAGCGGCAGCAGGGTATTGAACAGCCTGAACCCGAGGTACCGCCGCTGGTGCGACCCCGACACGAAGAGACCGTTCTCGCAAGCCACGTCCCACAGCGTCTCAACCGCGCCCGGAACCTCCACCGCGTGCGTGATGAGACCGTCCCACACTGAATGAACCCGCGGGTGCACGTAGGACGATTCCATCAACGCGTCCCTCACGGTCTCCACGCGGTCGCGCTGGAACACCGCCGTCCAGTCCTTAGCCTTGACGCCGCCCTGGGGCACGCACTCGCATTGATCCTTGATCGATTTGGGCATGTAAGGCCACAGCTCCATGCACAGCTGGACAACCTCCGGCCCCGCCTTGCTCGCCGGGGTGGTGATCCAACTCGTGAGCGCGGGTGACCGGTCGAACATCTTACCCATCCCGGGCCCCAACGCAGCCTTGAGCTCCAGCACCACCGCGGCGGCTGATTCCGCCAAGTACGCCTTGGAAGCCGCGAGCTTAGCCGTCTCCTCCGCGACAGCCGCGCCGAACGAGAGGACGGACTCGAGTGTCAGGTCGCCGCCCTTGAAGCGAGCGGCCATGGCACGGACCAGGGCGGCGATTCCGAAGAGCTGGCCCATCAAAATGTCCCTCGCCTCGGCACCCTTGGTGCTCTGCGTGATTGGCTCCAAGCTGGATTTGAGGAGCTTGAGGCCGTCGGGGAGCGACACGAGGGGGATCTCCGTGAAGGCGGCGGTGAGCGCGAGCGCGAAGCCCTGGCGCGCGCCCGAGCGACCGGAGCCGAGGCCACGCGCGAGACGCTTGAGCGCGTACACCAGCACGGGCGAGCATCCCTCCAGCGCCGGGCCGTCGACGACGCCGTTCGCGTCGCCGCCGCCGCCGCCGCCCATCAAAGTTCCATCATCGGCCCCACCGGGTACGTGCTCGTCCTGCGCCTGCTTGAGCTCGTTCACCAGGTTGACGGCGGACTCGCGCCGTGTCTCGGCATCGATGTTCGCCAAGTCCCAGAAGTGCTGCAACACGTGCCCGGGCACCTCGAGCCGAACCATGGCGGCGGGCGGTCCTTCAGTAACGCGCCTCTGCCTCCTTCAGCAATGATGAAAAAGCGCTCGTCGAGCTTAGGTCGATTTTTCCGGCAGTTGCAGTTCGTTTGCGGCGGCGCCTGATTTATATGGAAGCCTTGGTCTAATGAACCCTGACTGAAATGCACATAGACATTTTTAGAAGAGAAGGTCCGAGAAGAAGAAGTGTCCACGTGGTTGGTTGCGGCGAAGCGATTGTCTCCGGTAAACGTCGACCGAGTAAGACGGAGGGAGGTCACAGTTGCCGCGTCGGAGTGACGTCGCGGAAGAGTGAACAGGTCGACCGCGCAGGTGACCGAGGAAGACCGTCGTCGAGGTACCACGTACCGAAGCTCGACGCCCACACCGACTCCGCAAATCAGCGAGAAGGTTAGGAAAAGATGTTGCAGAGCGTGCTACGGACCGCCCGCCGCGGCGCCGCGCTGGTGAGCGCCCGTCCCTTTCGCGCCCGGCTCGTTCCCCGTCGCGTTCCCGCGTCTCCACCGGTGGAATGGCTCACGCGCGACGTCTCCGAGCGCACCTCGCGGCCCGCGCGACCTTCCCCGTCACGGATCGGGCCTGCCCGCCGCGCGCGATCATAGACGGGCCCCGAATCGTCGGAGCCACCGCCGATCTGGACGGTGGCTTCGTTCCGCGAGATCTGAGCGCGGGACCGTGGACGCGTGGACGATGCGCGCCCGTATTTCTCCCGCGCGCGTTTGACCGTCACGCGGACCTAATCTGACCTTCCTCCCGTCCCGTTCCCACGCCCGTTCCCCCCGCAGCGCACCAACGCGCGTGCCGCCTTCGAGGCCACAAACGGCCCCCAGGAATTCTTCCGCCGCTCGTTCGCGTCGTCCGGTTCCAGGTTCGCCAACGAGGTGATCGGCATCGACCTCGGCACCACCAACTCGTGCGTCGCGGTGATGGATGGCAAGAACGCCAAGGTGATCGAGAACGCCGAGGGCGCGCGCACCACCCCGTCCATGGTCGCCTTCACGGAGAAGGGCGAACGGCTGGTGGGGCAGCCGGCGAAGAGGCAGGCGGTGACCAACCCCACGAACACCCTCTACGCGTGCAAGCGACTCATCGGCCGCAGGTTCGACGACGAGCACACCAAGAAGGAGGCGCAGATGGTCCCTTACAAGATCACCGCGGCGTCCAACGGCGACGCGTGGGTGGAAGCCGGCGGGAAGCAGTACTCCCCGTCGCAAGTCGGCGCTTTCGTCCTCCAGAAGATGAAGGAAACCGCCGAGTCATACCTCGGCCACGGCATCACCCAAGCCGTCGTCACCGTCCCGGCGTACTTCAACGACTCGCAGAGGCAGGCGACCAAGGACGCCGGTAAGATTGCGGGCCTGGACGTGCTCCGCATCATCAACGAGCCCACCGCCGCCGCGCTCTCCTACGGGGTGGACCAAAAAGAGGGCCTCGTGGCTGTGTACGACTTGGGCGGCGGCACCTTCGACGTGTCCATCCTCGAGATCTCCGGCGGCGTGTTCGAGGTCAAGGCGACGAACGGCGATACCTTCCTGGGCGGCGAGGATTTCGACACCGCGCTCCTCGACGACTTTGTCCAGACGTTCAAGAAGGAATCCGGCATCGACCTCACCGGCGATAAGCTCGCGGTTCAGCGCCTCCGGGAGGCTGCGGAGAAGGCCAAGATCGAGCTGTCCTCCGCGCAGTCCACCGACATCAACCTCCCTTTCATCACCGCCGACGCCACCGGCCCCAAGCACATGGCCATGTCCCTCTCCAGGTCCCAGCTGGAGAAGCTCGTGGGTCCCCTCCTGGAGCGCACTAAGGACCCGTGCAGGAACTGCCTTAAGGATGCCGGCGTGGCCGCGTCCGAGATCAACGAGGTTCTCCTCGTGGGAGGCATGTCCCGCATGCCCAAGGTGACCGAGATTGTCAAGGATCTGTTCCAGAGGTCCCCGAACAAGGGTGTCAACCCCGACGAGGTTGTCGCCATGGGCGCCGCCATCCAGGGCGGCGTCCTCCGCGGCGACGTGAAGGACATCCTCCTCCTCGACGTGACGCCCCTCTCGTTGGGTATCGAGACCCTCGGCGGTGTGTTCACCCGTCTCATCAACCGCAACACCACCATCCCCACCAAGAAGTCCCAGACCTTCTCCACCGCGGCTGATAACCAGACCCAGGTTGGCATCAAGGTTCTCCAGGGCGAGCGCGAGATGGCGTCGGACAACAAGATGCTCGGAAACTTTGACCTCGTGGGCATTCCCCCCGCGCCCCGCGGCGTGCCCCAGATCGAGGTCACCTTCGACATCGACGCCAACGGCATCGTGAACGTCTCCGCCAAAGATAAGGCCACCGGCAAGGAGCAGCAGTGCACCATCCAGAGCGGCGGCGGCCTCTCCGACGCGCAGGTTGAGCAGATGGTTCGCGAGGCTGAGACCCACGCCGACGCCGACAAGAACCGCAAGGAGCTCATCGAGGCGAAGAACGAGGCGGACACCCTGCTGTACAGCGCCGATAAGAACGTCTCCGAGCACCAGGCTAACCTCCCCGCCGAGGTGGTCGACGCCATCAAGGCGGCGCAGGCTGACCTCAGGACCGCGGTCGAGTCGGAGAACGTGGAGCAGGTGAAGGAGAAGATCAACGAGCTCCAGCAGGCGGTGATGAAGATCGGCGAGGCGCTCAACAAGAGTGCCGGTGCCGGTGCTGACGCCGGTGCGGGCGCCGACGCCGGTGCGGGCGCCGAGGAGCCCAAGGCCGAGGAAACGCGCGAGGAGGGCGAGAAGAAGGAGGAGCCCAAGCAGTAAAACATTTTTGCTGCACCCGGCGGGGGGCGGACGCCCGCCTCTACACTGCCGTTCACATTTGCGATTTTAATATCATACAGATTCAATCTACATCATCGAACACCCTCACAGCGCGCTCCCCCCGCCGCTGGCACCCGACCCCGACCGTGTGGCACCCCGGCCGTTCCCCGACTCGGCTCCGTCCAGCTTTGTGTACTGTGCCGCACGTCCGCTCATCTTGGCCCGCATCTGCGCGAGGCCCGCCACACCCCCACCCTCCATCACCCCACTCGCGGCGCGCGACCGCAACCTCTCCGCTCTTCGACCCTTAAGGTAGTAATACTGCGATTGATTGGCACGGGAACGACGGCCGGTGAGACGGGGAGGCGTTCGTCGTGACGAGAGGAGGGGAGGATCGGGGGCGCGCGATGGGTGGTGACTCACCATGTACGACATGCCCGCGGCGATGAGGAAAATGAACCCGACGAAGAGCTGTCCCATCATGTTGAAGTGGTGCGGCCATTGCGACTCCTCGGCCTGCACCCCTGTGCCCATCTGGTCCGGCGCACCCTACCGCGCTCGGGAAGTGGAGAAGGCACCTTCAAATTCAACTGTCAAGCCAATAAAAAAAAGAAATCGCCTCGTCGGTGGGTGGCGGTCCAAGAGGCCTGGAGTCACCGATGCAAAAGCCGAATGTGGCGTCGTCCGGCCCCGATGCGAGGAGCGTCTCGGCCCGACGGGAATTATCGTCCCTGCCCGCAAAAGGCAAAAGGTAAGGTATGGGCCCACCACGCTTCCACTGCGCCACTTCGATGAAGGTGTATTTATCGAAGCGAGGTTTCGATCCTCGGACCTGTGGGTTCCCCACGTTTGGTAATCCAGTTGGTTTGCACACTGGAAAATCATTCATGTGTGAAACCGGATTTTTGGAAATATATAGCGCACCAAGGTTCGGCTCCTTGAGAGCAGGCAGTGAACCCTCTCGAGCTCCTGTACGACCGATTCAGGGCGAGACTACGCGTGCTGAGCGACCTGCGATGCGCTGCTATGCTCTATTATCTTATGACAACAAGTACGGCGCGGTGCGGACCTGGTAATGACTCATCACCCGACCCGAACCGCGCTCACCGAATGAATCTCAGTTGTTAGCTGATTTTGTAATACGCTCCACTCCGCCCGCTCCCTTCTCTTAGACACGACGCATTACCTGTCGCCGCGCACCTTCTGGGCGAACTTGGACGAACCGAGGTCGGACGAGCCCGGGAAGGCTCCGAAGGTGGTGACGCGCGGGATCTCACCGCCGCCCCGGATGTACGCGTATTCCACGTAGTCCGGGTCCCTGTTGCCTCCGATGTAGGTTGCACCGCCGGGGATGCAGATGTCGGTCATGTCCTTCAGCTTCTTGATGATGGTGACCGCGGGGCCCGGCGCGCGCTTGCCGAGCTTGCGCTGGGAGTCGTACTGGTTCGCCACGGACGCGTTGGTGCCGTCCTGCACGGCGAGGTCCAGTCCTTTGGCGGGATCTTCGTACATGAAGGGCGCGAACATCACGAGCTGGTTGGGTCCGAGGCCCATGCGCTTGAACCAGGCGACGAGGTCCTCGGTGCTGGCGTCAGCGCCGGGGACGAGACCCTCGGGGTCGGGCCCGTCGGCATCCTTGCGTCCGATGCGCATCTTGGCGCCGAGGTACGGGTTGGTGCCGATGAAGAGGAACTCAAAGTTGGGATCGTCCTCGCCCATGACCTCGTAGTAGTCTCTGGCGAAGTCGATGCGCGCGGCGAAGTGGGGGACGAGGGCGATGAGGTCCGCGTACGACATGGGCTGGTTCACGGTGGCGTCGACCGCCTTCTTGATCTTCTCGATGGAGGCGAAGGCCTTCTTGCAGTCCTTGTTCTCCGGGCGGTCGAGCTCGAATCGGATGGAACCGTTCGCGCCGTTCTTCTTGCCCACAACCTGGAAGGTGCCCGCGTCGTGGAGCGCCAGCCTCATGTACTCGGAGTACGGGAGGTCGATGTTGGCCAAGATGGTGGGCTCGACGAACTTGAGGTACTGCTGCTGGGCCCTGCCCTTGTCGCCGCCGTTGGTGAGCTTGTAACCCTCCTCCCTGGAGACGGGCTCGATCTGGAGCTTGGGGAGGTTGATTTCGCGCTTCTCCTTGACGTCGCCGCCGCCGAGGGTGAGGGCACCCTCGGCGACGTCGTCGAAGATGTCGGCGAGCGCGGGGGTGGACGCGCCGAGGGTGGCAGTCACCGCGGCACCCACGGCGAGGGCCTGGCGACGGGTCACGGCGTCGTTCGTGTGCGATCCAACCGCTGATACGTCATCTACAGACTTGTTGGCCGCGGAACAGACGACGGCGGGCTTGGCGTTGGTGACGCGCTTGGAGACGCGGGTGAGGGCGTTCGCCTTCACGCCGATGGCGGAGGTGGCGGCGATGGACGAAGACATCGTTGGTTAAGTGGTCTGCTTGCCGTGGCGACGCGTACACTGCGCGCGGATGTCACCAATCGGAGAATTCTTCAACAGGAAGAGGCTCCTGAATCGCCAACTGGATCCGATCAAACTCGGTCGACTCAATATCTCCAAGCTCGCCCAATCACAGGTCGGCCCGATTCTGACACTGGGCGCCAGTGCGGTTCAAGATCGTAAAAAGCAAAAGCGAAATCGCAGCCGGAGCGCTGCCTGGACTTCGATTGATTTCCCGTTAGAACCCGCGGTGTCGGCACATCGGAAAGCGCACCAGCCACGTCCTCGCGACGGGTGAACGCGCAACCGGAGACTCGGGAGAGACTCGTCACACTCGGTTTAGCTCGAAAACATGGCGAGCTTCACCATGCAAATGGCCGCGCCCGCCGTCGCGAGGCCGGCGGTGGGTGCCCGTGCTCGCGGCAGGACCGTGAGGACCGGCGCTCTGCACAAGGCGGCCGAGAGGGCCTCCGCGACCGGCGCCCCGAGGCGGGCGCAGCGGGAGAACATGGCGGGTGACTGTGCCGACGCGGCGGGCGTCGCGAAGGCGAAGAGGGCGCAGAGGGGGAAGGTACGCGCCCATTCTCCGGCTGCTCAACCCCGGATTTTTCTCCCACCCTGTTCTCGCACCTTATCGGACAGGTTTTAGGGTTAATTTGCCTCGCCGTCCAACGAACGTCCCCTGACCTGGACCGCTCTCCACCCACCCACTGTACGACAGGTGATCACGACCGCGGTGCCGGACACGTTCGTTCCCCCCGGCCAGGAGCCTTTGGGCCCCAAGGGCTTCTGGGAGGCCTTCATGGGCAAGGACCCAAACAAGGGCAAGGTGTGTAAACATTTATCCCCCACACATGAAGCACGCAGCACGCATGTCACTCGTGGACCGACTCGTGGACCTAAACCCTGACGTCTTTCCCCCCTCTCCACCACAACCACAGATCCGCGCCGACTTCCAGTGGAGGATCCTGTCCTGCCTGCCGTACCTCATCCCGTGCATGGGCGCCATCGCGTTCACCGACCAGGCGTTCATGGTGTTCCCGTGGACGTTCAAGGTTGCGGTGCTCATCTCGCCGCTGCTGCAGATCTTCTACTCCAACTCCTTCATCCCCTTCGTGACCTTCTTCACCCTGTTCCTGGCGGTGGTGCGCAACACCAAGCTCAACCACTTCATCCGCTACAACACCATGCAGGCCATCTTGCTGGACATCTGCGTCATGCTCGCGGGTCTCATCATGCAGTACCTCCCCATGTACATCACCGTGTCCATCATCGGCGACCTACTGGAAATCTTCACCCTGATGAACGCCCTGTTCGCCATCGGGTATTGCATGTGGAACTGCCTCAAGGGCCAGTACCCGGAGATTCCCATCATCACCGAGGCTGTGTACGCGCAGGTGCGCGACCAGTAGGTGACTGATTTATACAACGTGGGGATCAATCAGAGTGTAGTGTGGGAGGGACGCGGCGGTACGGCGGTCCAACGTATTAGGACGACTACGCGCGATTTAAATATACATCAAACCTTAGACCAGACACGCGCGCAGCTCAGCGACACGAGCGGGACGGATGTTTGTTGCTATCTCGCTTGTTCTTAAGAGTACTCCAATTTGAAGTTTTTGCTATGTAGTAGGCTATGAACACTCCCCCCGCGACGTGACGGACCAAATCAGAGGGCCGGGTACCTGGTCGCCTGCTCCTTCACCTTCTTGTCGTAGTCAGCCCTGTCGTTCGTGAAGAGCATGTACGCCTCGCTCTGTGCCGGCGACGCCGGGTTGGGGGAGTCCAGCAGGTCCTGGATGCCCAGCAGGATCTGCTTCACCGTGATCGACGGCCTCCATCCCTCGTCCTCGTTCAGGATGCTGAGGCAGACGGTGCCCGAGGGGTAGATGTTGGGGTGGAAGAACCCCGTGGGGAACTTGCACTTGGGCGGCTTGGACGGGTAGTCCTCGCTGAACTCCATGGTGAGCGGGTAGTGACCGCTGAACCAGAGCGTGTCTTTTTTTCCTGGAATCGAGCACTCCCACCGCAGGAGGTTCACCGCGCCGTCCACCGTCTCGGGCCTGGCGACGAAGCCGTGGGGGCGGTCCTTGCGCCACACCTTGCGCTCCTCCGCGAGGCGCCCGCGCGCGATGCCCGACATCGCGAACGCGTCTGTCTGTGCACTCAAGTGTGCGGCGCTTCGTGGCCGCCTTTTTTCAAAGTAGACTACAAGTATTTTCCAGATCGGTCCCGCCGTAGAAACATTCCACGGGACGGACCAACCAACCCGCCATGGGTCCATCGGCGAAGGTCGTCGCGTTGGTCGTGCTTATCGCGATGGGCGCGATCAGCGCGGACGCACAGCTGTCCAAGCCCATCGCTCACAACGACCAGGTGACCAAGGCGTCGGGCCAAGGGAACAAGTTCCTCGATCGCAAGTCATCCCCGGACTCCTTCGACGACGAGGAGGCGATGCGGCCGCAGGACGAGTGCCCCGCCAACCTGCGGCTGCGGTGGATGACGGAGGTGACCAGCAGCGTGTACAGCACCCCCGTCATCGCGGATCTGTTCTCAGACGGGCACAAGGAGGTCGTGGTTCCGTCGTTCGTGCACTACCTCGAGGTGCTCGAGGGCGAGGATGGCGCCAAGGCGGGCGGCGACTGGCCCGCGTTCCACAAGTCCACCGCGCACGCGTCACCGCTGCTGAGGGAGTCGGGCGAGGGGACTGAGATCCTGCTGCCGATGTACGACGGGGAGGTGCACTTCTTCAACGACCGAGGTACGATCACCTCGCCAACCCTAAGCCACCCGTCGAAGATCTAACATCCACAACAACCGCCCGAACCTTCCAAACCTTCCAAACGCGTACCCCGTCCGACCCAAACCTAAACTCAACCCCACATCTTACGCACGATCCCACAGGCCAAACGCTGGACAAGAAGCTGTACGTACCGCGGCTGCGGGTCCGCAAAGACTGGTTCGTGGGCCTGGCCCCGGATCACGTGGACCACTCCAGACCCGACGTGGGCGCAGAAGAAGAAGAAGAAAACTTTGGAACGAGCGGCTTCCGCCAGCCGGACCCGGCGGGACACGGCGCCCCCGAGCACGCGCACCACGGGTTGAAGCGGCAGGCGGAGATGGGTTCGACGGAAGGCACCGCGGGTTCGAGCGGTCGCCGCCGCCTGCGTTCAGCCGACGAGCACACCGCGCGGCCGAGGGATACGCTCACGGAGGAGGCGGCGGAGAGCTTCAAGGTTTTCGACGACGGCGACGGCGACGGCGACGAGGACGAGGAACCCGCGGGTGGACTGAGCGCGAAGGAAAAGGACTACCACGCCGACTACCACAACTT
>JGI20151J14362_10001554_pt1 | contig 16571 bp, 16 predicted proteins | sample COG_01_FD_14362 | JGI IMG/M metagenome (IMG submission 14362)
CCGGCTTGAGGCGGTATAATTTTTAAAAACGCCCTTGAATTCGATCAATTGAACCCCAAGATGCTGTCTACCAAGGGGAAATGTATCCAATATGACGAATTCAAACGAAACGTCTCCTGAGTCCAGCGAAGATCAAGCTGAGATTGAGCCGATTGAGACCCAAGATGCCGAAGACAGCGCACTGCAAGAACGGCTCGAGCCATTAATTGATGAGAGCGGCATAGACCCGCTGCTTGAACTTCAGGCGGAAGCCGATAAGGCGCGAGACCAAGCGCTGCGAGCTGAAGCTGAAATGCAAAATCTGAGAAAGCGTGCCGAGCGTGATGTGCAGAACGCACATAAGTTCGGGGTTGAGCGTCTTGTTCAGAACCTTCTGCCAGTGTTGGACAGCTTAGAAAAGGCAATCGAGACCAGNCTTCANGCNNANACCCCTGAGGATGACCCNCAGCTTGAGGGNCTAAAGCTGTGTTTNAAGTTGTTTACGGATGTGTTCGAAAAAGAAGGCGTGCAGATGCTGGATCCGTTGGGGCAGGCGTTCGATCCCAATGTTCACGAAGCGCTCTCAATGATTGAAAACCCGGATATGGAGCCCAATTCGGTCATGGCAGTCATTCAAAAAGGCTATCGGCTGCACGAGCGATTGGTTCGGCCTGCAATGGTGATCGTATCCAAACCCCCAGCGGGTGCTTGAAAAAAAATTGAATGGCCTCATTGAGGGGTTATGAAAAAAAGATTGGGCAGTATTGCCTGAGCGAATGGAGAAGAAAAATGGCGAAAATAATTGGTATCGATCTTGGAACCACTAACAGCTGCGTTGCCGTATTGGACGGTGGTGCATCAAAAATCATCGAGAATTCAGAAGGTGATCGCACGACACCATCGGTTGTTGCCTATACGGATGACGACGAAACCTTAGTGGGTCAGTCTGCCAAGCGGCAGGCTGTTACCAACCCAAACAACACGTTGTTCGCCATCAAGCGGCTTATTGGCCGGCAGTTTGATGACGAGGTCGTTCAGCGTGATATCAAGATGGTGCCCTATGGGATTGTCAAAGCAGACAATGGCGATGCCTGGGTTAAAGTGAAAGATGATCGGTTAGCCCCGCCACAGGTTTCTGCTCAGATCCTCATGAAGATGAAGAAGACGGCCGAGGACTTTCTGGGCGAGACGGTAACGGAAGCGGTCATTACGGTGCCGGCCTATTTTAATGACTCCCAGCGTCAAGCAACGAAAGATGCCGGTCGAATCGCTGGGTTGGACGTAAAGCGGATTATTAATGAGCCAACGGCAGCTGCGCTCGCTTATGGCATGGACAAGGCGCCCGGGGATTCGACCATTGCGGTATACGATCTTGGGGGCGGCACCTTTGATATCTCTGTGATTGAAATCGCCGATGTTGATGGTGAAAAGCAATTTGAAGTGCTTTCAACCAATGGCGACACCTTCTTGGGTGGTGAAGACTTCGACATGCGGATTATTGATTACTTGGTTGAGGCATTTAAAAAAGACCAAGGGATGGATCTCAGTCAGGACTCGTTAGCGCTACAGCGGTTAAAAGAAGCTGCCGAAAAAGCCAAGATCGAGTTGTCGAGTTCTAGCCAGACAGAAATTAATTTGCCTTACATTACCGCCGATGCGAGTGGTCCAAAGCATTTGGTGTTGAAGATTACCCAAAGCAAGTTGGAATCCTTGGTTGAAGATTTAGTCGATCGAACGCTCGAGCCACTTCGAGTTGCTTTGAAAGATGCAAGCATGTCGATTTCAGATATCGACGATATTATTCTCGTCGGTGGGCAGACGCGGATGCCGCTGGTTCAGCGTAAGGTTAAAGAGTTCTTCGGCAAAGACGCGCGTAAGGACATTAATCCTGACGAAGCGGTCGCCATGGGCGCATCAATCCAAGCTGCTGTCTTGGCCGGTGATGTTAAAGATGTTTTGCTGCTGGATGTGACGCCTTTATCCTTAGGGATTGAGACCATGGGCGGCGTCATGAGCTCTTTAATTGAAAAAAATACGACGATCCCAACTCGAAAGTCTCAGGTTTTTTCAACAGCGGAAGACAATCAGCCTGCGGTCACAATTCATGTGTTGCAAGGTGAGCGTAAACAGGCTGGGCAGAATAAGTCCTTGGGTCAGTTTGATCTGTCCGATATTCCGCCTTCTCCGCGAGGCACTCCCCAGATTGAGGTCAGTTTTGATCTGGATGCCAATGGTATTTTGAATGTTTCGGCCAAGGACAAAGCAACGGGTAAAGAGCAGTCGATCGTTATCAAGGCCAGTAGCGGGCTATCGGATGAAGAAGTGGATCAGATGATTCGGGATGCGGAAGCCCACGCTGAAGATGACAAAAAGTTTGAATCCATGGTGGCTGCGCGCAATACCGCGGACGGCATGATTCACGCGACCCGAAAAACGTTGGAAGAAGCTGGCGATGAAGCATCAGAAGCTGAGCGAGCAGAGATTGAAACCGCCATTTCTGAACTTGAAGCAGCTTTGAAAGATTCAGATCTCGAAGCCATTGAAGCGAAAACGCAGAAGCTGACCGAGGTTTCACAAGGCCTTGCCCAAAAGATGTACGCCAAGCAAGCTGAAGCCGCGCAACCCGGCGCGGATGCTGACGCCAGCAGCGGTGGTGCTGAAAGCAACGATGATGCGGTCGATGCCGAATTTGAGGAAGTCAAAGACGAGAAGTAGACTTGTCGTTCTTTTTTACACTCCCCTTAGGATCAGGCACATAGGTTATGGCGAAGCGCGATTATTACGAGGTCCTAGGGGTTGCCAAAGGCGCCTCTGAGCAAGAAATTAAAAAGGCCTATCGCCGGTTGGCGATGAAGCATCATCCTGATCGCAACGAGGGAAATACCGAGGCCGAAGAAAAGTTTAAAGAGGCAAGCGAGGCGGCTGAAGTCTTGCTCGATGCTGAAAAGCGATCGACCTATGATCAGTACGGACATGCTGCCTTTGAAGGCGGGGGCGGTGGCCGTGGTGGATTTGGGAACTCTGGCAATTTCGGCTCTATTTTTGAAGATGTCTTTGGCGATATTTTCTCAGGGGGGCGAGGTCAGAGTCAGGTGCACCGAGGCTCTGATCTAAAATACATTTTGGATATTACGCTGGAAGAAGCGGTCCGAGGAACCAATCCTAAAATCAAAATTCCGACCTTAGTCGAATGCATGTCGTGTCTTGGGTCGGCGCCAAGTCTGGTACCAAGCCAATGGATTGTGTCCAGTGCGGCGGCTCCGGTCAGATTACCGCTCGACAAGGGTTTTTCTCCCTCCAGCAAACCTGCCCACGATGTCGGGGTAAGGGCAAAATCATTTCTGACCCTTGTCCACCTTGTCGCGGCCAGGGTCGCGTAGAAGAGAAGAAAACCTTATCTGTTAAGGTGCCGCCTGGGGTCGACACGGGCGATCGTATTCGACTGTCAGGACAAGGCGAAGCGGGCGCCAATGGTGGGCCAGCCGGTGATCTGTACGTTCAAATGAACGTCCGCGAGCATCCTATTTTCACGCGTGATGGCGCAGATCTTTACTGCGAAGTACCGATTAGCTTCGTCAATGCCGCCCTTGGTGAGCAGCTGGAAATACCGACTTTGGAAGGTAAGGTCAGCCTTAAAGTCCCTGCTGAAACCCAAACAGGCAAGCTGTTTCGGCTCAAAGGGAAAGGGGTGGATATGTCCCAGATCCGCGGCGGTGGGCTAGGGGACTTGTATTGTAAGATTGTGGTCGAGACACCTGTTAATTTGAGCGATCACCAGAAAGCACTTCTTCGAGAATTTGCAGGCGATCAAGACGCGTCTCAGTCCCCAAAATATGCTTCTTGGCTAGATGGGGTTAAACGATTTATTGATGCCCTCAGAGATTAAACTGATCTAGCCCAGCCCTGTGCTTTGCGCTTTGGAGAAACCGATGTTGATTAAGGTGGCGATCGCAGGAATAGCCGGTCGTATGGGGCGAACACTGGCTGAAATGGTGCACGCGGCTGATGATTTAGAGCTGGTTGGCGGTCTCGAGCGCGCAGGCTCGCCATTCCTCGGGCAGTCTATCGAGGCTGGGTTGTCCCTGCCTTCCGCAAAAAGCAAAATCGTTGACGATATCGCGGATCTACCGGCCTTTGAGGTGTTACTGGACTTCACAACAACGCAATCAACGCTTGCGCACCTCGCGACTTGCTTGACGCGCGGTGCCGCCATGGTGATTGGAACCACGGGCTTTACAGCCGACGAAGCGGTCAAGATCCAGCAGGCATCAACGCAGATTACGATCGTCCACGCTCAGAACTACTCCGTTGGATTGACGCTTCTTCTAGATCTTGTTCAGCAAACGAGCTCAAAGGTGGGTGCAGAGACGGATGTCGAGATCCTTGAGTGGCACCACAACCAAAAGGTTGATGCGCCGTCGGGCACGGCCTACGCTTTGCTCGAGGCAGTCAAGGCGGGCAGGCAAAACGCACATGGGTCGAGCGTTCATGGCCGTGAGGGGCTCGTCGGCGCGCGACCGGCAGGCGAGATTGGGCTGCATGCCGTTCGCGGTGGCGACATTATTGGCGAGCATCAGGTTCTGTTTGCGATGAATGGGGAGAGAATTGAGTTGACTCATCGTGCTGCCAGTCGATCAAACTTTGCTGAAGGCGCTTTGCGAGCTGCCCGTTGGGGGATTGCGAGCGGGTTGACGGGTCTTTTTGATATGCGAGATGTTTTGGGGTTAGACCGTGACCTGAGTGATTGATCTGCCGAGATGAAAATTGGCTGGCGGCTCAGATAACATTGGCGTCAAAACCCTTTCTGCATTAGAATGCGCGCTTAAGATGACCGATTAAAAATCCCTAAAAAGCGAGAATGGAATGCCCATCTCGCTTTTTTTTGGGCCACTATTTTATGCGGGGGGAACAGCATTGGCGGCAAAAGCAATTCTGGCACTTGCGAGCGGGGACGTTTTTACGGGCCACTCGATTGGCGCACTTGGGCGCAGTACGGGTGAGGTTGTATTCAACACAGCCATGACAGGCTATCAGGAGATCCTGACGGATCCGTCCTATGCGCGTCAAATGGTCACGTTAACGCACCCCCACATTGGTAATACCGGGTGTAATGCTGAGGATTTTGAGTCCGAGGTGGTGCATGCTGCCGGATTAATTGTGCGCGACCTGCCCTTGGTCGCAAGTAGTTGGCGTAAAGAAGAAGGGTTGTCCGAATTTCTGACGCGACATGGCACGGTTGCAATATCGAACATCGATACCCGTGCGCTCACCCGCATATTACGATCAAAAGGATCTCAGAATGCGTGTTTGGTAGCCGCCGATGAGATCAGTGATGAAGATGTGGCGGCGGCACTGCAGGCCGCAACCGCTTTTCCGGGACTCAAGAACATGGACTTGGCGAGTTCGGTCAGCACGCAAAGCGCCTACCAATGGACGCAACCTTCATGGGAGGGCCTGACCAAAGGCGCGCAGCAAAACGATGAGCCTTTCCATGTGGTGGCCTTTGATTTCGGCGTTAAACGCAATATTTTGAGAATGCTCGTTGATCGGGGCTGTCGCCTGACGGTGGTACCGGCAACGACCAGTGCCGAGGCTGCAATGGCGTTGGCGCCAGATGGGATCTTCTTATCCAACGGCCCCGGCGATCCAGAGCCATGCGGTTACGCCATAGAGGCGATTAAAAGCTTTCTTGACGCCGAGATCCCAATGTTCGGTATTTGTCTAGGGCATCAGTTACTAGGGCTTGCCGCTGGCGCGAAGACGCAAAAGATGGGGCACGGTCATCATGGCGCCAACCACCCTGTGCAAGATTTAACAACGGGGGTGGTGATGATAACCAGTCAGAACCATGGATTTTGCTTAGATGAGACCCAGCTCTCGGATCAAATTGAGGTTACCCATCGTTCTTTGTTTGATGGAACAGTTCAAGGCGTACGTCATAAAACTGCGCCAGCATTTGGGTTTCAAGGCCANCCGGAGGCCAGTCCNGGTCCCCATGACGTGGCGCCGCTCTTTGACCAATTNATAAAGAGCATGACTAAGAGGGTTGGGTAGATGCCAAAACGAGCTGATATTAAGAGTGTTCTGATTATCGGTGCTGGACCGATTGTCATTGGGCAAGCTTGTGAGTTTGATTACTCGGGTGCTCAAGCGTGCAAAGCGTTGCGAGAAGAAGGCTACCGAGTAATTTTGGTGAACTCGAACCCGGCGACCATTATGACCGATCCGGCAACGGCCGATGCGACCTATATTGAGCCCGTAACCTGGCAGGTTGTTGAACGGATTATTGCGATCGAGCGTCCGGATGCGCTGCTCCCCACGATGGGCGGACAAACCGCGCTCAATTGTGCTTTAGACCTTGCGCGTGAGGGCGTGCTGGAGCGTTATGGTGTTGAGTTGATTGGCGCGACCAAAGAGGCCATTGATAAAGCGGAAGATCGACAGCTATTTGGTCAGGTGATGAAGTCAATTGGTTTAGAAACGCCGAGGAACGGGATTGCCCATTCTCTTGAAGAGGCTAAGCAGGTCCAGGCCAGTTTAGGGTTTCCTTGTGTGATTCGCCCAAGCTTCACCTTGGGCGGGAGCGGCGGTGGCGTGGCTTATAACGCCGAAGAGTTCATCGAAATTTGTACGCGTGGACTTGATTTATCGCCGACCAACGAGTTGTTGATCGATGAGTCCTTGCTGGGCTGGAAAGAGTTTGAAATGGAGGTGGTTCGAGATCGAGACGACAATTGCATCATCGTTTGTTCGATAGAGAACTTCGACCCAATGGGGGTTCACACGGGTGACTCGATTACCGTGGCTCCGGCCCAAACCCTTACTGATAAAGAATATCAACGTATGCGGAATGCCTCCATTGAGGTTCTGCGAGCGATTGGTGTTGAAACGGGTGGCTCGAACGTTCAATTCGGCGTGAGTCCAGTTGATGGTCGGATGGTTGTGATTGAGATGAACCCCCGAGTGTCGAGATCATCGGCCTTGGCCTCAAAAGCCACCGGGTTTCCGATTGCGAGGATTGCGACCAAGTTGGCCATTGGATACACCTTGCCTGAATTGGCGAATGAGATTACAGGTGGCGTGACGCCAGCCTCCTTTGAGCCGGCGATTGATTATATTGTTACCAAGATCCCGAGATTCACCTTTGAAAAGTTTCCGGAAGCGGATAACACGCTCACGACTCAGATGAAGAGTGTGGGCGAAGTCATGGCAATGGGTCGTACTTTCCAAGAATCAGTCCAAAAAGCGCTACGGGGCTTAGAGGTTGGGATTAATGGTTTTTCACCCGTGGTGGATTTGACCGATGAGGGCGCCTTGAGCCGAATACAGCACGAGCTTCGGGTGCCAGGTGCGGAACGAATTTTATATGTAGCCGATGCTTTTCGGTTTGGGTTGTCTTTATCAGAGGTAACAGAGCTTTCAAGTATTGACCCGTGGTTTCTTTCACACATTGGGTTTCTGATCGAGCAAGAGCAGCAGCTCAGTGGTAAGACACTCACGGATTTAGACTTCGCCGCACTCTTTGAGTTGAAGCGGCAGGGCTTTTCCGATAGCCGGCTGGCGGAATTACTGAAGGCTAATGAGGCAGATGTTCGGTCAGCGCGCTTAGAATTGGGGATAAAGCCAGTTTATAAGCGGGTGGACAGCTGCGCGGCAGAGTTTGCATCCCCCACAGCGTATCTGTACTCGACCTATGAAACCGTGTGTGAAGCGGCGCCTTCAAGTCGGGAAAAGATCATGGTTTTGGGCGGTGGTCCCAATCGAATCGGCCAAGGCATCGAGTTCGATTATTGTTGTGTCCACGCGGCGCTCGCTATGCGAGAAGATGGTTATGAAACCATTATGGTCAATTGTAATCCAGAGACGGTTAGCACGGATTTTGATACCTCCGATCGGCTCTATTTTGAACCGCTGACACTCGAGGATGTCTTGGCAATTGTTGAGATTGAGCAGCCGAAGGGCGTAATTATTCAATTTGGGGGGCAAACTCCTCTGAAGCTTGCACGCGATCTGGAAGCGGCCGGGGTGCAAATTATTGGCACCTCCCCGGATGCAATCGATATGGCGGAAGATCGTGAGCGGTTCCAGCAGATGCTTCATCACCTGGGGTTGAAGCAACCGGCTAATCGGATTGTTCGGACGGTTGAAGAGGGCTTGGCTGGTGCCTCAGAGATTGGTTATCCCTTGGTGGTTCGACCATCCTATGTGCTCGGCGGGCGTGCGATGGAGGTGGTCCATAAGGCAAGTGAACTCGAGCACTATTTGAAAAACGCAGTGGTTGTCACGCCAGATTCACCGGTACTTCTGGACCGGTTTTTAGATCTCGCAATTGAGGTTGATGTCGACGCGGTATGTGACGGTAAGCAAGTTGTGATTGGCGCCGTGATGCAACACATCGAACAAGCAGGCGTTCATTCTGGCGATTCGGCGTGCTCACTGCCGCCTTACAGCTTAAGCGATGATCTGATCGAGGAAATTGAGACGCAAGTCGTTGCAATGGCGATGGCTTTAGAGGTTGTTGGTCTGATGAATGTGCAGCTTGCCGTTCAGGCGGATCAAATCTTTGTCCTAGAGGTTAATCCCCGGGCCTCCCGAACGGTGCCCTTTGTGTCGAAATGCATCGGTCGGTCTTTAGCGAAGATTGCGGCGCGCTGTATGGCCGGTACGTCCCTTATAGAACAAGGCTTCACGCAGCAAATTAAGCCCGCGTATTTCCATGTTAAAGAGGCCGTCTTTCCGTTCGCTAAGTTCCCAGGCGTTGATCCGATTTTAGGACCGGAGATGAAGTCCACCGGTGAGGTGATGGGAATTGGTAGAACTTTTGGAGAAGCTTACGGTAAATCGCAACTGGCGGCAGATGACGAGATCCCGTCCTATGGGCGAGTCTTTTTGAGTGTGCGCGATCCGGATAAAGACCAATTGGTTGGCATTGCCAAAGACCTGCTGGACTTGGGATTTAAGCTCTGCGCGACAAGAGGAACGGCTTCTGTGATCACAGATGCCGGTCTTGCCGTTGAGGTGATCAATAAGGTGATGGAAGGGCGCCCGAACATCACCGATGCGATTAAAAACAATGAGATTAATTTTATTATTAACACGACAGAAGGTCAGCAAACGATCAAGGATTCTTTCGCGATCCGACGTAACGCCTTGCAGCACAATGTATGCTACACAACCACTATGGCAGGTGGTCGGGCAAGCATTGAAGCCTTGCGTCATAGTGCAGAAATGGAAGTATACTGCCTCCAATCGATGCATGCAGAGCTCTTAGATCGAGCTGGAATGACCACAACGAAGTTGGGTAGTTAGTTATGGATAAGACGCCAATGACGGCAGAGGGCGCAGAAGCGTTGCGCCTTGAATTAAAGCGCTTGACGTCAACAGAGCGGCCTCGGATTGTTAAAGAGATCTCAGCGGCACTCGCGCAGGGCGATTTGCGTGAAAATGCCGAGTTTCAGTATGCCAAAGAAGAGCAAGGCCATATCGAAGGTAGAATCTCAGAGATTGCAGCAAAGCTCGGTGCGGCTCAAATTATCAATATCAAAGAGATCCCAAAGTCTGGGAAGATCATTTTTGGTGTGACGGTCCGGTTGTTGAACTTAGACAATGATGAAGAGGTCTACTTACAAAATTGTTGGCGATGATGANGCGGATATTAAGGNCAACAAGATCTCGGTTTATTCACCTGTTGCGCGGAGTTTGATCGGAAAGCAGCAAGATGATGTGGTGCTCATCCAGATCCCATCGGGCCAGATTGAGTATGAGATTCTATCGGTAGAGCACTTGTAAGAAAGCCTCAGCCGCGGTTAACTCGCAATCCGGTCGAGGCCCAGGTGTCGTGAACCGGCGTGGGATTATTGGTGCCTGACCAAGTTTGAAAGAGATGGGTTGGGCGCGCTCGAGGCTCGAAGGATCAAAGCAATCCCGCCAATTGTTTGAATGACGGTTGTCTGGGTTGCGTTAACCAACTCGGCAAGGATGGCTTTTCTTGATTCTCGGTCTGAATTGATTCTGATCTTTATCAGTTCATGATCGTCTAAGGCTCGATTCAGTTCCGTCACAACCGTTTCGGAGAGCCCCTTCCCGGCAATCGTCACGATGGGGTCGAGGATATGGCCAATGGCCCGATAATGTTTCTTTTGTTGTTGGGTTAGCATGGTTGAATCCAAAAAGAACCATTGTACGTCATCGATGTGGTCCAAGGTGCATGCACAATGAAAAAATCTAAAACCAGTCAGCGCTGGCTCGACGAACACGAACAAGACCCCTACGTCTTAAAGGCGCGGTCGGCGGGTTATCGCTCTCGAGCAGTTTATAAACTCATCGAACTCGATGACCGGCTTAATTTGTTTCGGCAGCACCAAACAGTGGTTGACCTGGGTGCGGCGCCCGGTGGCTGGTCTCAAGTAGCAAGACAGCGCCTTGGAACAACGGGCCGAGTACTGGCCCTGGATATACTTGAAATGGCGCCTATCGAGGGCGTGGAGGTGATTACTGGGGATTTCACTGAAGCTGAGGCGTTGTCTGTCTTAGAAGAACGCTTGGGGGATCAGGTTGTGGATCTTGTAATTTCTGATATGGCCCCCAATTTAAGTGGGATGAAGTCAGTCGATTTGCCTCGGAGTATCGATTTAATCGAACTTGCGATGGACTTTGCAAGGGTGTGGTTAAGGCCGGGCGGGCATTTTGTGGCGAAAGGCTTTGAAGGAGAAGGAATTGATACTCTTAGGCAGCAGATTCGTATGAATTATGGTAAACAGGTTAATATTAAGCCCAAGGCGTCCCGGGGTCGATCCCGGGAGATTTATTTGATTGGGTTAGAAAAGAAGGCAGAGGGCAGCGCTGGACGCGAAACGCGCTGATTAATGTTTCAAGCGCTTAGATACCAAAAGGGCCCTCGCGAATCAGCCTGTGAGGTTAAGCGGCATGGTTTTGGGTCGGTGGATTGTGATCGTGTTTTTAAGATCAGCTCGCAGGCGCGGTCAAAGCCGCCCGGGTGGGTTGATTCAACCGACCAGACTTAGAAAGCAAATGAGGTTAGGCGGGCGTGTATTAACGCCTACGAACAATAGAATAAGGTTTATTTGGTTATGAGGTCAGCCAGAGCGGCGATGACCCCCGTAACCCGCACCCGGTAGCGAGGAAGCAACGTGAACGACATGGGAAAAAATATCTTACTTTGGCTGGTGATCGCTGTCGTTTTATTGACGGTATTTCAAAACTTCAATGTCAGTCGTCCACCGGAAGAAGTGCCCTACTCCACCTTTTTAGAACTGGTGAATGGGAACCAGGTGCGCTCTGTTGAAGTCGATGGGCTAATTATTCGTGGCGAGCGGTCCGATGGTATCTCGTTTGAAACCATTCAGCCTCAAATTGTCGACAAGGCCTTAATCGATGACATGGTTGAGCATAAGGTTGCGTTTCAGGGCGAGCGTCCGGAGCAGCAAAGCATTTGGATGCAGCTATTGGTGGCGAGCTTCCCAATCCTCGTGATTATTGCTGTTTTCATGTTCTTTATGCGTCAAATGCAAGGCGGCGCTGGCGGAAAAGGCGGGCCTCTATCNTTTGGTAAGAGNAAGGCCAAACTGTTGGGAGAGGATCAAATTAAAACGACCTTTGCCGATGTGGCAGGGGTTGATGAAGCCAAAGAAGAAGTAAAGGAACTGGTTGATTTCCTGAGAGAACCTGGAAAATTCCAAAAACTGGGTGGCCGAATTCCTCGGGGTACCCTGTTGGTGGGTTCGCCCGGTACGGGTAAAACCCTTTTAGCCAAGGCGATCGCGGGTGAGGCAAAGGTACCGTTCTTTTCAATATCCGGATCCGACTTTGTTGAGATGTTTGTTGGGGTAGGCGCATCAAGAGTGCGTGATATGTTCGAGCAAGCGAAAAAAGCGACGCCCTGTATTATCTTCATCGATGAGATTGATGCGGTGGGTCGTCATCGCGGTGCGGGGATGGGTGGCGGTAACGATGAACGAGAGCAGACCTTGAACCAACTTCTAGTGGAAATGGATGGGTTTGAGGGCAATGAGGGGATCATTGTCATCGCCTCAACAAACCGTCCCGACGTTCTGGATCCAGCCTTGTTGCGGCCAGGGCGGTTTGATCGGCAGGTGGTCGTGCCGCTCCCGGATCTCCGAGGTCGAGAGCAGGTGTTAAAAGTGCACATGCGTAAGGTGCCGCTCTCAGAAGATGTGGTCGCGATGGATATTGCGCGGGGGACGCCGGGCTTCTCCGGCGCCGATTTGGCAAACGTGGTGAATGAGTCGGCACTTTTCGCGGCGCGTCAGGATCAACGCCTGGTTTCGATGCGGCATTTTGAACAAGCGAAAGACAAGATCATGATGGGCGCTGAGCGTAAAACCATGGTGATGTCGGAGAAAGAGCGGACGAACACCGCTTATCATGAAGCCGGCCATTGTATCGTGGGTCACTTGATGCCTGAGCACGACCCGACCTATAAAGTGTCGATTATCCCGCGCGGTCGCGCTTTGGGTGTGACGATGTTTTTGCCAGAAGAGGATCGTTATTCCATGAGTAAACGGTCTATTGAGAGCCAGATCTGTGGTTTGTTTGGCGGCCGCATTGCTGAAGAATTAACCTTAGGATTTGAAGGTGTTACAACAGGCGCCTCGAATGATATTGAGCGGGCATCCAAAATGGCGCGTTCGATGGTGACGAAATGGGGGTTGTCTGAAAAATTGGGCCCGATGCAGTACGAAGATGATGAAAATGATGGCTTTCTGGGTAGGCCTGGGGGGCCAGCCAGGGCCAATATGTCCGCCGAGACGTCAAAAGTCATTGATGAAGAAATTAAGCAAATCATCGACCATTGTTACGGAACCGCGCGGCAGATTCTTACCGATCACCGCGAGCAACTGGATGCGATGGCCGCAGCGCTTTTAGAGTACGAAACGATCGATAAGAGTCAGATTGATGACATCATGGCAGGCAAGGCGCCAAAGCCACCTGCGAATTGGACGGATGACGCCCCGTCGAGCGGTCCGTCAGATGGAGAAGCTGCGCCTTCATCGGATGAACCTGGTTCGGATAACTTGGACGCCGCGCCCTCAGGCGCTTAATTCAAATTGAGTGCCAACCCGCTCCAGGGTTTAATCACTGAAGGGCGCCCACTTGTAATGGGCGTTCTAAATGTGACCCCGGACTCCTTCTTTGATGGCGGGCAATATCAAGCCCTTGATAAGGCCCTGCAGCGGGTCAGGGATATGGTTGAGCAGGGCGCTGACCTGATTGACATCGGCGGAGAGTCAACGCGTCCTGGGGCGTCCTCTCCCACAGAAACCGAAGAAGCTGCACGGGTCCTGCCGGTGCTAGAGGCCATTCAGGCGCGTTTTGATATTCCCATCTCGGTTGATACGAGCACCCCCTCCGTAATGGCAGCCGCTGTTAAATTGAAGGTTGCATTGATCAATGATGTTCGAGCCTTTGTTCGACCAGGCGCCCTCGATGCGATTGGCAGCGACGTCATGCTGGCTGTGATGCATATGTTGGGCACGCCTGCAACGATGCAGGATGATCCGCAATACCAAGATGTTGTTCGCGAAGTTGATGCGTTCTTTCTCAGTCGACTTACTGCTTTGCAACACGCCGGCATTGAGCGCTCGAGGATCATATTGGATCCAGGTTTCGGGTTTGGCAAAACGCTGGATCAAAACTTCAACCTAGTCCAGTCGCTTGAGGTCTTTCGCCAGCACGGTTGCCCAATTCTGATTGGGCTGTCAAGAAAGCGCAGTATCCAGGCGATGGGACGCGATGTTTTAGCAGGATCGGTCGCCGGTGCATTGGCGGCAGTTGCCAGAGGGGCTAACATGGTGCGAGTCCATGATGTTGAGGCGACGGTCAGTGCGCTTCGAGTCTGGCAGGCGATCAATTGCGCGAAGGAGACAACGCAGGATGCGTAAATATTTTGGAACGGATGGGATTCGGGGCCCGGTGGGAACGCCACCGATTACAGCGGATTTTGTTTTGAAGCTCGGTTGGGCAGCGGGCAAAACCTTTTCGCCTTCGGGTGGCGGCAACATCCTAATTGGGAAAGATACGCGTATATCGGGCTACTTGTTTGAGTCGGCTTTAGAGGCGGGCCTTGCGTCAGCTGGCGTCCATGTCACGATGTTGGGGCCGATGCCAACGCCAGCAGTGGCCTATCTTACTCGAGCCGTCTCTGCCGACGCGGGCATTGTGATCAGTGCGTCCCACAATCCTTTTTCTGATAATGGCATCAAGTTCTTCTCGAGTGAGGGCCGAAAATTACCCGATGAAGTTGAGCTTGAAATTGAACGGCTAATTGATGAGCCGATGACAACGGTTGCCTCTGCGGATCTCGGTAAAGCGGACCGCATGAACGACGCGGTAGGGCGCTATGTTGAGTTTTGTAAGACGACTTTCCCGAAGTCTTTGAATCTAAAGCAGATGAAGCTGGTCGTAGATTGTGCCCACGGCGCAACCTATAAAATCGCGCCGGCGGTTTTTCAAGAGTTGGGCGCGCAGGTGATTGCAATTGGTTGCTCGCCCGATGGTTTGAATATTAACGAGGGTTTTGGCGCAACCAGCCCAGAAGCGCTTGCTGAGCGGGTTGTTCAAGAAGGCGCAGACCTTGGGATAGCGCTAGACGGTGACGGTGATCGTCTGGTCATGGTGGATCACCTAGGCGAGGTCGTCGATGGCGACGAGTTGTTGTTGATCATTGCGCTGCATCAGCAGGCGAAAGGACTTTTAACAGGTGGCGTTGTGGGGACGCTGATGAGTAATTTAGGCCTTGAGGTTGCGTTAAAAGACCGCGGCATTGCCTTTGCACGGGCGCAGGTCGGGGATCGTTATGTTGTTGCTAAGCTTTTACAGGAAGGCTGGCATCTGGGTGGTGAAGGCTCTGGCCATATTCTGTGTCTCGATCGGGCAACAACCGGTGATGGCGTGGTGTCTGCATTGCAGGTGCTCCGCGCAATCACAGATCAAGGTAAGACGCTGGCTGACCTGAAGACGGCCATGACGAAATTCCCGCAGGTGATGATTAATGTCCCAGCGAACAGCGCAAAGGTGATGGAGAATAACGCGGTTCAATCCGCCGTGCGTGACGTCGACGCTGTGTTGGGCGACAAAGGCCGAGTCCTATTAAGGCCTTCGGGAACCGAGCCGTTGATTCGAGTCATGGTTGAGGGAGAAGATGCGCCTCAAGTGAAGCGGCTTGCGGCGCAATTAGCGGCAGTGGTTGCTGCAAGCGAGGATTGAAACTTAGACAGAGGTTCGTTAACATTCGCCGCCCGCGCCAGGTAGGTCTGCGGATGACGTAACATGGTTTAAGGGGCAATGGCCGAGCAAAAAGGTTAGCCGGTAAAAGAGGTGACCATAGTGGGTCCTTTGGTGGTGGCGAATTGGAAAATGAATGGCTCCGAACAGCTCTTGCGAGCGGTTGTTCAGGAAGTCGGTGGTCTAGCCGAGGCGACTGTGGTTCTGGCGGTACCAGCACCGTACTTGTCCTTAACCAAGGGCTTTGGTAATACGCAAGTTGAATGGGCAGGTCAAAATGTCCACTGGTTAAAATCTGGGGCCTACACGGGTGAAGTGAGTGCCAGTATGTTGGTCGAGATGGGCGTCGGTTGGTGTTTGGTGGGCCATTCTGAGCGTCGGCAACACTTTTCGGAAACCGATGAGTTGGTGCTTGCGAAGACTAAGGCTTGTTTGGAAGTCGGAATTCGCCCTATCGTTTGCGTCGGCGAGAGTTTACAAGAGCGGCAGGCGGGTAAGGCCTTAGAGGTTGTCAGTCGTCAGCTTACAGAGGTATTAAACGGTGTGCCAAGGGCGTTAGCGCCGTTAATTGTGGTGGCCTATGAGCCGGTTTGGGCGATTGGCACGGGCGAAGAAGCCTCGCCAGAGATCGCTCAAGAAGTCCACGAGGCGTTAAAGCGGGCGGCGCGGTGTGAAATTGAGGGACAAGAGCTTAGGGTCTTGTACGGAGGCAGTGTAAACGCGGATAATGCGAACGCGTTGATGAGGATGCCGGATGTTGATGGTGTTTTGGTTGGGGGAGCGTCGTTAGAGGCACTTGGATTCAGGCAACTATGTGCGCAAGTCGCTGGGTCGGTATGACGCTGTGATCCCAAAAGAATTGGTTTAGAGGCGAACGCGGCGGTCTAGTCGTGAGGTTGAGAAGAGCAATGATGGATTTAGATTTATTTGAGCAATTGGTATTAGTGGTCCACGTAATCGCCGCGTTGTCTGTGATTGGCCTGGTACTGATTCAGCAGGGCAAAGGGGCTGACATGGGCTCCGGATTTGGTGGCGGTGCCTCGAACACGGTGTTTGGGAGTGGCGGCGCGGGTAATTTTCTGACNCGACTCACAACCTGGATTGCAATCGCCTTTTTTATAACGAGCTTTGGGTTGGCNTATGTTGCCAAGCAGCGCTCAGAAACGATGAGTAATCAGGGTATTCCNCAAATTCAAGCGATCGAGGTGCCTGCNAGCTCGAACGCGAGGGATCANTCTGAGATACCTGAGTTATAAGCAGTTTAGCCGAAGTGGTGGAATTGGTAGACACGCTAGCTTGAGGGGCTAGTGGGGGAAACCCCGTGGAGG
>JGI20151J14362_10001555_pt1 | contig 16554 bp, 19 predicted proteins | sample COG_01_FD_14362 | JGI IMG/M metagenome (IMG submission 14362)
GTTCATCATGCTTATTTTCTTTATTGTTACAGCAAACTTTATTAAAGAGCCTGGTTTAGAAATAAATAGACCTGATTCAGAGACAGCTGAAACTCAAGAGAATGCTGCAATTTTAATTGCAGTTGGAGCAACTGGAGAAATTTGGATGGATGGCAGAAGAATTGATGTTAGACAAGTTAAAGCTAATGTTGTGAAGATGCTTGCTGATAATCCTCAGGGTTCTGTAGTTATTCAGGCTGATGAAAAAGCTGTTGCAGACACAATCATTAAAGTCATGGATGGTGCAAGGGAAGCTGGAGTATCTGCAATTTCATTAGCATCAGAACCCAAATAGTTATTAATTAAATATGGCGACAGAAACAGTAAATTCATCAGAATCAGTATTAGGCTTCTTAGCTAAAAATAAATATATTTCTGGTGGTGTTTTAGCTTCATTAGTTGGGCTAGTGCTGTTCTTTGTTATGGTTTTGTTAATCTCATTAGGCGACAGTGGAATCAAAGATGATAAGTCCGTTAAGCTTGTAGATATTGTTATGCCAGAAAGAGATATAGACACACTTATGCAAGAAGTTGATAAACCAGATGAACCTGAGGAGCAACCAGATGATATTGCTCAACCAGAACTAGAACTTCAGCCACTTACAGGTGTTGATGTGACGATTGCAAAACCAAAAGCAAATATTCAAGCTGGAGGTTCATTCTTTAAAGACGGAGAATACATGCCATTATTTGCAGTACAACCTCAATATCCAAGAAGGGCCCAAGAAAGAGGCACAGAGGGTTATGCGATAATTAGTTTTACTATTACCGAACAAGGAACTGCAGAGGGAGCTAGTGTTGTAGAAGGAAAATGTGGAGATATAAATGATCCTGAAGTTGTTATGAGAGATTGTTCAATTTTTAATAATTCTTCAATAAGGGCTGCAGCTAAATTAAAATATAAACCAAAAATTGTTGATGGCAATCCAGTCAAAGTAGACAATGTTTTATATAGATTTAGATATGAGATGGAAGACAGTGATTAGTATGAAAAAATTAAATTTATTAAGACTCTTTAGCGCTCTTTTAGTCGCTTGTATTTTTATGCCAGTTGATACCTTTGCTCAATCCTCTGAGTCGAATAAATCTAAAAAACAAACTACATATAAAAAAGCTAGAGTTCTGCAAACAGCAACTGCTAAAAAGATTACAAAAGTTACCGAAGCTTTAGAAAGAGTAAAAATTGTAGAAATTAAAGATACTAACAAAGAATCAGAAACATATGGTCAGATGATACCTACCGAAGAGCCAGATCCTGATATGCCCACTGTAATTAAAATTTTAACAGAGATGAGATCTAAAGCATCTGAGATGAAAAGTTATGACAGATCTATCATGTGGAACTACTGGGGATATGTTTACTATACTGAAGAAAATTATCCTGAAGCAATAAAAGCATATACAAAGGTTATTGATGAAGAAGAGGTAACACTTCCCTTAAGAAATGGAACACTTTTAACTCTTGCAACACTCCATATGGTGGAAGAGAATTATCCAAAAGGTATTGAATTAATTCTTATATGGATGGACGAGGTAGAAACTGTTACAGCTCAATCTTGGTCATTACTAGCAACTGCATATTTTCAAACCGAAGACTATAAAAAAGCTCTTGATGCATCAATCACTGCTGTAGATATGGCAGAAGTTGAAGGTTATACACCTAAAGAGAACTGGTATGTAATCATGGCAGCATGCTATGAAGAACTAAAAAAGCAGATTGGTGAAAAAGAAACTTTATTAAAACAATTAGATATTTATGAAATCTTGGTTAATTTATATCCTAAGAAGCGTTACTTTCTTCAATTAGGCCAAACATATGGAGTCCTAGAAAGAGAAAAGGATTATATGGTTGCTTTAAATGCAGCATATCAAAGCGATTATCTTGACAAAGAGGGTGAATATTTAACGCTTGCTCAACTACTTTTAATGAATGGCAATCCCTACTGGGCAGCAAGTGTAATTGTGAGCGGCCAAGAAAAAGAAGTTCTTGTAACAAATCAAGAAACAAAAAAAGAAGAATTACAGCCTGTTGTTAAAGATACTGAGAAAAATCTCAAACTTCTTGCTGACTCTTGGAGAATGGCACAAGAAATTGATAAAGCTATACCTGTTCTAGAAAAAGCTGCAAAAATATCTGAGGATGGAGAGACCTATGTTCTTTTAGGTAACTTATATCTATCTGAAGATAAGTTAAAAGATGCTGTTGATGCCATAGAGAAAGGTATCAAAAAAGGTAAACTTAAAAAAATAGCGCAAGCTCATTTAACTTTAGGCCAAGCCCATTATGAATTACAGAATTTTGAAGAGGCCAAAAAACAGTTCAGAATGGCAGCTCGTGATAAGGATAAGAAAATTAAGAAGACTGCAAATTCATGGATTAAATATACTGAAAATGAAGAAAGCAGAGCAAAGAATCTTGAATTAAGAAGAAATTATATTAAGCAGTCATAATTTTTTTGTAGGTTTCTACAGCAAAATCATATTGATTATCTTCATTCTTTAAGAACTCATCTGAAGAAATTAATTCCCAATTACTAAAGTCTATTTCAGGGTAATAAACATCACCATCTATTGAACAATCCACCCTTGTTAGAATAAGCTTATTAAAGGAATCTATTGAATCTCTAAATAAGTACCCGCCGCCAATAATTGCAACCTCATTAGCAATGTCCTGATCAAGATTGTATATTTTAGCTGCCTCAATAGCGTCTTCTAGACTTGTAAATATTGAAACACCTTCAATGTCTTTTAATGTAGAAGAAATTACATAATTAACTCTATTAGGAAGGGGTCTGCCAATAGATTCATACGTTTTCCTTCCCATTACAATTATCTTCCCCGTTGTATACTTTTTAAAATGAGCAAGATCATCTTTTAAGCTCCACGGTAAATCATTATTAACTCCAATCACCCAATTATTGGACATAGCAACAACATGAGAAATAATTAAATCCATATTAAACCGCCATTTGTGCTTTTATAGCAGGATGATGCTCATAATTTTCTAATATAAAATCATCGACACTTAATGAACTTATATCATCTATTGAATTAATTTCTGGAAGCTTTAAGTTTGGAAGATCTTTTGGTTTTCTAGATAGTTGCTCTTTAACCTGATCAATACTATTTTTATATATATGCGCATCTCCAAAGGAGTGGACAAATTTTCCAGGCTTTAGTCCACATATTTTTGCAAATATTGATACAAGCAAAGCATAACTTGCAATATTAAAGGGCACGCCTAAGAACATATCAGCACTTCTCTGATACATATGACAACTTAAAGATCCGTCCTTAGTAACATAGTACTGAGACATAACATGACAAGGAGGTAATGCCATCTTTTCAAGTTCAGCTACATTCCATGCACTCAAGATATGTCTTCTTCCATATGGGTTTTTTTGAATTCCATCTAATAATATTTTAATTTGATCAATATTGCCCCAGTTCCTCCATTGGACGCCATAGACAGGGCCTAATTTTTTTTCAATATCATTATTTGTATAACCAAGCTCTTTGCCCTGTTTATCTGCATTATCTGTCCAAATAGTTGAGTATTTTTCTAAATCAGCAAGCGATGTTCTATCTTTACCAAATCTTATCTCCGCAAGCCTTCTTTCATCATCTGAACCTTCTAGGAACCACAGCAACTCTGAAACAACACCTTTCCAAGCTAAAGATTTAGTTGTTACAGCTGGAAATCCTTTCTTTAGATCAAACTCTAATTGATGCCCAAAAGAAGATAGAGTTCCCGTATTAGTTCTATCCTCTCTTTCTTCTCCAGATTCAAGAATATGCGATAGTAAATCTAAATAAGCTTTCATGCTTTCCGTAAAAAATAAGTTAGTAGTACAAATCCTGCAAAGATCATTGGCAAGCAAAGCAATTGACCCATACTCAACCATTCTAATGCAACAAAGCCTATATGTGCATCGGGCTGCCTAAAAAATTCTATAAAAAATCGTGTTAAGCCATATAAGATCAGAAATGAAGCTGAAACTATACCTCTCCTAGATGTTTTTTTATTAATAATAGTTAGCACTACAAATAGAATTATTCCCTCAAAAAAACTCTCATATAATTGAGATGGATGTCTTGGAAGACCAAAAGGATCAGTAGGAAAGATAAAACCCCATTCACCTGAGGTTGCTCTTCCATAAAGCTCCCCATTCAGAAAATTTCCTATTCTTACTAATCCCAAGCCAATTGGCATAGCTAAAGTTATTCCATCTGTAAGCCTAAAGAAATCAAGTTGAAATTTTTTAGAAAAAATAATTGTGCTTACAATCACTCCAGCAAGACCACCATGAAAACTCAAACCACCTTGCCAGATATAAAAAAGTGAGAGAGGATCATTTACAAGTTGATCAGTTCCGTAGAAAAACATATATCCAATTCTGCCGCCGATCATAGCTCCAAAGATAAGACCATAAAGAAATACAAGATCATTTACCTGATCAACAGATAACGCTAACTCTTTAGTAATGGGATGTGTTTTCAAAAATAAATATATAAAGTATGCAGAAAGCACCCAAGTAACAGCATAATACTGAATATTTAACGGCCCCAATGAGATTAAACTAGGGTTATTAAAAAAATCTGATAATTCAATAATCATATTGCTAGCATATACAATGCACCAATTATTAGGAATAAAGAAAATAAAATTTTTAGAACTAAATCACTTAAACTGTGAGTGATAGCTACTCCTATTTTCGCAGAGAAAATACTGGTAGCGGATATACCTATGACCGCTGGTAAATATATATAACCTAGCGACATTGAAGGAGTGTTTTCTATACTCCAGCCAGTATACAAATATCCCAGAGATCCAAATAAAGCTATAGGTACACCACATGCCGCAGCTGTTCCTATGCAAAGTTTCATCTCATAACCAAAATACCTTAAATAAGGAACAGTGAAACTACCACCACCTATACCTATGATTGATGAAGCCATTCCTATTCCAGATCCAGATAAAACAGAAGAGATAGAATGACTCTCCCTTTTAGAAGCTTTTATTTCAAAGCTAGAAATTAATTGTATAGCCACGATTATTAAAAAAATTCCTACTAAGTATCTCAAGCTATCACCTGAAATATTTCCTGCAATAAAAGCTCCTAATATAGCTCCAACAGCAATGCCAGATGAGAGTGGATAAAAGATTTTCCAAACCACTCCTTTTTTTTGATTATGAGAATATGCTGAAGCTATTCCAGTAAAGAAAATACTAGCTAAAGAAGTTCCTATAGCAAGGTGAGTAGTAATAACTTGATCAAATCCCAAATAGATAAAAGTAGCTATCAATGCTGGAACTATGATCACGCCTCCACCAATACCAAACATTCCTGCAAGTGTTCCAGCAAAAATTCCTACCGAAAGAAATATTATTATCTCCATACCCATTTAAGAAATTACCTCTATGTAAGGCATACAGAATTCTTTTAACACTGAACGATAAACATCTTTTTTAAAATCCACAATTGTGTGAAGAGGGTACCAGTATGATGCCCATTTATAATCATCAAATTCCGGGTTTGCATCATTTGTGAAATCTATCGAAACATCATTTAAAAGTTTGAACATGAACCACTTTTGTTTTTGGCCCTTAAATTTATTTTTAAAGGATATTTTTGTATACTCGCTTCAGGAAGATCATATTTGTACCAGCCTTCAGAGCTTGCTATCTCTCGAACATCAGAGCGATCTATACCAACTTCTTCATAAAGCTCTCTCAAAGCTGCTGCTTCTGGTTTTTCACCAAGATCAATACCTCCTTGTGGAAATTGCCAATTCTCAGAATCTTTTCTTTTGCAAAGCAATAATTTGCCTTTATCATTAACTACAATAAGGCCAACGTTCAATCTGTATCCTAATTCTTTGGTCATAAATAGATTATGTTATATGAGTGATAAATTAATAATATTTGACCTTGATAATACCATTCTTAATGGAGATTCTGATTATTCATGGATTAAATTTTTGATTGATTCTGGTCAAGTTGACTATGATGAATATACAAAGAAGAATGAGTATTTTTATGATCAATATTATCAAGGAAATCTAGATTATGATGCTTGGGCTGAATTTGCTCTTTCAACATTTAAAGATAAAACACCAGAACAATTAAAAGAATTATTAGCAGAATTTCTAAATTCTATAATTGAGCCAATGATAAATATTTATGCACTAAGACTTTTGCATGAACACTCTCATAATAATGATTTTATGCTTCTTGCTTCTGCAACCAATTCAATAATTGTTCAACCCATAGCAGAGAGGTTAGGCTTCAAGCATATTATTGCTACAGACGCTGAGATTATTGATGGTAGATATACTGGCAAAATAAAAGGAGAGTCTGCATTAGGTAAAGGAAAATTAAATAAAGTAAAACAATGGATGAATAAAAATGGGTTTACCAATTTTGAAAATACAACCTTTTACTCAGATTCAATCAATGATTTACCCCTACTATTAGAGGTCTCTAATCCGATAGGTGTTAATCCTGATGAGCAATTGAGAAATGTATGTTGGGAAGCTAATTGGGAAATTATTGAATTACCAATTCACTAAAAATCATCCATAGAAGGACAACTGCAAATTAAATTTCTATCACCATAGGTATTATCGACTCTACCAACTGGTGGCCAGAACTTATTATTTTTTAAACTTTGAACTGGATAGGCTGCCCGAATTCTTGAATAAGAGTGCACCCACTCATCATTAGCCATCTCTTCTGCTGTATGCGGAGCATTTTTTAGCATATTGTCATTCTTATCAAGAGCGCCACTTTCAATGTCAGAAATTTCTTTTCGAATACTTATCATAGCATCACAAAAACGATCTATTTCTGCTCTAGATTCACTCTCAGTAGGCTCAATCATAAGAGTTCCAGCAACAGGCCAGGACATAGTCGGAGCATGAAAACCATAATCAATTAATCTTTTAGCAATATCCTCTACCTCCACTTCAGCAGAATCTTTGAAAGGCCTTACATCTAAAATGCATTCATGAGCAACAAGCCCACTTTCTCCTTTATACAAAATTTGATAATCATCTTTCAATCTGAAAGCTATGTAATTAGCATTTAATATCGCAATCTCAGTCGCCTTTCTAAGGCCATTCGCACCCATCATTTTAATATACATCCAGCTGATAGGAAGAATGCTCGCACTTCCCCAGTCCGATCCAGAAACTGGACCAACTTTTCTACTAGAATTATTATGAAAACCCGGTACAAATTCTTTAAGTTTATCGACAACTCCAATCGGACCAACTCCAGGTCCTCCACCTCCATGAGGGATACAGAAAGTTTTATGAAGATTAAGGTGCGAAACATCACCACCAAAATGTCCAGGATAACAAAGACCAACCATAGCATTCAGGTTAGCTCCATCTATATAAACTAAACCGCCAGCATCATGAACAATTTTACAAACTTCTGTGACTGAGGATTCAAATACACCATGAGTTGAAGGATAGGTAATCATAATTGCTGATAATTTATCTTTATACAGCTCAGTTTTTTCTTTTAAATCTTTAATAGAGATATTTCCTTCCAAGTTGCACTCAATTGGAACCACCTCAAGTCCAACCATTTGGGCCGATGCAGGATTTGTTCCATGTGCTGATCTAGGTATTAGACATATATTTCTTTCACAGTCACCTTTGCTCTTGTGATAGGCATTAATGGCTAGGAGACCTGCAAATTCTCCTTGTGATCCAGCATTAGGCTGTAATGAGACTCCTTTATAACCCGTAATAGCAATTAGCATAGATTCAAGCTCATCAGTTAACTCTATATATCCATCTATTTGATTAGCTGGAACTAGGGGGTGAATGGAAGAAAACTCTGGCCAGCTAACTGGCATCATTTCTGAGGCTGAATTAAGTTTCATCGTGCACGAGCCTAATGGAATCATAGCCGTGTCCAATGCAATATCTTTATTAAATAGTCTCCTAATGTACCTCATTAACTCTGTTTCTGTCTGATAGTCATTAAATACGCTATGAGTAAGATAATTTGAAGTTCTAATAAGATTTTCTGGTATTGAGGCAGAAAGATTATTTAAAGCAGATATATCTTCATCACAAAAAATACTCACTATCTCCTTAAGATCCTCAAAAGATACAGATTCATCTATCGTAATACCTATAGAAGAATCATCAATTAATCTTAAATTAATTTTTTTATCTAAGGCTTTTTCTATATAGCCTTGAGTCTTGTCACCCGAAAGGATAACGAGAGTGTCAAAAAATGTTGAAGATTTAAAATCAATGTCATTTTTAGTAAGAGCTAGCATTAATAATCTAGCAAAGTCATTAACCCTTTGGCCAATTGCTTTTAAGCCCTCTGAACCGTGGTAAACGGCATAGAATCCAGCCATGATTGCTAACAATGCTTGAGCAGTGCATATATTACTTGTCGCTTTTTCTCTTCTTATATGCTGTTCTCTGGTTTGTAATGCCAGTCTATATGCAATATTCCCATGTGAGTCTATTGAGGCTCCAACAATTCTTCCTGGCAAAGAGCGTTTGTATGATTCTTTTGTTGCCATGAATGCAGCATGCGGCCCACCAAAACCAATGGGCACACCAAATCTCTGAGATGATCCTATAACAATATCTGCTCCAAATTCACCAGGCGGTTTAATCAAAGTTAATGCAAGTATGTCGGCAGCAAAAATAACAAGAGCATCATTTTTATGACTAGAATCAACTAGATCAGAAAAATCACGGATAACTCCATCCACTCCTGGATATTGAACAAGTGCAGCAAAATATTCTTCATCTTGCATTTTTTGAGGATCACCGATTTTTATTTCTATACCCAATGGCTTAGCTCTTGTCTTTAACACATTAATAGTTTGCGGAAGACATTGCTCATCAACTATAAATAAACTTGCTTTAGATTTACTTATTCTTTTTGCAAGCGTCATAGCTTCAGCTGCAGCAGTAGGCTCATCAAGTAATGAGGCATTTGCTATCTCCATTCCAGTAAGGTCACAAATCATTGTTTGATAATTAATAAGAGCCTCTAGTCTTCCCTGAGCAATTTCTGGTTGATAGGGGGTATAAGAGGTATACCAACCCGGATTTTCAAAAATATTTCTTATAATAGGTGCTGGAGTTACTGAGTTATAAAAACCTTGCCCTATATATGTTTTATAAACTTTATTTTTTTTACTAATTTTCTCTAAATATCTGATCGCCTCCTCTTCGGACAATTCAGAGCTTAGATTTAAAGATTCAGGACTATAAATATTTTTTGGAACTATAGATTGTATAAAATCATCCATTGATGAAAACCCTATATCCTCAAGCATTTCAGCCGATACTTTTTGATCTATCCCGATATGCCGGCGTGAAAAGGAATTTAAATTTGAATTCATGGTTTTAAGAGATTTTTCTTTCTTAGACATTATAAAAACCGATTATAGTAAATGCGGTTTGAAGTTTAGACATATTATTCTTCGCAGACTTCGCTGTATTCTTCAGGTGACAGTAATTCGCTGATCTCATCTAAATCATCAGGCTGTATTTTATAAAACCATCCATCAGAGTATGGAGATTCATTAACAGTTTCAGGATTGTCTAGAAGCAGCTCATTGACTTCAATTATTTCTCCAGAAACAGGAGAGTAAACATCTGAAGCAGCTTTAACCGATTCGACAATTGCCACCTCATCTTCTGCATTCATTTGAGTACCTATATCTGGGAGCTCTACGAAAACAATATCGCCTAAAAGGTCCTGAGCATGATCAGAGATACCAACTGTTACAGTCCCATCTTGTTCAACTCTTACCCATTCATGTGATGTTTTAAACTTTAGATCGCCAGGAATTTCATTCATATGAGCATTTTACCTTTTCTCATAAATGGTGGCGATACTATTTCGACTTTAAATTCATTATTTCTTATTTTAACTTTTCCTTCTCCATCATGACCTTTATCTAACCTTGCAAATGCAATACTAAAACCAAAAGAAGGAGAATAAGAGCCACTCAATATTTCACCATTACCAGCTTTATGTTCAACTAATTGATGTGATCTTAAAATTCCTTTGTCTCTTAAAATAATTCCCTTCAATTCTTTGTATGTATCTTTTTTAATGTCTTCAAGAGCTATTTTTCCAATGAAATCTCTATTTTTATCATTTAAGTCTATTGTCCATGCTAGGTTTGATTCATATGGATTATTATTTATATCCATATCAGAGCCATAAAGATTTAATCCAGCTTCTAATCTCAAAGTATCTCTAGCACCCAGTCCAATAGGTGATGCTCCTGCTCCCAGCAGATCCATCCAGAATGATTCAACATCAGAATTGGCTATAACAACCTCAAATCCCTCTTCACCGGTATAACCTGTTTTAGCTATCATTAATGAGTTATAAATTTTTACATCAAAATCAGACATTGTATTTAGATTGTAAATACCAATTCGTCTAAAATATTTTTAGAATTAGGTCCTTGAATGGCAACAATAGATAAATCACTCATAAGTTTTATTTTCACATCATAATTTTTAGATTGTTTAAGAAACCAATCATGATTTTGTGAACGAGTAGCGCAATTTGAAATTATCCTATAGTGAGTTCCAAGGTTATAAACGATTAAGTCATCTAATATGCCGCCATCATTATTTAGAAGAGGGCTATATAAAGCCCTTCCAGAGTTCTTAATTTTATTTACATCATTTGGTAAAAGATATTTTAAAAATTCTTCCTGCTCTGAGCCACTTAAATCAAATATAGACATATGAGATACATCAAATATCCCAACATCAGATCTTACAACCTTATGTTCATTAATCTGCGAACCGTAATTAATAGGCATACTCCAGCCACCAAAATCTACCATCTTGGCACCAAGATTTTTGTGCTGTTCAAATAAAGTAGTTTTATTCATTTCTATCAAGCCTCTTATTCAAAAAATAAACCAATATAAAACTTAGCATGACGAGTAAGAGGCTTGGATTTGCTGCTAATTCCCATTGACCCTCACTTGTGAAGTTATAGATTTTTGATGAAAGGGTCTCAAATCCTACAGGCCTTAGAATCAAAGTAGCAGGCTGCTCTTTTACCACTTCAATAAATACTACTAGAAATGCTACGAGCATCGCGGGCCTCATGGATGGAAGATACAGAGAAGTAAATGCTTTTAGCGAGTTAACAGGCATAGTAGAAAGAGCCTTCTTACTAGATTCGGGTATGTTTTCTAATGCTGAAATTAGGTATTGAAAAGCAGGAGTCATAAATCGTATAGATAAACATAAAACCAAACCAAAAATTCCTATAGATGTAATAGAGATTCCAAATAGCTCATTAATAACAATTAATAAACCAACAGCAATAACTGATCCTGGCAATGCATATCCAATCGTTGCTGCTGTATAAATACCTTTCATTTTAGTAGAGCCTGCGTAGGCAAGAGATAGAACTAATGCAGTAATGCTAATCAATAAGGCTGTAAAAAAGCCAAGAAATCCAGAATTCATAAAAAGTTTAATATTTGAGACTGATAGAAATGTTTCACTTAAGTCACTCCATACTAATAATTGAAGAAAAGGTAATCCAAACGCAATTATGAATAGCAAAGAGCATGCAGAGCAGCAAATAATTCCTAATGATTTATTTAAAGGGATTTTGTCAAAAGAATCATGCGATATTGAGCCAGTTTTATTTGAATCTGTAAGTTTCTTACTTAAGATAAGTAAAAGAATAACAAAAATGAATAAAATTCCTGCTAACCTAGCCCCACTAAAATAATCTTGATAACCAAACCAAGCATTATAGATTGCTACGGTAAATGTCTCAATTCTAAGCGTTGACACGCCCCCAAAATCTGCAAGAGTTTCAAGCATTGCTAAGATCATTCCAGCAATAATTGCTGGTTTTAGGGCCGGTAATAAAATAGTTTTTATGGCTGTTATGTCTGATTTACCAAGCGTCTTTGCTGCTTTAAAAATAGGAATTCCTAAATATCTAATTTGGGCTTTCATTAAAAGAAAAATATAAGGATATAGAGCAAGTGACATAATTATAGATGCTCCAAGAATATTTCTTACCGAAGGCAGTATAATTTCAAAGTCTCTAAACCATGTTGCTATAGGACCCGAATATTCAAGACCTCCAACAAAAATAAATGCATAAATATATGCAGGAAAGGCAAGCGGTAAGGTTAGGGACCAGCTAAAAAACTTATGACCTGGGAATTTATAGAGACTGGTTATTATTGCAAAAGGCGCAGCAATAATAAAAGTAAAAAATCCTACAAGAATAGTTAGAGAAATAGTATTTATTAAGAGTTTTGAAATGAGTGCGGATGTAAGAAAATTTTCAGAAAAACTTTGTAGAAAAGCTAAAGTAAGAAAAGATATAAAAAAAAATATTGAAAATCCTACCCAAGGAGCTGAAAGGTATTTCCAAATTTTTAAGTGCTGCATCTTATTCTTCTAAAAGATTTTTCTTAGGCTGTTTGAGATTCTTTTTATTTTTGGCACCCAACTTCTCAAGATCTTTCATTTGATTAAATAAATTACCTTGCCCTTCATATAATTTGTTTTGCGCGCCAAGAAAAGATTTCTCAACACTCTTTAAATGACGACCAACGTCCTCTAAATCATCTGTTAAACCAGAGAACTTATCTATTAAATGTCCTGCTCGTTCAGCAATTAAGTCTGCATGCTTATTATGCTTATCAAGCCTCCACAGATTTTCAGCTATCCTTAAGATAGCTATCAAGTTTGTCGGAGTAACAAAAGCCATCCTATTATCATTAGCATACTTTTGTAATTCCCAATCATTTGTAAGAGCTAATGATAGAGCTGACTCAATTGGAACAAACATAAGCACATAATCGGGAGAGTTTATCTCTGGTAAAGCATGATAATCTTGTTCTTTAAGAGATTTCATATTTTTCTTCAATGAAGCTATATGATCTTTTAAATGAACTTCTTTAAGTTTTATATCATCTTCTTTAATAAATTTTTCGTAAGCAGTTAGCGAGACCTTAGAATCGATAACAATGTTCCTTTCTCCTGGCAAATATATGACAGCATCAGGTATTTTTAAAGAACCATCTGATGCTCTAAAACCTTTTTGTAATTCGTAATTTAACCCTTTCTCTAGTCCAGATTCCTCAAGCGTTCTTTCTAGAATTTGCTCGCCCCATAAACCTTGAGCCTTTGAATCACCCTTAAGAGCATTGGTTAAATTCTGGGTATTATCATTCATACTATCTGTGGCTTTCAAAAGTTGATCTACCTGATTTTTAAAGCTTTCTTTTGCAGCTGATTGTTCTTTTTGTTGAGTTTGGATTTGTTCTTTTAAATCTTTTATCTGCTCTTTAAAAGGTTCTAAGGTTAAATTAAGGTCTTTTAAATTCTTTTGAGACAAAGAATCAGTTTTTTCTTCAAGAATTTTATTAGCAATATTAATAAAGCTCATCTCTATTAGTTTTGCGTTATTTTTTTTCATTTTTACGATGACAAATAAAATTATTGCCAAGCTAAAAATAATTAAAAGTCCTAAAATTATATTTTGTTCAACCATTAGATACATTATTCCATTAAAATATATCTCATACTATGCCTGAATCAATTGCTCAACAATTTAAATCTCTACTAGAAGAAAATTTATCTATAGACCTAACGCGTGGAAAGCCTAGTTCATCTCAATTAGATCTATCAAATGAGCTCTTAAGTATTCCTTTACAGCCATTAACTGAAGATGGGGTAGATATACGAAATTATGGTGAACCGCTTGGCATTCATCAAGCAAGAGAGTTAGGAGCAGAGTTATTGGACAGCCCAATTACCCATACAATTGCAGCTGAGCAATCAAGTTTATTGCTATCTTATCAATTGCTTCTTGCTAGTCATCTTTTTGGCATTAATGGCAGGCCTTGGAAAGATATTGAAAATCCAAAATTTATATGCCCAACTCCTGGATTTGATAGACATTTTAATATGTTAGATGAACTTGGGATTGAAATGCTATCAGTGCCTTTAGTTGGAAATGGACTTGATCTTGATATTTTAAGTGCAACTTTAGCTGAGCATGATGACATCGTTGGTCTTATTAGTGTTCCAAGACACTCCAATCCTTCTGGTGATATTTATTCAGATAAAAATATTCTAAATATATTTGAGTTATGTTCTGAATATTCTGAAGATTTAATTTTTTTATTTGATCACGCATATTTAATTCATGATTTAACAAATGCACCAAATCAGACTTCAATATGGGCATTAGCGGAGCAAGCTGGAGTTTTAAATCAAACTGCAGTTCTAACCTCGTTTTCTAAGGTTACATTCGGCGGGGGTAGTTTAGCTTTCTTTGCGGGCGGCGATGGCACTTTCTCTTTACTTAAAAAGATTAGAGGCTCAATGATTATTTGTCCTGATAAAGTAAACCAATTACGTCATGTAGCTTTTTTTAAGAATAAAGAAAATATAATTTTGCATATGCAAAAACATGCAGCAATCATCGAACCAAAGTTTGTATTAACTTCCTCTATTTTAAGAACAATTCCAGAAGAATGTGGAACCTTCTCAAATCCCACCGGAGGATATTTTATTACTTATAAGACTACTAAACCCATAGCTTCTAAAGTTATAGAGATATGTAAGAGAGCAGGTGTTCTAATAACTCCAGCTGGTGCAACCTTCCCTCATGGAGTAGATCCTCAGGATAGCATTATTAGACTAGCGCCTACTTTTGTTGAGGCTATTGAGTTACAAAAAGCTATTGAAGTTTTTGCAGCCGCTGTGCAGATAGCGCATTTTAATTTAGAAACTTAATTCTTTGCTCTAGAGGCTGGAACATGACTTCCACTTTCGAAATGTGAAAAAATACTTGAAATATCAGGATGATTAGCAGGCTTATTAAGATTCTCTAATAAAAGATTTTGTTCAGAAACATATGCGATATAAAAAATGTCCTTATTTTCTGCAAGCACATGATAAAAAGGCTGATCTTTTGCTGGTCGCATGGTTTCTGGAATAGCCTTGTACCACTCCTCAGTATTATTAAACTCAGGATCTAGGTCAAAGATGACCCCTCTAAAATCCAGGAATCTATGCTTAATTACATTACCAATGGAGAATTTTGCTTCTATTAATTCTTTCATAATTTATATAATATATTGGTATCACCAAAAGAGAAATATTATGGATCAAGATATCATGGTTGTCTCCTCAAATCAGATTGAAGGAAGACGAATTTTAGAATACCTAGGAGTAGTAGCAGGGAGTATTGTGAAATCTAGGAATGCAGGTAGTGACATTTTTGCTGGCCTAAAAAGTATTGTAGGAGGTGAGCTAGTAGGCTATTCAAAACTACTTCAAAGAGCTAGGGACGATGCTTATCAACGAATGATAGAAGATGCAAAATCAAAAGGAGCAAATGCAATTATCGCTTTTAGATTTCAAACTTCAACAATCACGAAAGGTGCATCTGAAGTGGTGGCTTATGGGACAGCGGTAAAGATATAAAAAAAGGACGTATCAATGAATAAAACAGAAAAGACTGCTTTTAGAGAAGCAATAATAATTGTAATGATGGGCTGTATTATAAATTTCCCACTTCAAACATTTTTATTATGGCTAACTATCGATCAATGGTCGTGGACTAATACAATAATTATTTCACTCTTTACTCAGGCAATATTAACTTTTGTAGCCTTGTTAAGGGTATATTCAATTCGAATGAGATTTCAAAGAGGAAAATTCTAGAATATTTTTATAGTGCCCTTAGAGCATCAGTTATATTTTGTCTTGCTGCATTAAGCGCAGGCAAGAAACCTCCAATAAAACCAACTACTAATGCAAGAATTAGCCCCTGCATTATAATTTCTCCAGTAACAGCAAAATCAAACGAAGTTTGGCTAAATGTTCCGCCCGCTAATGTTGATACGGTGTATCCATTGAATACTACATAAGCCAATCCAGCACCAAGCAATCCTCCCAATAGCGCCAAAATCATTGATTCAATCATTAATGCAGCTAATATAGAACTCCCCCTAAAACCAACAGCCCTGAGGGTTCCAATTTCAACCAGTCGAGTGGATACAGCGCTATACATAGAATTTAGGGCTGCAAAGATGGAACCAATCGCCATAATGATGGCAACTAAATAACCAAAGCTATTAATTATTCCTGAGACCCCAGATGCTTGATTTTTATAAAAATCTAGTTCATTTTCAACTTTTACTTCGAGTCTCGGATCGTTTTCTATAAAAATAGCAAACTCATCAAAACTTGAAACAGATTCCAATCTTGCTATTGCATTTGATGTTGACGCTCCTCTCTGAAATGCAGATTGTGCTACTTTTACATCAGCCCAAACCTCAGATTCATGGACATCTCCTTCAGTACTAAAAACACCAACCACAGTCCATGTGGCATTTCTAAATGTTACTTTTTCGCCAAGCTCAACACCTTCATATTGATCATAGGCTCCTCTACCAACAATAATTTCTGCTTTACCTGGTTCAAAGTTTCTTCCTTTAA
>JGI20151J14362_10001568_pt1 | contig 16494 bp, 9 predicted proteins | sample COG_01_FD_14362 | JGI IMG/M metagenome (IMG submission 14362)
CCCTCCTGAGGATAATAGGCCGTATCCGAGGTCTGATCCGAGGTCTGACCATTGCCAAAGTCCCACAAATGCAGAAACGCTCCGTCCACAGCATTCGCCGAAACGAAAACTGAATTGGAATCAATTCCGATTACTTGCCCCAAGGAATCCACCGCATCAATGAAGTTCCATTCGAACGAAGCCGTTGGGGCTCCTGGCAAATCAATCCCCTCTTCCTCGTATGGCTTGCAGCCTTGAGCCATGAGCAGAAAGACCCCTGCAAAGGCAGCCGCGTAGTATATGTAAGCTTTCATCAGTATCCGTTGTTTTGTGTAATCAATCCTCCTGAAAGAGTTCTTTCCACTTCAGGAATCGGGAATACCTCGTGTATGCCCGCAATAAAGCCCCAATCAGCTAACTCTGTCGCCGCCCGACCGGTTCGGACCAAATCGAAAAAACGATGGCCTTCCATTCCCAGTTCTACGCGACGCTCGTGGTATATCGCGTCAAGCAAGTCTGGACCCGTCACGTCTGTTCCAAGCGACGCCAACAAAGCTTGATTTCCCCCTCTAGCACGGGAACGAATGATGTTCACTGAGTTTCGCGCCAGCCCTTCATCGCCGAGGTGATAGGCAGATTCCGCATGGAATAAAATCACATCTGCATACCGAATCACCCGATCATTCGAATATCCGTTCGGGTTCGGATCTCCAAAGGGAGCTTCGTCCGAAGCATTGATGAAGAACTTCTTAGAATAATACAAATGTGGCATGCCTGTGGCCTCCAAAGAGAAGACCCCACGGTCCCCCATCTGGTCCCCTTCTTGAAAGACCGTGGCGCTCAGGCGAGGGTCACCGTTTTCAAATTCCTCGACAAAGTTTTGCTCTGGTATATTGAATCCATAACCGCCAAATTGGCCACGCGCTCGCTGAAAAACATTGGTGAAGGTGCCTTCCAGTTGATTGCCCCAGTTTCCACCCGATGCATTCATGTACTGAATCTCCCAAATAGAACCCGGTCCATTTTCACCCGACTCGGTGAAAATATTCGCATAATCTGGATCAAGGAAATACTCGCCAGACGTCATGACATCCAAACAGATATCATTGCAAGGTTGCCATTCTTCTTGGAATGCATGTGCTTTCGCCAAAAGTGCACTCGCTGCTCCCCATGTCGCGCGGCCCGTCTCTGAGATGCTCAACTCGCTGCGTCGAGGTAGATTCTGACGCGCGAACGTCAAATCAGCCTCGATCTGCGCCCACACCTCACTCGAGGCAGTTCGGCCTTGCTGATACTCACTCGGTGCCAAATTGCTCAAAATGAGCGGTACATCACCAAACATGGTCACCAAATTGAAGTACCAGTATGCTCGAATAAAGGACGCTTCAGCTAAAAATCGATCCTTGTCTTGTTGATCCATTTCGATGCCTGGAATCCGNTCCAAAGCAAGGTTGCAGTAAGCAATGCCTCGGTAAGCTACTTGCCATTCAGCGAGCACCAGCTTGCTCGAAGAGTTACCTGAAAAGTTTTCGAATAAAAACAGTTCGGGCTCGTCTCCATCGCCTGACCCTCCCTTATGCGAGTCATCTGAGCAAATGTCCCCAAAGTACCATCGAAAGTGAGGCGCGAGCTGTGCGCTTCCTTGGATGTTGGTGACTTCTTGCTGCAGGTTGTTGTAACACGCGATGGTTGCTGATTCTGCATCATCCGCATTTTGGAAGAAATTGGCCTCTGTCGATCCGACCAAGGGCTGCACTTCCAAGAATTCTTGCTTGCACGCCACTAGAGCGACAGCGAGAAATCCAATTATCAACGTTGTTTTCTGATTCATCTTTCTGTGCTTAGAAGTTTACATTAATGCCCGCAATAAAGGTCCGCGCTGAAGGGTAGAAACCGCGATCGATTCCTATTTCAAGCGTTCCTCGCGTTCCGACCTCGGGATCGAGTCCCGAATACTGAGTAAACGTAAATAGATTATTCGCTGCCACATATACACGACACTTTCCAATCTTCAAACGTTGCATTACATTGTCAGGAAGGGTATAGCCCAATTGTACGTTCTTGATCCGCATGTAAGATCCATCCTCCACAAAACGATCCGAAATTCGGTTGTTTTGGTTCGGGTCAGAATGCGAGATACGTGGATACAAATCGCTGGTTCCTTCGCCGGTCCAACGTTCCAAAGCTGCAATTGGCAGGTTCGTCGTGTTCAAGTCGTACCGGAATGCACCGTTCAGCAAATCGTTCCCCTGAGAACCCTGTAAAAAGAGCGTGAAATCAAAGTTCTTGTAGCTTGCCTCCATGTTGATACCATACGTGAAGTCCGGGTGAGGATTGCCGATCATGACTTTGTCATCAGAATCAACATCACCATCGCCATCCTGATCCACAAAAATTACATCTCCCGCTTGTGCGTTTGGCAGCGCCCGCACGAATTCACCATCAATCTCAGTTCCATAGGCCGCAGCTTCTTCATCCGTTTGGAAAATACCGTCCGTCTCATAGCCATAGAAATAAGCAATGGGTTGTCCAATTTCGGTGTAAGCCACCAAATCTCCGATGCCAAACACCGAACCGGTCGCTACAGGCTGCCCGCCTTCACCTAAATCAGTTACTTCATTTCGAATAAACGCAATGTTACCGCCAATCGAGTAGCTCACTTCTCCAACTTGGTTGCGGTGATTCACAGCAAATTCTACCCCAGAGTTTTTAGCTGAGGCAACATTGGTCGCTGATGGCAAGAAGCCGACAACTCCCGGAAGCGGCACGACAGCCAGCATGTCATTGGTGTTCTTGACAAAGTAATCCGCGACGATGTTCAACTTTCCATCGTACAAGTCAGCATCGATGCCGACGTTGGTTTGCTCGACCGTCTCCCACTTCAAGTCAGGATTGGATGTATTCACCGGACCTGCTCCGTTGGCCTGCACCTGCTCGCTACCGAACGTATAATTGAGGCCATTGTAGACAAGCGACGTATAGTCAAAGTTTCCAATGCCATCCGCATTTCCATTCTGTCCCCAACTTGCGCGGAATTTCAAGAAATCGATCCAGTCCTTCTCTGCCACCCAGGGCAATTCCGTCATGTTCCATGCAGCGGAAAGCGATGGGAATATCCCATAGCGATTATTCACTCCAAATCGCGACGAACCATCGCGACGAACCGTTCCGGACAAAGACCACGCATCACCCAAACCATAATTCAAGCGAACGAACTGCCCTACAAACGCCGATGCAGTCGTACCGCCACTCGCAGATGGAGCCTGCTCTTGAGCGTTCAAGCTGTTATTGAGGTACGCATATTGCAAATCATTGGATGCGAGGCTGTCTCGGAATCCATAAAAACTTGTTGAAAGGTTGCTCAGAGCTGAATATCCAGCGACAACTTGAACGTCATCGCCATTGGACAGCTCTTTATCATAGGTTACCGTGTTTTCCCATTGCCAATTGCTCCACTTGTTTTCACCAAGCATGAGGCCATTCACCTCCCGCCATTCATAGGCTGGACGTTCCGGATCATTGGGACCAATTCCAAGATCATAGCTCGGAGAAAAAACGCGGTGAGAACCCAAGCTCAAATCCACAGACATGGTCGAGCGAAATTTGAGGTTGGATAAAATGTCATATTCTCCGAAAACGGAGCCCACAAATCGATTGGTGGTCCAAAAGTCGTTATTCAGAGCAATTTGATTGGCTGGATTAGCGATGTCCGAGTCAATCATGGTCGAATACGCGTACGAACCGTCAGGATTCCTAGCATCCGTCGTAGGATCCATATTCAAGGCCCGACCAACTACCGAGTTGAATTCGTTGTTTTCAGCCAATGCTGAACGGTCGAGGTGAGTAAAGTTGATGTTTTGTCCCATCCGAAACTTATCACCTGCGTCTTGGCGGGTATTAATTCGAAAGGTGTAACGCTCAAACCGCCCTTTTTCGCCACCAACAATACCGTCTTGAACAAAATAGCTCCCGCCCACTGCCGTGGAAGAACTTTCTGTTCCACTCGTGAAACTGAAGCTATGGTTCATCATAGGAGCTCGCTGGAAGATTTCGTCTTGCCAGTCCTCTCCTTCTCCNAATGCCGATGGGTTGGNCAATGATTCGAGTGGCANCAATCCTGCGGCGGNGCGGCTCTCATTCATGAGAATTCCATACTCCTCAGCATTCAACAAGGCCATGTATTTCCAAGGCTCCTGCATGCCATAATAGCTCTCATAGGTAATTTGAGGCTTCTGGTTCTTGGACCCTGTTTTGGTCGTGATCAATACGACACCGTTTCCGCCACGGGCACCGTAAATCGCTGCTGACGCCGCGTCCTTCAAAATGGAGATAGACGCAATATCAGACGGGTTCAGGTAATCAATTCCCGCACTGGGGATTCCATCAATTACGTACAAGGGTTCGGCATTGTTCAAAGAGCCTGTTCCGCGAATACGGATGGATTGGGTAGATCCGGGCTGGCCGGAGTTCTGTGTCACTTGGACCCCTGCAGCTCTTCCCTGCAAGGCTTGCTCCGTCCTCAATACCGGTAAGGACGTTATTTCCTTTGTGTCAATGGTACCAACGGCACCTGAAATTTTGCTCCTCTTTTGGTTGCCATAGCCCACCACGATCACTTCTTCTAAACCCGCCACATCCATTTCCAGCGATACGTTCACCGTACCCTTTCCTGCCACGGAAACATTCTTGGGGGTGTAGCCAATGAAAGAAAAAACCAAAATGGCTTCTTCCTTGGTCACTTGAATCGAATAGTTTCCGTCGAGGTCTGTAAATGAGGCATTTTGGGTGCCCTTTTCAACCACCGTCACCCCGGGAAGGGCCGTGCCGTCTTCGGCAGCGGTCACCACCCCGGTAACGGCCTTTCCTTGCGAAAAGGCCGTTACCATAATGGCAAAAACGAAGTTGATTGCTATCAGCAACTTTTTCATTCTTCTTAGATCAGTTTGTTTTCATTTATTGAATGAATGTGCTTATTGCACCTTCACCAATCTTTGTGTTAATCCCATCCCTTGGACTCGAGTTGCACAAAGTAAAGCCCGTTCGCCTCAGAAGTCATATCCAAGGTCCATGAAGTCACTCCTGCAGGGATTTGCTGCATCATCACAGCACTTCCTGTGTAAGAAACTACCGTTACATTCATTGGGAACGCATTGGGTTGGTTCAAACGCAGTTCAACCAAATCACTGGTTACGTTGGGCACCAATTGGAACTCGAGACCCATCGCTTCGTCCACATCTGTGCTTGATTCACATTCCACGCAAGCATTGAAGCAGTAGGCATCGGTCGTAATCGACTCTTCTGCTTCGATGAACAAGTAACGATTCGTGTAAACAGAATCCGGGGTGGTCACCGTGCACTCACCGTGTACGATCGGATCGAATACTTCTTCTACTCCACTGTTCACGAATTTGTACTCGTGTCCGCCAGCCGTCAATTCGACCGTAGCCTCGTAAACACCGTCACCGTCGTCGTCTGACATCGGCGTGGCTGTGTTGTTCCAACCGTTGATTGATCCACCGAAAATGGTCACACCACTGATCACGAGTTGCTCACTCATGTCCACTCGGAAAGTCACAGGAATCGGAGCATTTGCTTCACACGAACCATCTGTGCTGCACTGTCCAAAACACGTGCTCAGCACTACGTCTTGTGTTACAGGCTCGAGGAATCGGTCGTTGTAGTTGTTGGGATCACCGCAAGGAAGTCCTGCCAAATTCTCCTTGCATGACCAGTCGCCACAAGCGCCATTGGTGAAGGTGTAGTGACTCGAAAATCCAGAATCAACCTCCATCGTAATCGAGTAAATGCCATCGCCGTCATCATCGGACATCGGGTTATCACCCGGCGCGCCGAAAGCTGCACCGCCCGCGAGGTATACACCCGTTGGATCAACCTCTTCATTTGCCATATTGACGTTGAATGTGACCGTTAGGATGCTATCGTTTCCGCCACCTCCTTCGCATGCAGAGCAGCTATTGAAGCAATAAGCATCCATTACAATGGCACCTCCGCCTGAAACTTCCAGCAAGCGGTTGGTGTAAGCACCACTCGTTAATGTGCATTCCACGTACGTTGAGTCAAACTGCTCGTTTCCACCTTCTCCGTTTTGGAAGAGGTATTGGTATACGCCTTCTTCCAGGTTCACCGTGTACTCATAGACGTCATCTCCATTGTCATCGTTCATTGGAATCGACCCCCAGCCATCAAAAGCAGCATGGAGGAACACGCCATCCGTTGCAACTTGCTCTGACATGTCGACGCGGAACGTGACATCAGAGCTGGTCAACGTCGCACACGAGCCGTCCGTTGAGCATTGAGAAAAACAGGTCGAAATAGTCGCTCCTGCAGAAGTTACTTCTGGCAAGAGTCGGTCACTCCACTGACCATAGGCGCATTCTTGGCCCACAATGTTCTCCTTGCACGACCAATCCGTGCAAGCACCATTCGTAAAGGTGTAAGCTCCGGTATAGCCCAAGGGCATCGCCAGCGTAATGGTCCAGATGCCGTCGCCGTCATCGTCTGCCATTGGGTTGTCTCCAGGAATTCCAAAATAATCTCCGCCTGCGAGGTAAACACCATCCGGAGAGACTTCTTCGTTCGCCATGTTCACTTCCCAAGTGACGATTCCGACTTGAGCGTATGAACCCAGCATACATGCCAAAAAGGCTAGGGTAAAAATGTGCTTCATATTAGAAGGTTTAAAGGTTTGTTTTTTTTTCTATTCATTTACATTGAAGGCGATAGTCTTGGAGCCTACTCGAAGTGAGAATGCACCAGGTTCCACCACCTCTTGAAGGTCAGCATTGATAAAGGACAAGTCCTCCACGGGCAATGAGGCATTTAACGTCATTGATTCATGCGGGCCAACCATTACACGGTCAAAATACCGCAATCGATCGACACTCGGCGTAATAGAGGCTACACTGTCTTGACTAAACACGCAAACCAATTCATTGGTGCTTCGATTTCCCATGTTGGTCAAAAGTACCATCAAATGAATGGTATCACCCATCGCATAGGCCGTTTGATCCAGTCGCAACTCCGTCACTTCCACGGATGAGTAGCTCAAGCCATGCCCAAATTGGTATTGAGGATTAAATGCGTTCGTAGAAGAGTCCGCGCTAATTTCTTCCGTGTGTTTATGATCATAGGTCAAATGCGACGAAGGGTGACGAGGCCATGTGAAAGGCAATCGACCACTTGGGTTGTAAGATCCTTCCAAAACTTGGGCAATGGCATCTCCACCAAAATCACCAGGCAGGTATGCCATGACGATGGCATCCATCAGCGGCTCCACATCATTGAATGTGCGCGGACGGCCTTCGATGAACACACCGATGATGGAAACGCCTGTTTGATGAATGGCTCGAACCAATGCCTTCTGGTTGGGATAGAGCGCTAAATCCTCCTCGTTACCCGGCATTTCGGTATAGGGCATTTCTCCCAAGGCGAGTACTACATGATCCGGCCGTGTTTGTTGAATGGATCGAACCACACGATCAATGTCCGCCGTTTTAAAATCCATAGACAACCTTTGATCCACGACTCGGTTGGCGCCAAATCGATTGGTTAGCGCCTCTGCCAAATGCGGCATTCCAGGCGTATTGTGCAATGTATCCGTTCCTTGCCACGTTCCAGTCCAGCCTCCGTTGAGCGCGTTCAAACTGTGGGCAGTTGGCCCCGTCACGAAAACTTTTCCTGTTCCACCCAAAGGCAATACAGGCTGGGCAGCGTCCGTGGAATGCTGGCCCTCATTTTTGAGCAATGTGATGGACTCAAGCGCTGCTTGGGCGGCTCCGCCTTCAAACTCCCTTCTGTCGGGGTAATCTTCAAGAGGAGGTGGCATCCCACCCGTCTCGAACAACCCCAATTGCTTTTTCATCATGAGAATTCGCCGAACGGATTCGTCAATTCGAGCTTCGGAAATACTGCCTTCTTTCACCAAATCCAACAGGGAATTCGTAAAACCAAACCCAATGGGCACCATGCACAAATCTATTCCCGCCTCGATGGACATGCGCGTGGCCTCCTTATAATCCTTCGCGACCATGTGACGGGTGTACAAATACTTCACATCCTCCCAGTCGGTGACAACCACTCCTTCAAAACCCAATTCATCGCGTAGGAGATCCGTGAGCATAAATTTATTCGAGTGGACGGGGATGCCATTGATTTCTCCACTGTTGACCATGATGGACATTGCGCCAGCATCAATTGCCGCTTTGAAGCTAGGCAAGAAGTATTCTCTCAACTCCCGCTCTGGAATCCAAGCCGGAGTCCGATCCTTTCCCGAAAGAGTAAATCCGTATCCGAAAAAATGCTTCAACGTTGCCGCGATAGGCACCTCTCCATTCTGGTAGCCTTCGACCATGGCAACGCCCATCCGGCTCGCCAAAAGCGGATCCTCGCCAAACGTTTCCCAAAACCGAGGCCAACGGGGGTCTCTTCCCAAATCCAGTACAGGTGAAAAATTCCATGGAATTCCGCATCCAAAAACTTGGACCGCCGTATTCTCTGCATTCTCACGCACCAAAGAATCGTTCCAAGTTGCTGCCAAGCCTATTTGTTGCGGCCCCATCACACCGTTGGTCGTGTATGTCGGCCCATGAATGGCATCTACTCCGTACAGCACTGGAACTTGAGATTCCTTCTGCTGCGCATATTGCTGGATGGCTTCAATAAATTCATGCCATTGCTCGGGCGTATGCTGATGGTTGCCGCAATTCAGTATGCTACCTACCCGATACTTTACGAGCGCAGTGAAGGCTTTCGATGTGTCTAATCGCTGAGGCTCATCCAATTTGTATGGTTTACCGACCCCAATTGAACCGAGGGTCAACTGAGTCATCTCTCCTACTTTATCCTCAAGCGTCATCGATTGCAAAACCGAATCAACAAACGCAGAATTTGAGCCTTGACTTGCATCAAGAGGGAGACTTTCACATCCCACAATCGACCAACTGCAGGCAATCCAAACCAGGATGTTTCGCTCGATACACAATCTTCTCATTCCCTCTTTGTAAGAGTGTGCAAATTACATGTTCCTACCATAGGTCCTCGAAATTTACCCTAAATTTACCTACACATTACCTGCACAATTTGCATTATTCTACTGAACACCACCAAGGTAATTTTTGAAGCGGATGAACATAAATCACTGTTTTACATATATTTATATACAATTATAATGAGCCTGAAATTTACAAGGCACGTAACCAGACCTCTCATCGCCATACTTTTTGGAACAGCATTTGCAACCAACAGCATTGGGCACTCGCAGACACCGTTCAACCTTGCGCTTCGGCATCCATTCACCCCTTTTGAGACCCATGGGGGCATTCACAATCCGTACATTAGCATCGATGACTCGGCTCAAATCGCCGCTGCCAACAACCTGGGTCTTCTGATCTATACGGGCGCAGAATGGAACCTCGTCCCTTTGCCGAATGGCACGCAAAGTAGATCGGTTTGGGCACACGGGGGACAGGTCGTTTGCGGAGGGCAGGGTTTTGTGGGCGTCTATTCAGAAAACACGAACACCAGGGAGGCGGAGTGGACAGATCTGACCGATTCAATTCAAGCAATTTCCGGTCCCATTGAAGATGTATGGCGCTTGTACGGTCAGGTTAACGGCCCGCACTACCAGGTAATTATTGCAACCAGTGATTTCATGGGCGCCTTTGATGAAACTGGAGCCTACCGCGAGTGGCAAGCAGGCCCCATCGTCAACGCCTTCGAGTCCTCCGTTGGCTTCGGAGTCCAAACCCTTGACAGCTTATTTGTCTTCAACAACAAGGGACTAATCGAACGCAAGCTGCAGGCCCCAGAGGACTGCAGAATTGAGGGGTTGATTTGGGAAAACTCGCTTTCACCACCGATCCTTTTCACACACCGTCGAGGTATTTTCGAATTAAAGCAAGAAGAGTGGAAACCTGTTCGAAGCCCTCTCTCTGAAGCACTCAAATCGGCGCGGGTCAATTGCATCCTGAAGCATCAGCGTCAATGGTTCATCGGTACGTCAGAGAATGGAATTCTCGCAACATCCGATTTCCATCAATATGAAATTGGCCACAACACACGAACAGGGCTGACCAGCAACACCGTACTTGATTTAAAATCCGACGAAAACGGAAACGTGTGGGTGGCGATGGAAGGTGGCATTGAATTGCTCCGATATTCTTGGCCACATCGCATTCCCAGCACACTAGCACAAGAGAAGGTTGTGGGTTATTCTTCTTTGCACCTGGACAACGGTGAAGTTTACTGGGGAACTTCTCAGGGTTTATTGCACCAAAAAAATGAGTCCGTTGAAGTGCGATCAATCGGCGAGGTGAACGGACCCATTTGGTCATTAAAAAAAGCGTCAACCGATTTCTGGGTATCCCACCCCAATGGCGCAGGCTTTTTAATCGACGATGTCTACTATCCGCTCGTCAAGGATGAAGGTTGTTGGAATATGTGGCCGAGTGAATCCAACACCCGATGGTACATCGGGACCTACAATGGAATTCTTCAAGTGCGGCACGACCCGGAGGCTGACAATCTTGCCGAGCGGTGGATTGTGGAAGGTCGAATGAAGGGATTCGAGGAGAGCACTCGGTTCCTCGGACAGGATCAGGACACGACGTGGTGGGTAACCCATCCTTACCGCGGAGCTTATCATTTGGCCCTGCACGAACAAAAAAGGGAAATTGAGGTCATCGAAACCTATGGAGAAGAACACGGATTTCCTCAACCACTGCAGGTCAATCTCTGCTCGATTGATGGCGCGATTCGCTTTGCCACTCAGCGCGGATTTTACAGATTTGACCCCGCGAGCAATGCCATGGTAATAGACCGCAGCGGACTCACTCAATGGGTCAACTCTGAAGGAGCATTTCAACGGCTTATCGAAGACCCGAATGGAGGGTTGTGGGTATTCGAAGGCACTGAAATTGCGCACATACCCCTCGGAGGAAGCGCCTTGATCAAGGACCAAAGCATCGGCATTGCTCCCATGCAGTTGAGTCGTCCCATCGCTCCATTCGAATCCTTGGAATTCACGCCCGATGGCCGGGTCTGTGTTCCCATAGAAACGGGCTTTGTCTACCTCGATCCGAACCGGATGCTCGCACCAGAAAATGCTCCTGAAGTTTCCATTAGCAACATTAGACACCTCAACGCATCTGACCGAAGATCGTTGCCCTTGACCTCCATCATAGAACTAGAGGCTGGCATGCATGCCTTAGAAATCCAGTTGCGCAGCTTGAATTCCAATTGGCTCGGGATTCAGCGCTATCAGTGGCGAATAAAAAATGTTTCTCCGGCTTGGTCACACCCTACTCCCTCGCCCAACATCAACTTATCGGGCCTCGAACCCGGCAACCATCGACTGGAATTCCGAACCTTTATTCACAATAACTTGACAGGTCCTGTGCGGCACCAAAACTTCTACATTGCCCCGTTTTGGTACCAGCGCACAAGTATTCAAGGCCTCGGATTGCTCGCCCTTGTATGGCTATTTTACGTCTATCTCCGCCGAAACCGTCAAATTCTCCAGGCCGAGCATAAACTCGAAAAAGCTGTGCAAATCCGAGCGCGTCGAGAAACAGAAGCCAACTTAGAGGCCTCCATTAAAGCCACGGAAGCTGCCCTTCAAAAAGAGCTGGAAGACACGCAAAAACGACAGCTTGCAATGAAAAACAAAGAACTGGCATCGGTGACCATGAACCTGGTCCAAAAGGCTCAGTTGCTCCAAACCCTTGAGACTGGATTGTCGGAAATCAAGCCCCATGTTCCTGAGCAGGAATCAATCAAAATTGATCAACTCGTTCGCATCATTCACGATGGCGGAAAATTGGATGATGCGTGGGAACAATTCACCGAACAGTTTGATCAAGTGCATATCGAATTTCAACAACGCATTACGGAGCGGTTTCCGCATTTGACCAAAAACGATCTTAAACTGTGCACTTATTTGCGCATGAATTTGTCATCCAAAGAAATCTCCACCCTTATGTTTGTGACAGTGCGCGCTATCGAGGTAAGTCGTTCCCGGCTTCGAAAACGCTTGGGCCTATTGAAAGAACACAACCTCATCCAATTCATCCAAAGCATATGAGCAATTTGCACTCGATTGGCTTGCCGCTCTTTTGCATACTGCTCGGATTGAATTCCTGCATGACGGATTCCTCCGTCCCCACCATCATATTAAACCAATGGGAGTTTGAAGCCGGCGACACCTTGGGGTGGCAACCCGCCATTGTCCCGGGCGATGTGATGCAAGATTTATTGGCAGCGGGTGCCATTCCCCAGCCCTACTACCAAACAAACGAACGCAAGGTTCAATGGGTAGAACGGCAGGACTGGACCTACCAGACCGTCCTGCCTAACGCAAATCAATTGACCCGACATCTCATTGCTGATCCCGTCATTCGATTCGATGGACTGGACACTTATGCCTCCGTCTATATCAACGATTCCCTGGCACTCGAAACCAACAATGCACATCGCTCCTACAGCGTGCCCTGGAATCCCTCAGCTGAAGCTTGCACATTGAAAGTGGTGCTGCATTCCGCGGTTGCGAAAGGCCAAGACATCCTCGATAAGCAGCCTCGCCTGGTTCCTGTAAGCAATGAAATGAAGCCACAAGGCCAGCAAACGAGCAGTGTAACCCGCAAACCTACCTACCAGTTCGGTTGGGACTGGGCACCTCGGCTCACCGGTGCTGGAATCAGCGGAAACGTCCGCATCGAAAGTGCGTTGCAACCGTCGCCAGAAGAAGCGCGTATTTCCTGGGTTGCCATCACCGACACGTTGGCGATATTGGGAATATGGGACACCGAAGAGTGGCCTCGGGGCCAATGGTCTCTCCAATCGCCTGATGCCACGAGCGAGGACATCTCTGTCTTTCGCTCGGATTCTTGTTGGGTTGCTGAGATTAAATCACCTCAACGCTGGTGGCCCAATGGAATGGGCGAGCAACCGCTGTACCGATTGAAATGGGCTCCAGAATCTCCCTCGTTTAACTCGCTGAATTGGAAGGTGGGAGTCCGCGAATTAAGCTGGATTCGGCAACCAGATGCCTTCGGTCATTCATTTGAATGCCACGTCAACGGACAACGGGTCCAAGCGCGCGGGGCCAATGTGATTCCTGCAGATTATTTTTACGCCCGCGGTCAAGCTCAAGACACTGTAATCCTGCAGCAGGCAATCGACGCCCACATGAACATGATCCGCGTATGGGGAGGAGCGGTTTATCCCAGTGAAGAATTCTACGATTTTTGCGATGAAAACGGCCTCTTGGTTTGGCAAGATTTCATGTTCGCTTGTGCCATGGTTCCCGGCGATTCAGCTTTCTTGAACAATGTGAGTGAAGAGGCCATCCACCAAGTTAGGCGGTTGCGCAACCACACGGCTTTGGCGCTTTGGTGTGGGAATAACGAGTCCCAAAAAGCGTGGGAAGCGTGGGGGTGGCCTGACTTGTACAACTTGCATGGAGCAGACTCCGTGGCGACAGAAGTGGCTTACAACCGCATGTTTCACGAACGACTCCCCCACATTGTAGAGCACCATTCGAATGCCACCTTGTATTGGCCCTCTTCACCCAGCCACGACTGGGACCTTCCTGTGAAATCATCCAATTCCGGAGACGAGCATGCGTGGAGGGTTTGGTTCGATACGTTGGATTTTAGTTTTTTTTCGGAGCACAATGGGCGTTTTGCGAGTGAATACGGCCTGCAGAGCATTCCAGATTCGTCAACGCTCGCCAAAGTGGGAGTCGCAGCCTTTGAAGATGAGGCCCTTCAGTTCAGGCAGCGCTCGAAGATGGAATGGCTCAAGCCTGGTTTGGACGGTTGGGGCATGATGCGCATCTACGCACGTCGCTACACGGCCGACCCTGCTGCATCCGACGCCGTTCACAGCAGCCTTCAACGATGGATTTATCTCACTCAGCTCACCCAAGCCATTGGATTGCGCGAAGCACTGGAACGCCACCGAAATAGCCAAGGCCGATATGCCGGATCGCTCTATTGGCAGCTCAATGATGTCTGGCCCACCGTTTCATGGTCGACGATAGACCATGCCGGAAAATGGAAATTGGGGCACTACGCTGCTCAAGCTGCCAACAAACCATGTCGCATCATTTACAACCGCACCGATTCCACCAGCAGGTCACTTACCGCGCACAACGACCAACCCCTCATGCACCACAATTCAACCGTCCATGTGCAGTGGATGGAGGAGAATGGCGAGGTCCTCCATTCCATGACTCAACGGCTGGATGTGCCGCCGTTTTCTTCAATGCACCTCGCCTGGAATGAACCTTCGGTTCCATGGGTAAATGCTGCTATCGTTCGCTGGAACTGGCTCGATTCCTCTGGATTCGCCTTGGACGAAGGGGCCGTCTCATTAAAAAAACCAAGCGAAATCATGTGGCCACAGCCCACGATCACATGGAATGTACAGGGGAATTCAGTGGAATTACAGTCTGATGCCATGGCCTACGGCGTGCGACTCATAACGGACGTTCCGGGGCGCTTTGAACAGAATGGTTTCATGCTCTTTCCCGGAAAAGAGGGGGTTCGCCAAATCCGGTTCATACCCAACGACCCCACTTTGCAACTTCATTCAACTGATGTGAAGCTGGAACATTTTGCTCAGTACCAAGCAACGAATAGATCCCGCTCTTGAACATGTGCAATTAACTCACTGCTTTGACTTCATTGGCTACTCCATTAATCTCGAAGGCATCCCCCACCTCGAGGCTTAGCATGGCTTGAGCGATAGGAGAAATCGGAGAAACCGCGAACACGCCTCGACCATCAGACTCGTTGATTTTGCCCAAGGATACCGACAGAAAAAAAGTGCCGCGCGCTGTTTCCACAAGTGATCCGGCTTGAACCCTTGCTGAGGGTGCCAAAGACAAACTGAGCAAATCAGCGCGCATCTTGGCTGTTTTCGCCTGCTGATTTTCAAGCTGCTTGAGCTCCTGGTCCACCATGGCACGAGCAGTTTCATGCTTGTCTCCTGCCGTACTCTTTCCATCGCTCGCACGTGAATCCCTCAGCGATTGAATGTCCTTTGACAACGAAGTCAGCGCGCTTTCCAATTGAGACAGCATGTTAGCAAGTAAGGTCGACTTCCGATTCATGAAGATTTTCTTATCCCTGTGCAGGAGGCCAAAGGAAGCGCAAAAGTGCATTAATAGACAATGATTATCACATCGAATAGCGACAGACAATCAAAAACCGTTAACCCAATGCCATGAAATTTGTACTCGAGGCTATGGCAGTCAGGAAAGTGCACTTTATTGAGTACTTTCCCATCATGTTTAAAACTGTTCACCACCTCACTCACGCTGCAGTTCTGCTCGCCTTCGTGCTTCCTCTTCAAGGGAATACCATGTGGGCCCAAAGTGAATTATGGATCATGCGTGGAACGTGGAACACCTTTCCGGATTCGGTTCCGGCACTCCGACTGGAAAGCGACTCGATTTGGACCGGCCGCAACGCTGCGATATCCAGACCAGCGGATATCCCGAGTAGCATCACTGTGCACAATACCGATAGCCTGGATCACCTGTGCGCGCTAAATTGCAGATGCTTCGGAAAGCACGCTCATTCCAGCGGGATCAAGTGCCATCATTGAAATGCCCGCTCTGCCTCTCGGTGTGCACCGACTTGGCCTTGTGGACACCATCGGTGACCGACTCGGAGCTGTGAGCATGGTGCAAGCGGGATTGACTGAATTGACCGCAGACGAAGCGGATTTATTTTATTGGAACCTCGGCGACTGGAACACAGAAAGCATTTGGCAAATCGATGCAGGTGACTACACCGGAGAAGGCGAGTCCTACATGCCCAATCAATTCACCATCAATGAGCAATCGTATCCGGCCACAACCGAAGACCCGAATGGTGCGATCGAAGTGCAACTCGGAGACACCTGTTGGATTGCCATCGCCAACCACGGTCTCATGGACCATGTACTGCACTTCCATGGATTCCATGTTCTCATTGAGACCAGCACCCATCACCCCGAACGGATTGGTTGGTCCAAGGACACCGTCCCCATCAAACGCGGCGAAGGAATGACCCTTCGCCTCATAGCCAACCTACCCGGCACCTATCCCGTTCACAATCACAACCTCATCGCCGTGACCAATGCGGGGTTTTATCCGGGAGGCATGATCACCCACATCAATGTGCAGCCATGAAGAATCTTTTAATCCTGGCCATTCTTAGCCTCGGCATCGCTGGATCAAGTGCTCGTGCACAACAGGTCCCTCCCCAACTTTTTTCGGGAATGGATGGCTATACATTTCTTCCTGATGGCACGCCTATTCCCATTTGGGGATATGGATGGGTAGCCGATGGGTACATCACCCTTCCAGGGCCCCTGCTCTCTTATGAACAGGGAGATTTTGTGCAACTAAACTTTTCAAATCCAAGTCCCGAAAGCCACACCATACATCTTCACGGATTGGATGTGGATCAAGCCAACGATGGCGTGCCATCGACCAGCTTTCTGTTG